>JACCDU011228464.1_pt1 | contig 11022 bp, 16 predicted proteins | sample 7446081 | NCBI WGS metagenome assembly JACCDU01 (sample SAMN15323447, study PRJNA562643) | freshwater metagenome | isolation source: river surface water | place: USA:Blue River Watershed | collected 2017-08-17
CGTCCAAACTGGCAGGTTATCAAGCAGGATCAAGGCGAATTGGACTGGCTGTGGATAACTTTTTCACTGAAAAAATCTTCAATGATTTCAACAGCTGTTGTGCGAAATCTTTATAAATGTGAGTTTTTCATCATTACGAATTTTTAAGAACTTTTGGTTTTGCTGGTGATCAGTTCATGCTGCAATAGTTGAGCTGACTGTGGATAACTTTTTGACGGATTTTTTCTTCAATGATTTCAACACTCATTCACCGAAATCTTTAGAAAGTAGTGTTTTCATAGATTTCTGCCGAGCTTGCGCACTCATTGAGTGCCCAGCAAGTGCATGCTTCAAATCAGCCCTACAAGCGTTGATCGGTACTGCCAGCACTCAGAGTATTCCGGCGAGGCAAACGAGCCGCTGTAGGGATTTTTAGCGCGTCATTTTTTGTGTTGTGTAGGTGAAATTTGTGAAAGCAACGCTTTCTTTAGCTACAGCTCGAATGGGTCCTACAGATCTAAAAAAATTGAGCTGCGAAAAATTTAGGTGAAGTACTTTTTAAATCAAGCTGGTGATCTTTACTCGGTACGAGCAGCCACTGCAACACACTTCACCTGCTCTTTGCTGACTGGTTTTAGTTGTAAAACTAACCGTCGCAAAGATCAGGACAGCACTCCACCGATGAATGTAGACATGTTCGGAAAACAGTGCGTGAAAGGCTTGGGCATCTCGCGCGATGGTCACAACGTATGGACTAGTTGCTCGCGTCGCTTGATTGATCAACATGACTGGAATACGCACTTGCGCTCTTCTAAGTTTTAAGATGATCGTATTACTTGAACGAAACGGTTTGAAATTCGAAACAGTTCAGTAGTTCCGCAGGTATATTGCTGGATCTTTGGCTTAAGTAGGTTCTGATGAAAGGACCTGACTTCCAAGGCGCAGTTATCCCACTCCATATCGCATCACCGACCACTGTCGTGCTCGAAGCTGTGATCATTATTGGTACTACCGCAGGCAGGAGTTTTTCAAACTCCACCTCTGCAACTGCCCATTCCCCTGATCTCCAAACGTAGATTTCTTTTATCGCCATTGAGTCGGGTGGGCTGAAAGACTGAATGGCCGTCTTTATTAATTTGAACTTTGGGTCTTCACCATCAAGCTCACTGACTGATTTGCATGTGTTGGTTGTAGTTCGCCATTTGTCTTTGACTGTTCCAACGAAATCTACATCCCTTCCGTCCACATTGAACATCAATCCGTTATCTTTTTCGGACCAGCTAACGTGCGTCGATATGACAACAGGTAAGAGCAAGACCAACAGGATCACTGATACTTTTCTGTTCATAAAAGAGTTCTTTGACTTGAGTAGATATTGTTTAGGTATTGTGTTGAAAATTTAGCGCATTGAATCTAAAAAAGTGAAAAAGAACTGACTTGCTGTAAAAATTAAAACATGCAATTTAGTCTCATTATTTCTAAAAAAATACGACACGCAATCGACTTGTGCATTTTTTTAGCAAGTCGTGGTCGTTCTTGTCACATCACAAGTGTTGAACTTTCGCCAAAGTTAGGCCTCTCTTTTTCCACCCTTGAAAACATCTTGAAGACATTGAAGTCAAGCAAGATCATTGACTCGTCTAAAGGCCCAGGTGGTGGTTTCAAAATCACCCAACATCCCTCAGAAATCTCCATTTGGGATGTTGTTGCCGCATTTTATGTATCAAATGACACTAAAAGTTCTAAGTCTGAACTGGTGGAGCAAACTTCACTCTCGAGCTATGAGATTGGTTTGCATGAGGTCATAGTAGAAACACTGAGCTCATTCAGTCTTGCTGATTTCTCATACCCAGATGAACCAGACACCTGTGGCATTGATGCATTCTCAATGTCAAATCCTTTTAGGTTGATGAGTCCAGAACCAAGCTTTGTTCCCAACGCACCCAACTCAGTGTTCGAGCTAGCAAGCTTCTTGGATCCGAAAAAGGTTTAAAACTTAAATTTTTGGTTTGTTAAGGTTTTGTGTAGATAACTTGAAAATAACCTACTCAACGTGTTAGAGTTCATCTATCGGAAAGAGATTGTGCAGATTAGGTACACACCGCACTTCCTGAGGAGTTCGTTTTGTATCTCACAAATTCATAGCTCCAACCTTTACCCGATCAGTCTTTTACCAAATGAGTCGTTTTGATTTGTTGCTGTTGCCGGAAAGATTTTGAAAGTCTCCCAATGTTTGCAATGTTTACTAGAGGTGTAGAAGCACTTCGTCAACCTGATCGTAGCCCGCGGTGTTACGAACTTACAGATCATGAGAAGCTGGCCAGGGTCAAAGAATGGCAAGCCCGCAATGTCTGGAATTCACCAGAACTTGCTTTACAAGGCAAATTTAATCAGCACGTGAGTGCATAAGGAACCATATGTTTTATCAAATTTTCGGCACTTTTGAAGGCTTGATGAGCCTGGGCATCATCTCTACAGCTGTTGGCTCAATGTTCACCGCTTACAAAGTTGTGGTTGCAAAGATGGGTCCATCTTCCAACTGATTCAACTCTTACTTAACTATGAGCTCTCAAGCTCTTTTTTTAGTACGTGATCTGGGATCTGATCACGCAGGTTCAATAGGCTCGGTAAAAATGAAATAGATCAATTGGCGATCTAGAGACTTCATGACTCGTAGAAATTCACCTTCTTCCATCAAAGAGCTTGATGACCTTAGCAGTTTGTCAATGATCGTGATTGATAAGCGGCTAGGGCAAAGGTCGATTGCTAAGAAAAATAGACGCAATCGTCATTATGAAAAGCAGTTCATAAAGAACACACTTTCTCAACTTACCTCTGAAAGCCGCCGAGAGGAAGATTCAAACTAAATGAACTTGCTCCATCCGAACTACATCAGTCACGAGGCGATTAAGGATGCTATTGTTGAAAAAGGTTACTGTGTAATCAACGCCTCAAGTGTCTGTGAATGGGCTAACTGTTCACCTAACGAGCTTCAAGTTCTTTCTTCACATTGGCATGACATGCCTCATGACAGTTACCTCAAGGACGGTGGTCGTTATCGCAGGCGTCTTCACAGTTGCTTTGAGTACGAGAATGAGAAATTGAGTCAAGTTCCTCATCGTGCGCATTGGCAGCCGTTGGACTTCAATGCGTTGCATGGAGGCATGGAACGCTGGTTTTCACCCTTACATGAACATACAGTGGCATCAACTGCATGGAGTCGCTTACTAACGGCTTTTGCTCGCACGGCTTCTGACGTGAGAGGCGGGCACCCTATGAAGTGGTGCATAGAAGCTCATCAGTTTCGAATTGACACTACCGACGGTATAGGACGCCCAACGCCTGAAGGGGCACATCGTGATGGTGTGGATTTCGCTGCGGTTTTTATGATTACCCGTTCATCCATCAAAGGGGGTGAGACTCGCGTATTTGAAGCTAACGCTCCGTATGGTGAGCGATTCACGTTGAGTGAACCATGGTCCCTATTGTTGCTTGATGACAACCGGGTAATTCATGAAAGTACTCCTATTCAGCCTTTGGAAGAGGGCGGTTATCGTGACACCTTAGTGCTTACATGCCGAGAGAATGTGTTTCAAGATCCACCAACCTAAATCCTTCGTGTTTAAATTCAACTCAACATGCTGATTCGATTGGAAACTGAATCTGAGATTCAGCATCAAATATGGAAAGAACTTGGTCGCGCGACACAAGATAGGCACCACGCTTGGAGAACGCCTGTGCTTGCTACTACGAGCATTGATGGCGGTGTCAATGCGCGAACTGTTGTTCTCAGGTCAGTTGACACTGAGGCAAGTCGATTTCAAATTTACACCGACGCTCGCAGCTATAAAGTGCAGGAGCTTTCATCACAACCAAGCGCAGTGTTTGTGTTTTGGAGCGCGCGACTAAGGTGGCAGCTAAGAGTTAGAGTTCACGTTACTTTACAAACTTGCGGCCCGCAAGTCGATCGTCTGTGGTCGCAAGTAAAGCAAACACCCTCAGCAACTGATTATCTCAGTCCATTACCGTCCGGTGTAGGTATCGATTCAAGTCATCAGTCCGACGATAGTTCAGTAACAAGCGCTAATCATTTCGCTCTCTTGACCGCTCAGGTTCTGGAGTTGGATTGGCTTGAGCTATCAAGTTTGGGGCATCGGCGCGCGAGGATTATGCATGACTCATGGGAATGGCTAGTGCCCTAGCTGGAGTGTTACGGTTTTGATCTAAACGATCTCTATGCCTTGGATTTAAGTCTGTGACTTTTTCGAGTTTTTTCAAAAAAATCATCTGGCTTTGTGCGGATCCATTTGATAAACGGAATCATTTCATCATGCGTCTGAAGAAGACCTACTGTGTATAACTGCTGAGCAAGTTCTTTCTCAGTAAATAGCGCGTGTATTTGACGATGACAGATGCGATGAAGAACTACTGTTTCTGTTCCACCGCGAGATTTGGGAGTGAGGTGGTGTACATCCCTTTGAGATGCAGGGATCTTGCGATCGCAAAGCGGACAGACTAAATCTCCGCCGGCTTTAGTGATCGAATCAAGCAAGCTCAATTGAGCTTGCAGCAGCTTCTTTTTGATGCGTCCGGACAAGATCTAAAAAAAGAATGAGTGGTCTTGATTAGCTTGATAAGCGGACAAGCACTACCGCAGACGCAACAATATGAGTTAGGGTGATGACAACAGACAGACCATGTAAGGCATTAAATCGAATCCAGTCTGAACTGTCTGATGCTGTGTTAATTGCAGGCATGAGAACCTGTCGCGTAGGAACTGTTGTTAATGCAATCAGTCCCAAAATTAGTGTGCTATCAGTGTCACGTGTAGAGGTTAAAAGTGATGCAATTGCTGAAGCAGCGATAACAAAGATATAGAAAAACGGAAAAGCTTTTCGGATGAGCGATCTAGCTTCTACGGCTGGTAATACTTTGAACAAAAACGCCGCAAAAGCACCTGCGAATAGCAGCATCCCGCCAAAAAGTAACGCTGTTGTTAGTAAGGCAGAAACTTTGAGAATTGATTCAAACATTTTTAGCTCTAGTGAAAATTTGAACAGTGACTTGACGGGACACATCCAACTAATTTAACTTGAGCTAAATTTTCGTCAGTCATCTCTTTTCTTGCTGAAAATAGATTGGCAACAGTCAGTCGTAAAGGGTTATTGAGCTTTATTTACCAACGCATCCACTTCTTGCATCCTCTTTAAAGGATTGAGTTCACACAATAGCTTTTGCTTCTCTTCAACGCTGATCTTCAATGCTTCCGCGTATCTGTTCGCAACCCATCCGCATTGGTCAAGCTGATAGGGTTTCATGATAGGAAGCCTGTGGCTTTGCCCCTGCTGCTGGGCACTTGCGATCACTTTGCCAAGTCGGTTGGCATGATGCTGCATCGATTCGGGTAAATCAACTTCTGGATCATTCGGAAGGTAAGAGACTTCACCTTGCCATACACCGTATGGACCAGGTTGCGTGTCGTGCAATTCAAAGCGAACACCGCCCTGGCAGATCACGCGAAATAGGTTGGGTTGTACTTCTTCAAAGTCTCGGATGTGTGCAATGCAACCGTAGGAATGCAATAAAGGCGTTTCGCCTGGCACTTGTACTTCGCTGCCTTTTTTCAACCACACCAAACCAAACGGCAATTGTTGTTGATAGCAGCGCTTGATCAAGTCAAGGTAGCGAACCTCGAAGATTTGCAGCGACAGCATGCCATCAGGAAACATGCCGTGAGTCAAAGGGAAGAGGGCAATCTTGGTAGTCATGGCGTCGACTCAAATGCTTTTGAAAGTTGAATGACGTGTTGCTTATGTGAGCCAGTGATGGCTTTTTTGACGATCTTATATATGTCCAAATCAAACTCTGCCTTGGCAGATTCAGCCAAGCTATAAAGCTCTTCGTGATTATTAGCGATTCCAAGGTAACACCACTTATCGATGACCACCATGCTCTCGCCGTCCTTGATAGCGATAGCACCATCAAATGGCCAAACTTGTACCTTGTAGAGGTTTAGTGCTGTTTGTAATTTCAAATGGTGTACGTCTAGCGATACCTTACCAATGCAAGCACCTTGGCATTGCTTAACTTGATAGCCAAAGCAAGGTTTGCCAGCAACAGCTTTGTCTAAGCCCAGTAGGGCCTCGCACAGCTGATATTTTTTGGCCACAGCAGCCAGATAGCTGTTCGCTTCCTTCTTGCTGTAAAAAAGTCCGAATAAATTGTCTTGTAGACCAGGCTGGAGCTGCTTGTGCGTCACTAGCGTGGGCTTCAATACACCCTCGTTGTCTTCTATCAATTGCCACGCACAGAGATCTTTTGATTTGCGCAGCTTGATATTCATGCTCGGCATACGTTCTTTGATGAGTTTCGACTCAAGGATGAGCGCGGTCAACTCTCCGCTGGTCTCGATCCACTCAATGTGAAAGACTTGCAGCGATAACTTCATTTCTTTCCGAACGGTGAGGGCGCTTTGAAAGTGGCTCATCACACGAGTGCGCATGGCGATGCTTTTGCCAATATAGAGCGGCGCGTTGTGTTCGCCATAAAAAATATAGCAGCCAGGCGTGTCGGGGATGGCATCAATCACGGACTGGCTAATGTTTGGCGGAAGGCTGACGCTGGTGGTCAACTGGTTAACGGCCTCTAGCAGCCGCTCTTTGCCAACAGCCCGTTCGCACACGCGCCAAAACTGCAACAGTAAATCAGCATCGCCCATTGCCCTGTGTCTGGAACTGACCTCTAAATGGTGTGCAGCAATGAGGGTGTCTAAGTTGTGTCTGCTTTGGTTGGGAAACAGCAAACGGGATAGCTTGACTGTGCAAAGCACCTTCGGTCGGAAATCTATACCTAGCCTTTTGAACGAAGCTTTGATAAAACCGTAGTCAAACCTAGCGTTGTGCGCTACAAAAATCTTGCCTTCCAACTCTTCTTTGATCTGTAGCGCAAGCTCTTCAAAAGTAGGTTGACCAGACACCATGTCAGGCGAAATACCCGTCAGTCTTTGGATGTTTTGTGGAATGAAGGTTTCGGGATCAATCAAGCTTTCCCACTCAATGACTTCTGTATTGGTCAGAGTTTTGATGCCAATTTCAGTGATCCGATCACGCTCAAAGTTTGAGCCCGTTGTCTCGATGTCCACAAACGCCAAAACAGGCAGTTCGTTCGATTTGTGTTTCATCGCCTAGTCTTCCCAAACTGTCTGTCCGTCTAGCGTGATCCACAGCCTTGCATCTTCGGCTGTAGCCAATTCGCGAACTGCGGCGCCAGTTTTGATGTTTGTGCCTGCTTTACCCGTGAATGCGTAGCTTTTCCCGTTATGCCTCACTTGCATAGGACCTGCAGTGTCGTAAACGACGCTGATGGGCATAGATCCTAGGTCTTGACCATTCGTGTCAGTTACATGGGCAATTTCGGTCATAAGTTGCATGGCTGCGTGCTCTTGAGTGCTGTACGTATATCCAGTATTATATGTTCATGAAAGCAAATCAATACCTCAATGACAAGCCTGCTCAGCTGTTTTACAAGCGACTCATGCTCAACGTGTGCAACTGGGCGGTGCACGCCGGATTTCCATCGCCAGCAGCTGATTATGCGGAAGAGCAGATTGACTTAAACAAGTATTTAATACGTAACAAAGCTGCTACCTATGTGTTCCGCGTTAAGGGTGACAGCATGACTGGCGCAGGTATCTATGAAGGGGATGCCTTGTTGGTAGACCGCAGCATGGACCCGAAACACAACAATATCGTGGTGGCCCAGTTGAACAACGAGTTCACTGTGAAGCGTTTGTATCGCAGGGGTGGGGTTGTTAAGTTGGTAGCGGAAAACCCCATCTATCCCCCGAGACTCATCAAAGAAGAAGATGACTTTGTGGTTTGGGGCGTTGTGACTAACAACATTCACAAGCTGTGTTGAGTGATGACTCCGCAAATTGCCCTGGTGGACTGCAACAACTTTTATGTCAGTTGTGAAAGAGTCTTTCGTCCCGACTTGAAAAACGTCCCTATCGTGGTGCTATCGAACAACGATGGCTGCGCTGTGTCACGTTCAAATGAAGCAAAGGCACTTGGAATCAAGATGGGGCAACCTTGGTTTGAATGCAAAGAGCTGGCGGAGGAGCATGGCATTTTGGCGTTGAGTTCCAACTATGCTTTGTATGCCGACATGTCTAACCGTGTCATGTCTATCTTGGGCGACTATTCGCCACGTCATGAGGTTTACTCGATAGATGAAAGCTTCGTAGACCTAACGGGCATGCCAAAGATAAGGGATGTCAGCTATGCCATGCGCGAGAGAGTGATGAAGTGGACAGGCATACCAGTGTGCGTAGGCATAGGTCCAACCAAGACACTTGCAAAGCTGGCAAACCATGTAGCTAAGAAACATCCAAGGTCTAAGGGCGTTTTTAATTACAACGATCTCACTGAGAATCAGAAAGTTGGATTGCTAAGTAAGCTCGATGTGAGTGATGTGTGGGGAGTAGGACGCAGGCTATCTGCTCGATTGGCTGAACACGGGATTAACACAGTTCAAGATCTAAGAGTGGCACACACCAGTACTCTCAGGGCCGAGTTTGGTGTTGTGATGGAGAAAACACAACGTGAACTTCAGGGCGTTTCTTGTATTGATTTTCAAGAAATCACGCCTAACAAAAAACAAATAGTTAGCAGTCGTTCTTTCGGGCAGATGGTCAAAGACGTTGCAGTACTTAAAGATGCCATGAGCACCTTTGTTGCTAACGCTTGTGTAAAGCTGCGAGCCCAAGGCTCTCACGCATCATTGATACAGGTCTCGTTGCATACCAATCGATTCAGAGGAGACTTACCTCAATACAACCCTTGCTTCACGTTGCCATTGCCACAGCCAACAAACGACAGCTTGGCAGTTAATCGCTGGGCAGACTATCTTGTTGGGCGACTGTTCAAGCCTGAATACGAATACAAAAAAGCTGGAATCATGCTTGGTGAGATAACGCCGGTAGGCCAGTACCAGACGGATTGGTTAGAACCAACTCAAGCTGCGGACACGAGGTTGATGGATACGCTTGATGGTTTGAACAAAAAGTTTGGTCGAGGAACGGTCAAGGTCTCAACGCAAGGTGCCCATAAGGGGTGGCAAATGAGGCGGGAGAGAAAGTCGCCAAGCTATACAACTGACTGGGACTCAACTCCATGCATTTAATGGATTTCAGAATAGTCAGGTACGTTGAGGTGTTTTGTTGATATTCAATCGTGATTAGAAAGACCGAACTCGCATCAGCATAGTTTGAGCGATTGCTGATGCATTGAAGGCATTGCTGGCAGTTTCACCTGTTCGTTCGCTACCGATCACGAACATAGCATTCTTTGAATCAAGATGTATCAGTACTTCATGCTCAAACTTTTTTAGCTTTAGCACCACACGAATCTTGGGGCGACGCTGGTCGGTGAAGATTTCATAGAACAGTTTGGCATCTTGATCATGCAAGCTGTTCTCTATTTCCGCTGCGAGATGCGGAAGGAACTCGTCAAGTAGCTGCTTCGTGTGCTCTCTGCGTTCGTCTGAGTCAATCAGTTCTAGCGCAAGGCTTCTAAGCAATGATACTTTTTGTTTTTGTGGCTTTTCAGTCATCAGTTAACTGTAAGTGCCTAGGCTGACCCATGGCTTAATCAAATTTTCAGAAGAAATATCAAAATCAGAATTGCTTTGAATTTAAATTTTTGTCTTGATCGTATTTTTAGCTTTAGAAGCCATGGGGCTTTTAAACGTGTCGCATTTTGCGAGTAACAGCTGAAATTTATGCGAGTAATGCGGTTTCTATCTGCAGCCCGAATGGGTCCTGCAGGTCTAATTTTCTGCGCTGCGGATTTTTTAGGTGGAGTACTTATCAAATCACCATGGTGATTTTTACTCGGTATCCGTCCAGGTTATCGGGTTACCAAATGTCGGTTGTCCATTTGAGTGTCTGAAACAAAACTGTAGTCACACAAGAAGGACTACAGATGAAAAAATTTGATTCAACCCAACTCACGCAATTTATTGGAACAACTGGCTATTACCGAATCAGCCGTAGACACTTGCTGACTGATGGCACCAAGTACTTGGCAGAAGAGGCTGAGTGTTTTTGGATGATGGACGCTATCGCCAGTCACCTAAGCGAGATTGGCACTGAGGACTGGTTTGTCCAAGTGCGCATGACAGTGAACGGCAACAGGGCAACGATGATCTATGAGGATGGCAGTGGTCATGAGCACGCCCGTCAAGAGATCCCTTACACAGACTTTCCAATGCATGCGATCTCGTTGTTTGCCTGCTGGGATGGTGAACACTGGGTCATCATGCTGCCTAGCGAGTATTGACCCACTAAGCAGGAATTAATCTTCAAAATTACTTTATGAATCGAATCTGCTGATTGATGCGTTCAAGAATTGGTTTTTTCTTTTCGTTGAACACTGCCTTGTTCTCTTCAATCAAGTTTTTGCCTTTGGTGTCAATAGAAATGATGAGTGGTCCAAACTCTTTCACACGGTTAACCCACAAAGTCTCAGGCATGCCTAAGTCGGTCCACTCCGCAGCTTCGATCTTCTCCACTTGTGTCGCGGCTAGCACCGCACAACCACCTGGGAAAATTGCATGTACAGCTTTGTTTTCCATGCAACCCGCTTGTGTTTCAGGGCCCATGCCGCCCTTGCCCACAATCAGTTTCACTCCGGTGCGTTTGATGAATTCTTTCTCAAACTTTTCCATGCGCATGCTGGTGGTGGGGCCAATGGACACCATTTCGTATTCGCCGTTTTCTTTTTGGCGCACGATGGGGCCCGCATGAAAAATCGCGCCGCCTTCTAAGTTGACGGGCAGCTCGCGGCCCAGCTCAATCAATCGGCGGTGCGCTACATCGCGGCAAGTGACCAGCGTACCTGTGAGGTACACCACGTCACCGATGTTCAACGACTCCAGGTCTTCGTCTTTGATGGGGGTGGTGAGAATTTTCTTCACAGCGTGAATCCTTTGTGCGAAATGATTTCGTAAGACATGTCGGCATTGATCTTGATCTTGCCGCGA
>JACCDU011384912.1_pt1 | contig 11018 bp, 8 predicted proteins | sample 7446081 | NCBI WGS metagenome assembly JACCDU01 (sample SAMN15323447, study PRJNA562643) | freshwater metagenome | isolation source: river surface water | place: USA:Blue River Watershed | collected 2017-08-17
CCGTATTCGGTGATGTTCTTGACCACGCCGGTGACGATGGCGCCTTCTTTCAGCGTTTCCATCAGCTTGGCGCGCTCTTCGCCCATGGAGGCTTCGATCACGGCGCGGCGGCTCAGCACCACGTTGTTGCGCTTGCGGTCGAGCTTGATGACCTTGAATTCCAGGGTCTTGTTTTCGTAGGGCGTGAGGTCTTTGGTCGGACGGGTGTCGACCAGCGAACCCGGCAGGAAGGCGCGGATGCCGTTGACGAGGACCGTCAGGCCGCCCTTGACCTTGCCGCTGGTGGTGCCGGTCACGAAGTCGCCGGATTCCAGGGCCTTCTCGAGGGCCAGCCAGGAAGCCAGGCGCTTGGCGGTGTCGCGCGACAGGATGGTGTCGCCGTAGCCGTTTTCGATGGAGCCGATGGCCACGGAGACAAAGTCGCCGACCTGGACTTCGATGTCACCCTGGTCATTCTTGAATTCGTCGATGTTGACGTAGGACTCTGACTTGAGACCGGCGTTGACGACGACGAAGTTGTGCTCGATGCGCACGACTTCGGCGGTGATGACCTCGCCCGGGCGCATTTCGGTGCGCTTGAGGGATTCTTCAAAGAGGGCGGCAAAAGATTCGGACATGGTTTTCCTTGCTCACAGACAGGATGCACGGACACGGGATGTGCCGTTTCTAAAAGCTGGCTGTGGCGGTGTTTGCGGCAGGGGCCGCGGTGGGTTGAACAACCCACACCGCCGGTGTGCCTGCGGCACGGAGGGAGCGGTGTGGACCTGTGGTGAACCGTGAGGCGGGGCTTCAGCGGTTCCTGGCTTGCCACCAGGCGAGCACCTGTTCAACCGAGGCGTCGATCGAGAGGTGCGAGTTGTCCAGTGGCAAGGCGTCTGGCGCGGGCTGGAGGGGCGAAACCGCCCGGGACATGTCCCGTGCGTCGCGCGCCTCCAAATCGGCGCGAAGACTGTCAATATTAGCCGAAAAACCCTTTGAAATCAACTGCTTGTGGCGTCTTTCGGCCCTTTGCGCGGCACTCGCCGTCAAAAACACCTTCAAGGGGGCTTGCGGGAAGATCACCGTGCCCATGTCGCGGCCGTCGGCCAAGAGGCCCGGGAGGCGGCGAAACGACAGCTGCAGGTCGACCAGGGCCTGGCGCACCGCCGGCAGCACCGAGACCTTGGAGGCGTTCATGCCGCCTTGCTCGCTGCGGATCGCGTCGGTCACGTCCTGGCCATCCAGCAGCACCTGATCGCCCTCAAAGCGCACGGGCAGGCGGCGCGCGAGTTCGGCGATCTTCGCTTCGTCGGCGGCTTCGAGCGTGAGGCCGGCTTGCAGCGCGGCGTGGGCCGTGACGCGGTAGAGCGCGCCCGAGTCGAGGTAGTGGTAGCCCAGCTGCGCCGCCACGCGGCTGGACAGCGTGCCCTTGCCCGAGGCGGTGGGGCCGTCGATGCAGATCACCGGGATGCGCGCGCTGTCGGCGCTGGCCACCGCGAACAGGGTCTCGAAATAGTCGGGGAAGGTCTTGGCCACGCACTTGGGGTCTTCGATGCGCACGCTCACGCGGTCGGCGTTGAAGGCGGCGAGCGAGAAGCACATGGCCACGCGGTGGTCGTCGTAGGTGTGGATGCTGGCGCGCTGCCAGTTCCCTGCGGGCAGGGGGTGGACCTTGATCCAGTCAGGCCCTTCTTCGACGGTGGCGCCGAGCTTGCGGCACTCGGCGGCCATGGCGACGATGCGGTCGGTCTCCTTGACGCGCCAGCTCGCGATGTTGGTGAGCGTGGTCGGGCCGTCGGCGTAGAGCGCCATCACGGCCAGCGTCATGGCCGCGTCGGGGATGTGGTTGCAGTCGAGCGTGATGCCCTTGAGCGGCCAGGCGCCGCGCGTGATCTGCAGCCAGTTGGGGCCGCTCGTGACCTGGGCGCCCATGCGCTGGGCGGCTTCGACGAAGCGGATGTCGCCCTGGATCGAGTCGGCGCCGACGCCATTGACGCGGATGCCCGTGCCTTGGGCGATGGCGCCCAAGGCGATGAAGTAGCTGGCCGAGGACGCATCGGCCTCGACGTGGATGCTGCCGGGCGACTGGTAGCGGCTGCCGGCCGGGATCACAAAGCGCTGCCAGCCCTGGCGCTCGACCGCGATGCCGTAGCGCGCGAGCAGGTTGAGCGTGATCTCGATGTAGGGCTTGGAAATGAGCTCGCCCACCACCTCGATGGTGATGGCATGGTCCTGCGCGGCCAGCGGCAGCGCCATCAGCAAGGCGGTCAGGAACTGGCTGGAGACATCGCCACGCACGGGAATGGGCTTGTCCAGTTGCAGCGCCGGCTGGCGCACGCGCAGCGGCGGGTAACCGGCGTTGCCCAGGTAGTCGATGGCGCAGCCGAGTTCGCGCAGCGCATCCACCAGGTCGCCAATGGGCCGCTCGTGCATGCGCGGCACGCCCTTGAGCGTGAAGTCGCCGCCGTGCACGGCCAGCGCGGCCGTGAGCGGGCGCATGGCGGTGCCGGCATTGCCCATGAAAAATTCGATCGCCTCGCTCGGCCAGGCACGGCCACCCAGGCCGGAGATGGTGACCGTGCTGCCTTGCTGCGCGACGCCGCAGCCCAGCTGGCGCAGCGCGGCCAGCATGACGCGGGTGTCGTCCGAGTCGAGCAGGTCGTGGACCACCGTGGTGCCTTCGCACAGCGCCGAGAGCAAGAGCACGCGGTTGGAAATGCTTTTGGAGCCGGGCAGGGTGACGGCGCCCTCGGCACCGCTCAGGGGCGGCAGGTCCAGAAAGGGAATGGCGTACATGGGGAGCCTGTGAACACGGCCAGGTCGCGCGAGGCGCCTTCAGGCCTTAAACATCGGAATCGGCGCCGCCCAGGCGCCAACGGGAACGGGTCTGGCTGGCCTCTTTGACCAGCGCCTGCAGGCGCTCGGCATCGCCCGCCTGCATCGCGGCCTCGAACTCGGCCAGGGCCTGGCGCATGAGCGCGCTTTGGTGCAGCACCTCGTCGCGGTTGGCCAGCAGGATGTCGCGCCAGACGCTGGGGTCGCTGGCCGCAATGCGGGAGAAATCGCGAAAGCCCGGTCCGGCCATCGACAGGTATTGCGCGCCGTGCGGCTGGCGCGCCACCGCGTTGACCAGCGCAAACGCGGCCAGGTGCGGCAGGTGGCTGACGGCGGCAAAGCTCGCATCGTGGTCTTCGGGACTGAGTTCGAGCACGCGGCTGCCCACGGCCTGCCAAAGCTCGTGCGCCTGCAGCACGCGCTCGGCCGGCGTTTCGGGCAGGGGCGTGAGGATGACCTGGCGGTCGCGGTAGAGCGTGGCGTCGGCATGCGCGATGCCCGCGACCTCCTTGCCAGCGATCGGGTGTGCGGGCACGAAGTTGGGCAGGCGCTGGCCGAGCGTGGCGCGCGCGGCGGCCACCACATCGCCCTTGGTCGAGCCCACGTCCATCACCAGTGCATTGGCGGCCAGGTGCGGGGCCATGGCGCGCAAACTGTTTTCGGTGGCGCGCACCGGCACGGCGAGCAGCACCAGGTCGGCACCGTGCACGGCTTCGGCCACGCTGGCGCAGGCCTCGTCGATCACGCCCAGCTGCAGCGCCTGGCGGCGTGTGCCTTCGGTGGCGCTGAAACCGGCCACGCGACCGAGCAGGCCCGCCTGGCGCAGCGCGAGCGCGAACGAGCCGCCCATCAGGCCGCAACCGATCAGGGCCAGGCGCTCGATGCGCATCAGTCGCTCACCGGGTAGGAGCCCAGCACCTTGTAGAAGGCGCACAGGCCCTTGAGCTGCTCGAGCGCCGCGGCCACATGCGGCTCGCTGACGTGGCCTGCGATGTCGATGTAGAAGTAGTACTCCCACTGGCCCGACTTGGCGGGGCGCGACTCGAAGCGCGTCATCGACACGCCGTTTTGCTTGAGCGGCACCAGCAGGTCGTGCACGGCGCCCGGGCGGTTCGGCACCGAGACCACCAGGCTGGTGCAGTCCTTGCCCGAGGCGGGTGGCGTGGCCATGGTCTGGGGCAGGGCGATCACGGCAAAGCGGGTGCGGTTGTAGGCCTCGTCCTGGATCGCGTGGTGCACGATGTGCAGGCCGAACTGCGAGGCCGCGCGCTCGCTCGCAAGCGCAGCCCACTTCGGGTTGGTGGCGGCCAGGCGCGCGCCTTCGGCGTTGCTGGCGACCGCGCGGCGCTCGGCCAGCGGCAGGTGCTGGCTGAGCCAGCCCTGGCACTGGGCCAGGGCCTGCGGGTGGGCCAGCACGACCTCGATGCCCTCGTCGCCGGGCGACTGGCGCAGCAGGTTGTGGCGCACCAAGAGGCTCACTTCGCCGACCACATGCACCGGCGAGCGCAGGAACAGGTCGAGCGAGCGCGCGACCACGCCCTCGGTCGAGTTTTCCATGCCGACCACGCCGTACTGGGCGGTGCCCGCGGCGGTGGCGTGGAAGACTTCGTCGAAGTTGGCGCAGTAAATCAGGTTGGCGGCGCTGCCAAAGAACTCGATGGCGGCCTGTTCGCAGAAGGTGCCTTGCGGGCCCAGCACGGCCACGCGCTGCGGCGCTTCAAGTGCCAGGCAGGCCGACATGATTTCGCGCCAGATCGAGGCCACATGCTCGCTGTGCAGCGGGCCCGGGTTGGCCTGGGTGATCTTGTCGATGACCTGGGCCACGCGGTCGGGACGGAAAAACGGCGAGCCTTCGGCGCGCTTGATTTCACCGACTTTTTCGGCGACCTTGGCGCGCTCGTTGAGCAGTTGCAGCAGCTGACGGTCGAGCGCGTCGATTTGCACGCGCAGCTCGCCCAGGGCTTGGGATTGAACGGGGGGTTGGCTCATGGCTGTGTTGGCGCTCAGGCGCCGCTGCGTTCAAACTCGCGCATGCAGGCCACCAGGGCCTGCACGCCTTCGATGGGCATCGCGTTGTAAATGCTCGCGCGCATGCCGCCCACCGATTTGTGGCCCTTGAGCTGCACCAGGCCGGCGGCCTTGGCGGCATTCAGGAAGGCGGCGTTGCGCGGGTGCGTGGGGTCGAGCAGGGGCTGGCCATCGTCACCGCGCAGGAAGAAAGGCACATTCATGCGCGAGCGACAGGCTTTGTCGACCTTGTTCAGATACAGCTGCGAGCCGTCGATGAAATCGTAGAGCAGCTGGGCCTTGGCGGTGTTGCGCTGTTCCATCGCGGCGATGCCGCCTTGCTGTTTGAGCCATTGGAACACCAGGCCCGCGATGTAGATGCTGTAGGTCGGCGGCGTGTTGTACATCGACTGGTTATCGGCCACCAGCTTGTAATCAAAAGCGCTCGGGCAAGCGGGCAGGGCATGACCGATCAGGTCCTCGCGCACGATCACCAGCGTGAGGCCGGCCGGGCCGAGGTTTTTTTGCGCACCACCGAAGGCCAGGCCCACGCGCGACCAGTTGACCGCACGCGAAGCCACGTGCGAGGAAAAGTCGAGCACCAGCGGTGCGTCGCAGCCCAGCGCTTTCAGGTCGGGCAGTTCGTGGAACTCGACGCCGTGGATGGTCTCGTTGCCGCAGATGTGCACATAGCGGCTGTCCGCGCCGATTTGCCAGGTGCCAGGCGAGGGCAGGGTGGTGAAGCCGTCGGCCTGCGCCGTGGCGGCCACGCGCGCGGTGCCGTATTTGCCGGCTTCTTGATGTGATTTCTGGCTCCAGCTGCCGGTCAGCACGAAGTCCATCGCGCCGCCCTGCGAAAGGTTGAGCGGCACGATGGCGTTTTCGGCGAGGCCTCCGCCCTGCATGAAGAGGATGCGGAAGTTCGCGGGCACCGCCAGCAGCTCGCGCAGATCGGCTTCGGCCTGTTCGTAGATGCCGATGAACTCCTTGCCGCGGTGGCTCATCTCCATCACGCCCATGCCGCAGCCGCGCCAGTCGAGCATTTCAGCCGCGGCCTGTTGCAGCACGGCTTCGGGCATGGCGGCCGGGCCGGCCGAGAAGTTCCAGGCGCGCGTCATTCGCCGGCCTCTGTGCCCTCGTCGCCGTCTTCGGCTTTCTCGTTGGCGTCGTTCTCGACGATGCGCTGCAGGCCCGAGAGCTTGGCGCCTTCGTCCAGGCTGATCAGCGTGACGCCTTGCGTGGCGCGGCCCAGCTCGCGGATCTCGGCGACACGCGTGCGCACCAGCACGCCGGTGTCGGTGATCAGCATGATCTCGTCATCGGCATGCACGAGGGTGGCGGCCACGACCTTGCCGTTGCGCTCGGACTGCTGGATCGCGATCATGCCTTTGGTGCCGCGGCCATGGCGCGTGTATTCGACGATGCTCGTGCGTTTGCCGTAGCCGTTTTCGGTGGCGGTGAGCACGCTTTGCTGCTCGTCTTCGGCGACCAGCATGGCGATCACGCTCTGGCCGTCTTCGAGCATCATGCCGCGCACGCCGCGCGCGTTGCGGCCCATGGGGCGCACATCGTTTTCGTCAAAGCGAACGGCCTTGCCGCCGTCGGAAAACAGCATCACGTCGTGCTGGCCATCGGTCAGCGCCGCGCCGATCAGGTAGTCGCCCTCGTCGAGATCGACCGCGATGATGCCGGCCTTGCGCGGGTTGGAGAACTCGTCGAGCGCGGTCTTCTTGACCGTGCCGCCGGCGGTCGCCATGAACACGTAGCGGTCTTCGGGGAAGCTGCGCATCTCACCGGTGAGCGGCAGCACCACATTGATCTTCTCGCCCTCTTGCAGCGGGAACATGTTGACGATGGGGCGGCCGCGCGAGTTGCGCGAACCGGCCGGCACTTCCCAGACCTTGAGCCAGTACAGGCGGCCGCGGTTGGAGAAGCACAGGATGTAATCGTGCGTGTTGGCGATGAAGAGCTGGTCGATCCAGTCGTCTTCCTTGGTGGCCGCCGCCTGCTTGCCCCGGCCGCCACGCTTTTGCGAGCGGTATTCGCTCAAAGGCTGGCTCTTGATGTAGCCGCTGTGGCTGAGCGTCACCACCATGTCGGTGGGCGCGATCAGGTCTTCGGTGGAGAGGTCTTGCGCGCTGTGCTCGATCTCGCTGCGGCGAGCGCCCAGCTTGGTCTGGCCGAATTCCTGGCGCACCGAGGCGAGCTCGTCGGCGATGATCACCGAGACGCGCTCGGGCTTGGACAGGATGTCGAGCAGGTCCTCGATTTCGGCCATCACGTCCTTGTATTCAGCGACGATCTTGTCCTGTTCCAGACCGGTCAGGCGCTGCAGGCGCATTTGCAGGATTTCCTGCGCCTGCGTTTCGCTCAGGCGGTACAGGCCGTCCTGGCCCATGCCGAACTGGCGCTCCAGACCTTCGGGGCGGTAGTCGTCGGCGTTGATGGTGGAGCCGTCCTCGCGGGCACGCGTGAGCATGGTGCGCACGAGTTGGCTGTCCCAGCTCTTGGCCATGAGTTCGGTCTTGGCCACCGGCGGGGTGGGGGCGTTGCGGATGATGGCGATGAACTCGTCGATGTTGGCCAGCGCGACGGCCAGGCCTTCGAGCACATGGCCGCGGTCGCGCGCCTTGCGCAGGTTGAACACCGTGCGGCGCGTCACCACTTCGCGGCGGTGCTCCAGGAAGACCTGGATCAGGTCCTTGAGGTTGCACAGCTTGGGCTGGCCGTCGATCAGGGCCACCATGTTGATGCCGAAGGTGTCCTGCAGCTGGGTCTGCTTGTACAGGTTGTTGAGCACCACCTCGGGCACTTCGCCGCGCTTGAGCTCGATCACCACGCGCATGCCCGATTTGTCGGACTCGTCCTGGATGTGGCTGATGCCTTCGATTTTCTTCTCGTGCACCAGTTCGGCGATGCGCTCGAGCAGGCTCTTTTTGTTGACCTGGTAGGGGATCTCGTCAACGATGATCGCCTGGCGCTGGCCCTTGTCGATGTCCTCGAAATGGCACTTGGCGCGCATGACCACGCGGCCACGGCCGGTGCGGTAACCGTCCTTGACGCCGGTGATGCCGTAGATGATGCCGCCCGTCGGAAAGTCGGGCGCCGGGATGATCTCCATCAGCTCGTCAATCGACGCCTCGGGCTTGCGCAGCAGGTGCAGACAGGCGTCCACCACCTCGTTGAGGTTGTGCGGCGGGATGTTGGTGGCCATGCCGACCGCGATGCCGCCCGAGCCGTTGACCAGCAGGTTGGGCAGGCGGGTGGGCATCACCAGCGGTTCTTTTTCGGAGCCGTCGTAGTTGGGGCCGTAGTCGACCGTTTCCTTGTCGATGTCCGCGAGCATCTCGTGCGCGATCTTGGACATGCGGATTTCGGTGTACCGCATGGCGGCGGCGTTGTCGCCGTCCACCGAACCGAAGTTGCCCTGGCCGTCCACCAGCATGTGGCGAAGCGAAAAATCCTGCGCCATGCGCACGATGGTGTCGTACACCGCGCTGTCGCCGTGCGGGTGGTACTTACCGATCACATCACCCACGATACGGGCCGACTTCTTGTAAGGCCGGTTCCAGTCGTTGTTGAGCTCGTGCATGGCGTAGAGCACGCGGCGGTGCACGGGCTTGAGGCCGTCCCGGGCATCGGGCAGGGCACGCCCCACGATCACGCTCATGGCGTAGTCAAGGTAGCTGCGGCGCATCTCCTCTTCGAGGCTGATGGGCAGCGTTTCTTTGGCGAACTGGGTCATGGGTGCTGGGGCTCTGGCGCTGGGTAAACCCAAGATTTTAGGGTCAAGCGGGTGTGGTATCGATGCAACGTTAAGTGCTAATTACGGTTAGCCAGAACCCCTTGTGCCTTTCTTTCGCGAACACACCCAAACGCTGTGGCACAATCATCTAAGACGTTTGGTGAAAACGAGTTCCAAACGTTAACTTTTATCGCAGCGCAGCTGCGGCTCAATTTTTGATGAGGAAAACCATGAAGAAACTCAACAAAGTGGCGATGTTCCTGGCCTCTGCTGCCCTCGTGTCCGCCGCTGGTGCACAAACCATCGACAACTGGCGCAATGGCACCGGTGAGCTGGTTTGGAAAAACGGTACGAACGAGCTGTGCTGGCGCGATGCCAACTGGACGCCTGCCACCGCAGCCCCTGGCTGCGACGGCGCCATCGTGGCGCCCAAGGCCGCTGCTCCGGCTGCTGCTCCGGCCGCACCCGCACCCAAGGCTGCTGCTCCGGCTGCACCCGCTCCGGCCGCCGCCACCAAGGTGACCTACGCTGCTGACGCTTTCTTCGACTTCGACAAGTCCAACCTCAAGCCGGAAGGCAAAGCCAAGCTCGACGATCTGGTCGGCAAGGTCAAGGGCATCAACCTCGAAGTGATCATCGCTGTGGGCCACACCGACTCCATCGGTACCGACGCCTACAACCAGAAGCTGTCGGTGCGTCGCGCTGAAGCCGTCAAGGCTTACCTGGTGTCCAAGGGCATCGAAAAGAACCGTGTCTACACCGAAGGCAAGGGCGAGAAGCAGCCTGTGGCTGACAACAAGACCAGCCAGGGTCGCGCCAAGAACCGCCGCGTCGAGATCGAAGTGGTCGGCACCCGCGCCAACTGATCTCACCTCCGGTGAATCGAAAAAGCCCCAGCGATGGGGCTTTTTTCATGTCCGAGCCCGCCGCCTGCGGGTCTGAAACACAATCGCTGCATGAGCACAAGCAACGTCGATCCGGCCGAATTGGCCAAATTTTCCGAGTTGGCCCACCGCTGGTGGGACCCTGAGAGCGAGTTTGCGCCGCTGCACCAGATCAACCCGCTGCGCCTCGAGTGGATTCATGGCCTTGCGGCCCTGTCCGGCAAGCAGGTGCTCGACGTCGGATGCGGCGGCGGCATCCTGGCCGACGCCATGGCGCGCAAGGGCGCGCAGGTGCTCGGGATCGATCTGGCGACCAAGTCGCTCAAGGTGGCCCAGCTGCATGCGCTCGAGGCCGGCACCGAAGGCGTGCAGTACCGCGAGGTCAGCGCCGAAGCCCTCGCCGCCGAGCGGCCAGAGTCCTTCGATGTGGTGACCTGCATGGAAATGCTCGAACACGTGCCCGAGCCGGCCTCGGTGGTGCAGGCCTGCGCGCGGCTGGTCAAGCCGGGCGGCTGGGTGTTTTTCTCGACCCTCAACCGCAACCCCAAGTCTTTCCTGTTCGCCATCGTGGGCGCCGAGTACGTGCTCAAGCTCCTGCCGCGCGGCACGCACGAGTACGCCCGCATGATCAAGCCCAGCGAGCTCTCGCAATGGGCGCGCGAAGCCGGTCTGGACCTGCAAGGCTTCAAGGGCATGGCATACAACCCCTTCACCAAGCGTTACTGGCTCAACCAGGACACCAGCGTGAACTACCTGTTGGCTTGCCGCAAAACCGCATGACCGTGTTCACCGATGTTCAGGCTGTGCTGTTTGATCTGGACGGCACGCTGATCGACAGCGCACCCGATCTGGGCGCGGCGGCCGACAAAATGCGGCTGGACCGGGGCTTGCCCTCCCTGCCTTATGCACAGTACCGGGCGATGGCGGGTGCCGGCGCGCGTGGCCTGCTGGGCGTCGCCTTTGGCATGGGCCCCGAGCACCCGGAGTTCCTCGCTTACCGCGAAGAATTTTTCGTCAACTACGAAAGCGCGATGACCGCGCGCACCACCGTGTTCGAGGGCGTGCCCGACATGATCGCGGCGCTGCTGGCCGCGGGCCTGCCCTGGGGCGTGGTGACCAACAAGTCGAGCCGCTTCACCGAGCCGCTCACAGCAGCCATGCCGCTGTTTGCGAGCGCCCGCGCCATCGTCAGCGGCGACACCACGCCGCACGCCAAGCCGCACCCCGAGCCCCTGTTCGAGGCCGCGCGGCGCCTGGGCGTTGACCCCCAGCGCTGCATCTATGTCGGCGATGACGAGCGCGACATCGTGGCCGGCCTGGCCGCGGGCATGGGCACGGTGGCCGCCACCTACGGCTACCTCGGCCAGCAGACCGATGTGGCGCGCTGGAACGCGCACTTACACATTGATTCGCCCGCGATGCTCTTGAAACATCTGCAGAACGCCTAAAATAGCGGTTCTGGGGCTGCATTGGTTTCGACATGGGTTCGGGCACGCAGCAGGGCATGTCGAGGTTCTGTCACCTCGTAAAACCGCAGAAAAAAACTAACTGCAAACGACGAACGTTTC
>JACCDU011041288.1_pt1 | contig 11016 bp, 10 predicted proteins | sample 7446081 | NCBI WGS metagenome assembly JACCDU01 (sample SAMN15323447, study PRJNA562643) | freshwater metagenome | isolation source: river surface water | place: USA:Blue River Watershed | collected 2017-08-17
CCTGCCTTTTGAAGAACAAACTTGGCCAACATCACCACGGGGCGATCGACCATCTTTCCATTGAGCTGCACCACACCACCATTGGCGGCTTGATCGGCAGCCACCACCGCTTGAGCGTGCGCGACCTCTTGCGCTGATGGCTGAAAGCCTTGAATCACCGCATCCACCTGTTTGGGATGAATGCACAACTTGGCTTGAAAACCCAAACGTTTGCCGCGCAAGATATCGGCTTGCAACTGCTCCTGCGAATCAATTTGTACGGTCACACCGTCTATCGGAGCGGCAATTTCAGCCAAGCAACTGGCCAACAAAATTTGATGGCGCACGGGCAACAACTCCAACTCGTCGGGGCCGCACTGCAAACCGAAACTGAACTGCAAATCGATGTTGCCCAAGGACAAACGCAAGGTGTTGGGATGCGATGCAATCGCCTTCACTTGGTCAACCCCTTTGGCGCTTTCAATCATGGGAATCAACACTGGCGTGAATGACACAGCGTTGCTCACCCACGTCAACTGCTCGGCCGATTCAGCCTTGGGCAGCATGATGTGCCGAATGCCCAGCTCGTCCATCAAGCGCAAGTCGTCCTCTAGAAACGGTGTGCCGCACGCATTCACACGCACCACAATGCGCTCGGGGCATTGCTGCAGCCAAGGCGCCAGATCGCGTCGAATGGCATCACGCGCCGCGGCTTTGTCAGACAAAGGCACGGCATCTTCCAAATCGACGATCACCGCATGCGCACGGGTGGCCAACGACTTCGCAAATCGGTCGGGTCGGTTGGCAGGCACAAACAAAAAAGCTTGCGCAAAAGACAAGGGATGCGTCAACGTCGTGTCGCTCATCGTGTGATGCCCAACTCTTTGAGAATGGCCTCGGTGTGTTGGCCCACGCGAGGAATGGCATCCATGCGGTAGTCAAACGCGGTTTGTTGACCCGGCGGCAACAAGGCGGGCAACTCGCCCGCCGGTGAATCCACCGTGGTCCAGCGATGCCTAGCTTTGAGCTGCGGATGCGCCCACAGGTCGGCCATGGTGTTCATGCGTGCGTTGGCAATGGGGGCCGCTTCCAAACGTGCGATCACTTCGGCGGTGGTGAGCTTGGCAAACACGTCCAAGATCAAAGCCTGTAGAGCGTCTCTGTGTTGGTTGCGTTTGGCGTTGCTGTCAAAGCGCGTGTCTTGCACCAGCTCGGGTTGTTCCAACACACATTCGCAAAACTTCACCCACTCGCGCTCGTTTTGCAAACCCAACATCACCGTGCCGCCATCGCCTGCGGCAAAGGGACCGTAGGGATAAATCGTGGCATGGGCCGCCGCGTTGCGTGGCGGGGGCGATGCGTTGTCCATGGCGTAGTACATGGGATAGCCCATCCACTCGCCCAAGGCTTCGAGCATGGACACATCGATGTGCGAGCCCTCGCCTGTTTTGTCGCGTTGCATCAGCGCCGACAAGATGTTGGTGTAGGCATACATGCCTGCCGCAATGTCGGCAATCGAGTTGCCGCTCTTGCTGGGGTGCTCGGGCGTGCCGGTGATGCTCAAAAAACCCGCCTCGCTTTGAATCAACAAGTCATAGGCTTTTTTGTCGCGGTAAGGGCCGTCGTTGCCGTAGCCCGAAATGTCACACACGATCAAGCGCGGGTACTGCGCCCGCAAGGTGCCCGCATCTAGCCCCATGCGGGCGGTGGCCCCCGGTGCCAGGTTTTGCACCAACACATCGGCCTTGGCGATGAGCTGTTTGAGCACCGCTAAATCTTGCGGGTCTTTCAAATCGAGTGCCAAACTTTCTTTGGAGCGATTGACCCACACAAAGTGAGACGACTCACCGCGTGCGCGTTGGTCATACGCGCGTGCAAAGTCGCCCACATCGGGACGCTCCACCTTGATGACGCGTGCGCCCAAGTCGGCCAACTGACGTGTGCAAAACGGTGCCGCAATGGCATGCTCCAAAGACACCACGGTGATGTGGTCGAGGGGGCGAACTTTTGTGGTGGTCATCGTTGCGCTCTCAGAAGGAACGTGGCAAACCGAGGATGTGCTCGGCCACGTAGCTGAAAATCATGTTGGTCGAGATCGGCGCCACTTGGTACAACCGCGTTTCGCGGAACTTGCGCTCAATGTCGTACTCGCACGCAAAGCCAAAGCCGCCATGCGTTTGCAAGCAGACGTTGGCGGCTTCCCAGCTAGCCTTGGCCGCGAGGTACTTGGCCATGTTGGCTTCTGCACCCGCGTTCTGGTGGGCGTCGATTTTTTCGCAGGCCTTCCAGCGCATCAGGTTGGCGGCTTCGAGTTCGATGAAGGCATCGGCAATCGGGAACTGCACACCTTGGTTCTGACCAATCGGGCGACCAAACACCACACGTTCGTTGGCATATTTGCGGGCACGGTCGATGAACCAGTAGCCGTCGCCAATGCACTCGGCGGCAATGAGGGTGCGCTCGGCGTTCAGGCCGTCGAGCAGGGTTTTGAAGCCCTTGCCTTCTTCGCCCAGCAGCGCGTCTTCGGGAATTTCGAGATTGTCAAAAAACAGCTCGTTGGTTTCGTGGTTAACCATGTTCAGGATCGGACGCACTGTAAGGCCGTTGCCAATCGCGGTCTTCAGATCAATCAAAAAACATGACAGGCCTTCTGATCGCTTCTTCACCTGGTCAGCGGGCGTGGTGCGTGCCAGCAAGATCATCAGGTCGCTGTGTTGGATGCGCGAGATCCAAACCTTCTGGCCGTTGATGACCCAACGGCCATCTTTCTTGACGGCGGTGGTTTTGAGCTTGGTGGTGTCGCTGCCCGTGGTCGGCTCGGTCACGCCCATGGACTGGATGCGCAACTCGCCCGTGGCGATCTTGGGCAAGAACTTGTCTTTTTGCGCCTGGGAGCCGCTGCGCACGATGGCGTTCATCACGTACATCTGGCCGTGACAGGCGCCGGAGTTGCCACCCGAGCGGTTGATCTCTTCCATGATGACCGAGGCCTCGGCCATGGTCAGGCCCGAGCCGCCGTACTCCTGCGGAATGAGTGCGGCCATCCAACCCGCCTTGGTGAGCGCGTCGACGAAGGCTTCGGGGTAGCCACGTTGTTCATCCACTTTGCGGTGGTATTCGTCAGGGAACTGAGCGCACAAGTCGCGCACGGCGTCGCGGATGTCTTGGTAGGGATCGTGGTTATTTAGCATGAAATTTTTCTCTAGGGTTCAGATGTTTCAGCCCAGTTCGGCGGTGGCTTGCATGGTGAGCCAGCCTTCGTGGTCTTGCGCCCAAAGGCGGATGGTTGAGCCCTTGGCATCGGGCTCGCCACAAACGCGCAAGTGGCGGTGATCACCACACTCAAACGTGGGACGCAAAGCTTTGAACTCAAAGCTGCGGATGGGCTTGTCGGTATGACGACGCACCAAGTCCACCAACAAGGTGGCAATCAACGGGCCGTGCACGATGAGGCCTGGGTAGCCCTCGACATCGGTGACGTACTGGCGGTCGTAGTGAATGCGGTGACCATTGAAGGTGAGCGCCGAGTAGCGAAACAACAGCACATCGTCAGGCGTGATGTCACGTTGCCAAGTGGCTTGTTTTTCCGCGGCCACAGGTGCGGGCACGGGGTCACTCGGTTGTGCGGCAGGGCGATACACGATGTCGTGCTCTTCGGTCAGGCACAGACCATGCGCGTTGTAAACGTCGTGCTTGACCAACACAAACAACAAATCCCCCGTGCGGCCCGCCTTGTGTGTGACCGACTCAATGGTAGACACGCGCTTGACCGCATCGCCCACTTGCAGCGGTGCATGCCAGTGCAAGCGCCCGCCCGCCCACATGCGACGCGGCAATGGCACCGGTGGCAAAAAACCACCGCGCTTGGCATGGCCATCGGGGCCAATTTCGCTTTGACGATGGTGCGGCAAAAAGAACAGCCAGTGCCAAAGAGGTGGCAGCGCCGTGCCACTTACAGGTAGAGGGTCATCACGATCCAACGTGGCGCTCAGCGCACGCAAGGGCGCGGGTGTGATCAGGTCTTCCAGCACTTCGCTTTTGCCTTGCCAAGTTTGCAAGTGCGCGAGAGTGGCGGCGTCTAGGTGGTGGGTCATGTTGTCTTGCAGCAGCGCAGCAAATTGCAGCGTCACGCATCCCTTCTCTGTTTTATATGGTCACGATGTTCAACGCATTTGCAGTGTTCGACAATTTGTATTTTTGGGATTGAGCCTTTTGTTTTTCCGAAGGCTTGTTGTTTCCAGACTAAGATCTGCGCATGCATTTCGACCTCAATGACCTGCGTCTTTTTGTGCTCACAGCCGACGAGGGAAGCCTTACTAAAGCAGCGGCCAAACACCACTTGTCCTTAGCTGCAGCCAGTGCGCGCATCAAAGCGTTAGAAGCACAAGCAGACCTACCACTTTTGTACCGAGAAGCGCGCGGCGTACGCCTGTCGCCACCGGGACAAGCCTTCTTGCACCACGCCCGTTTGATGCTCCATCAAGTGGAGCAAATGCGGGGGGATTTGCATGAATATGGCGGCGGCTTGCGCGGCCATCTCAGGGTATACGCCAACACCACAGCCGTGACCGACTTCTTGCCCGAGATCTTGCCAAAATTCATGGCTGACAACCCCAAGATCAACATTGACCTTCAAGAAAAACCGAACGCTGAAATTGCCAAAGCGGTTCAGGATGGTCGTGTCGACATTGGCATCGTATCGGGCCAAGTGGATACCTTGGGCTTGCAAAGCCTGCATTTCAGTACGGACCGACTGGTGTTGGCCACATCACGTCAACACCGCTTTGCCAAGCGCAACCAAACCACGATGAACTTGGCCTTGATTGAGTTGACCGAACCTTGGAGTGTGCGTGAGCGTTACATCCTCACCCGTGACCAAGCCGCGTTGCCTAGCTATGCGCATTCGCTGATTGACCATTTGCGCCAGCACTATGCGGCACAGAGCTAAATCTCAAACGCCATCCATCCCCCATAAGAGGGGGAATCTTGAGGCCATTGATCAGGCCGGATCATGGACTCATTGCCACCTGAGGCAAGCAGGTATTGAACCGCCTTGATGACCCCTGCATGGGTAACCCAAACCACCTCAGGCACATTCAACGCGCGTGCATCGTCAAGGGCCTGCCCAACACGGCATATCACCTCATGCGTACTCTCGCCTCCCCCAAACCGATGGTGTGTGAAATCAGCCATCCACGCATCAAATGCAGTTCGCGCAATGGCATCCCACGCATGCATCTCCCAAATGCCAAAGTTCATCTCACACAAACGTGCATCTGCGCGAGGCACAGATAAATCTGCACGTCGGCTGTGCAACGCTTGACTAAGCTGCCACGCCCTCGACAAAGGTGATGACCAGAGCACACTCCCGCGTTGAGGGTACATGGCAAAAGCCTCTGCGGCCTCTTGCGTGGCCTGCTCACTCGCAGGCACATCGTGCATGCCGTAGCACACACCCGCTGGAACTTGAACCTGCGCATGCCTGAGAAGCCACAACTTCATACAGAGCCCGCAGCCAAAACTAAACCTAAATAAAAACCTATTTCAGCCAGCTGCTGCGTTGCACCCAAGATGTCGCCCGTGAACCCGCCCAGCTTTTTTTGACAAGACCATGCCATGTAGCCCATAAAAAAAACAGCCCCACATGCGCCTGCCCATAGGGGCAACGACGGCACAGCGTAAACCACCCCCAGCATGGCCAGCAACCACCAGAGCACGCCCACGCACAGGCCTGCGTTGCCCATGCCATCTGCCAGTGGTTTGGATTTGGACTGTGCGACATCGCCGACATGGTGCATGGTGCGCATCAAAAACAGAGGCGCCAATCGAGAAGTGACATGAGCCGCAAAGACGCCCGCCACAGCCCACACCACATTCAACTCAAGCAGCGACGCCAACAGACTCAACTTCGCCAGCAAAGCCAACAGCAAGGCCAAGACTCCGTACGACCCGAGGCGCGAATCTTTCATGATGTCAAGCGCTCGTGCTTGCGTCAGCCCCCCGCCTAAACCATCGGCGGTGTCTGCCAAGCCATCTTCATGAAAACCACCCGTCAGCCACACGCTGAACACCGTGCTGATGACAGCGGCCACCCACGCGCTTGTGGCCAACTTGGGCAAGCTGCCCCATGCAAACGCCAAGACAACCGCCGTCAAACCACCGACCACCCAACCCACGGCAGGCAAATGCGCCGCGCTGGCACGCAGCATGACGGGAGAAAACCCAACCCAATTCGCCAAACGCCCAGTGATGGGAATTCGGGTAAAAAATTGCAATGCAATTAAAAAGTGGCGAATGAAGCGAATGAACATCAACTCAGAGGTGAGCAGGTTGAGCCGGAATTTCCGTCTCTTGCTGTTGAGACACACCGGCAGATTCAAAGCTGGCCATTTCACGCAGCAAGGCACTGGCAGAAACCAACAATGGCCACGCCATCGCCGCCCCTGAACCCTCGCCCAATCGCAAACCCAAATCCAACAGGGGTTCAACTTTCATGTGCGCCAACATCAACGCATGCCCACGTTCACCTGACCGATGCGCGAACACGCAACGTTGCAACACATCAGGACATAAAGCGCTGGCCACCAGCACTGCGGAACTGGCGATGAACCCGTCCACCACAATCACACGGCGCTCGGAGGCTGCTTGCAAAACTGCCCCCACCATGGTCGCGATTTCAAAGCCACCCATCGCAGCCAAGGCGTCAAGCGGAGCCTTGGCATCATGGTGATGCGCCAGCACCTCACGCAAGATACCGATCTTGCGTTGCACGGCAGGGGCGTCCAGACCCGTTCCAGCGCCCGTGCAATCCAAGATATCCAGTCCGGTCAGGCGACTCATCAACAGAGAGGCCGCAGAGGTGTTGCCAATTCCCATCTCACCCAAGAGCAAGGCATTGCCAGGCAACTCACGCACCAAATCAGAACCATGCTTCAACGCTTGCGCACACTGCGCCTGCGTCATGGCAGGCTGCTCCATGGCGTCAGCCGTTCCAGCGGCCACCTTGCGAATGAGCAAGCCAGTCCGAGGTGCAAACTCGTGGCGAACCCCGCAGTCCACCACGGTCAACCCAATGCCATGCTGCCGCGCCAAGACGCTGACCGCCGCACCACCGGCCAAAAAGTTTTCCACCATTTGCCAAGTCACATCACTGGGGTAAGCGGACACGCCCCTAGCCGCCAGCCCATGATCGCCAGCAAACACCACCATTTGAGGGGAAGTCAATTCAGGCGACTCAGTGCCCAAAATTAAACCAAGGTCATGGGCCAGTGTTTCAATTCTGCCCAACGAGCCCAAGGGCTTGGTTTTGTTGTCCAGCTTATGTTGCAGACGTGCGGCCAACTCTGGCTGAGAAATATTGGCAATCTTTGGAATGTCAAAAGTCATGTTGTTTCCTTCTTGATGAGTGATTGGAGCACACCCGGTTGCACATGCGTGACCAAAAAATCGGCCAAACCATCGAACACGCTGTCCAACGTGGGGGCACCGAAACCAAAGAGTGCCTGCAACACAGCCGACTCTTCAAAAAGGCCATGTAAGTAGCACCCGAGTACGCCACCATCCAGACTTTGCCACGCCAAATCGGGAATGACCTCATGCGCCACATTCCCGTTGGCGGCCATGGCTGGATGCTGCACGGTTTGTCCATGGTGAATTTCGTATCCAGACAGCGGGATACCCGACAAGGCAGACCATGCGCCCCGCAATTGACCAAAAGCGGTGCGGGTACGACACACGGTTTTTTCTCTCTCAAACACCGTCACCAACGGCAGCAACCCCAAACCGGCTGCATTGCCGTCAATGCCATGCGGATCAATCAATGCTTCACCCAGCATTTGCAATCCGCCACAAATGCCCAGAACAGATCCACCTTGGGCTGCATGCTCGGCAATGGCGCGATCCAAGCCCTGCGAGCGCAACCACGTCAGGTCAGAGGCAGTCGCTTTGGAGCCGGGAAGAATAATCCAGTCCGCCCCCACACAGTCTGCGGGTGCACGCGCCCACACCAGGCGCACCCCTGGCACATTTTTGAGCGGTTGAAATTCGTCTAGGTTGCTGATGTGTGGATAGGCAATGACGGCTATGGTTTTGTGAATCACCCCATTTGCCCGAGCGGCATCATCAAACACGCCATCCTCTTCTGGCAACCCATGCTGCCACCACATGGGCAACGTGGCGACGGTTGGAATGCCGGTCATCTTCTCCAGTTTTTCTGGCGCGGGCGACAACAACGACGCGTCCCCTCTGAATTTGTTCAGCACAAAGCCTTTGATCAACCTCTGCTCTTGCGGCGGCAGCAAGGCCCATGTTCCGTACAGATGGGCAAATGCGCCCCCCCGATCAATGTCTGTCACCAACAAACAGTTGGCATTTGCATGACGCGCGACGCGCATGTTCACGATGTCGCTGTCATGCAAATTGATCTCTGCAGGCGAACCCGCACCTTCAATTACCACGACGTCGTTTTCCGCACGCAAGGCATCTAACGCTTGTGCAATTTGGGGCCATACCTTTTCGCTACGACCACGCCAAGGCATTTCACTCAACGACGCATTCACCTCGCCTAACAAGACCACTTGGCTACGCGTGTCAGCCTCTGGCTTCAAAAGCAAGGGGTTCATCCGCACGTCTGGCTCAGCACGTGCGGCCAGTGCCTGAAAGTATTGCGCAGAGCCAATTTCCCCCAATCCGTTGGGAGAGGCAACCACGCGTGCGTTGTTGCTCATGTTCTGTGCTTTGAAGGGGGCGACCTTCAAACCTTGTCGGGCATAGTGCCGGCACAAGGCGGTCGTCAGCCAACTCTTGCCTGCGCCACTGGTGGTTCCCAGCACCATCACACACCTTGCCTTCATAAAGCGCCCTTTGCATTCATCAATTCAGTCCACAAAACTTGCTGCGCATGAGGGGGTTGAACACTCAAACGCCAATGCCCTGGCAAGCCGAACGAAGTGGCATCGCGCAGTTTGATACCTTGTGCACGCAGTCGTTCAACATCAAGAGAGGCTTGGATACAAAAGAAGTTTGCATCACTTGGCAAGCAACGCCAAGCGCTTAAAAGATCGAGCTGTGCGCGCTTCCATTCACGCAATGTCTCGCGACTGTGTGCCACCCATGTCTGCACCTCGGGTGTCGTCCAAGCCATCAACATCGTCACAGCATGTGCCCCCAAGGGCCATGAAGGGGCTTGCGCCCGCATCATGCTGGCCATGTCAGCATCCGTTTCCGGTGCAATCGCATACGCCCCACGAATGCCTGTTAACCCCAATGCTTTGTTGGGCGACCACAACTGCCAGGTTTTGGCCAAAGCCGCATCATCCAAACTGCTTCGTCCCGAAAGACGCAAAGGCTCATAGGCACGGTCCAAAACGACCACGCTGTCATGCAGGGTCACCTCTTGCGCATGAACCTCGGCTTGCCCCAACGGACTGCTGGGCTCGCACAACCAAGACAACTGCGCTTGCTGAGGATGCGTCACACGTGTGAAATTCCAAACGTGTGCGGCTTGGGCGTATTCACCGTACGAAAATTCTGGCAACCACACACGACTGCGCCCCAGCCTTGCCATGACAGCCGTGATGCGCATGATGAATTCGCTCGCGCTTGCGGCCACCACCACACGTGCTTTGTCTACGCCATGGAATAAAGCAATCGCTTCGCACAGGCTCTGATAAGAAGGATCGGGGTAATGGCTCGCATCAACCTGAGATAAAAGGGCGTTCACCATGGGACATGGGCCACAGGTATTCGCATTCGTTGAAAAATCCCAACGCGGGACACCCCATGCATCGGGACCGCCATGCTCGCGTTTCATATCTGCACCTTTGCAATCTCGATCGCCACGAAACCGATCAACCCCACCACCCACACCACACGTTGCGAAAAATACAACGCCCGTTCGGTGTCATTTTTTTGCGGACTCTGACCGCCTGGATGCAAACAGTACACTTGGGGCTTCCCCAGATGCACGTTTAACGCCAAGGCCATGGCCGCCATCGGCCACCCACTGTTGGGCGATGGTGTTTTGACAGCCTCTCGACGCAGCGCCCGCAGGGACACACCGCCAGCCACTGCCGCAAGCAAGGCTGCCGTCAAACGCGCAGGTACCCAAGACAAGACATCATCGGCACGCGCGGCCCATTTGCCTGCCCAGCGCCAATCATGATTGCCACGCTGACCGTTGTACCCCCACATCGCATCTGCCGTATTTGAAAAACGATACACAACTGCGCCTGGCAACCCAAACATGACAAACCAAAACAAGGGCGCAACCACGGAGTCATTCAAGTTTTCAGCCAAGGTTTCAATCGCCGTCTGGCGCACCTCTGCCACGGTGAGCTGACTCACGTCACGGCTACACAACCAAGCTAGACGTGTACGAGCTGCCTCTAAAGAATCGGACAACGCCAATTCCACAGCCTGCACTTCGCGAAATAACAAGGTCCAAGCAAACAGAGGTTTCAACCCAATGGCCATGATCACAACCGCAATCCCAAACGGCAACACATCGACCACATGCGTGAGCGCAAGAGCCACGCACACGCAGGCTACTGCCCCCACAAGCCAACACACCATCCCGCCCCAAAATGCTCGCTGGTCAGAAAATGGGGTGCCCCCATGCGCTTGTGGCACAAACCATGGCGCAACCCAGTCTAAGTAGCGCCCCATCCAGACGACCGGATGCCAACGTGCTGGGGGTTCGCCCCACACGAAATCTATCCACAGCGCAACCACAAGCGCAGCGGCTGAAACATCAAACCAATCCGTCAAACTGGATCACCTTCAGAAAACAAAGCACTAGAAGCACCCCATCTGTCGTCATACACCAACGCAGACAGTGCTTGACGTTGTGCCCATTGGGTTTGTTCCAGCATGGGCTTGCGGTAATAATTTTTCACTGGCCCCAAGCACAGCAAAGCTATTGGCGAAGCGTCTTCAGGTAGGCCCAACAAACGGGCGATCTCGCTGGGGTCAAACAAGGACACCCACCCCATTCCTAAACCTTCAACTCTCGCAGCCAACCAAAGGTTTTGAATGGCA
>JACCDU010347190.1_pt1 | contig 11014 bp, 7 predicted proteins | sample 7446081 | NCBI WGS metagenome assembly JACCDU01 (sample SAMN15323447, study PRJNA562643) | freshwater metagenome | isolation source: river surface water | place: USA:Blue River Watershed | collected 2017-08-17
ATTAAAGCTGCAGAAAAAAATACGCGCGATTTTGATTACACCCTGTTTGATGCGCAAGAGACACGTCGCGTTCTCGATCGTCTCTATGGCTACCGTCTCTCACCGGTCTTGTGGAAGAAAGTTATGCCACGTATCTCGGCCGGACGTGTGCAATCCGTTGCGACGCGTTTGATTGTTGAGAAAGAACGCGAACGCATGGCATTTATCTCATCATCATGGTGGGACCTTGATGCAGCAACAGATCTTGGTTTCTCTGCACGCCTTCTCTCTGTTGACGGAAAGAAAGTTGCATCAACATCTGACTTCGGCGCAGATGGCGCTGTAAAAGAGAAGTCACTTGCAGATATCTTGTTATTAGATGAGACCGGTGCAAATTCACTCGTTGAAGCGCTGAAAGGTTCTCCGTTGACTGTAAAGTCGATGGAGGAATCTCCACGAACAGAACGACCAAAGCCACCATTTACAACCTCGACTATGCAACAGGATGCGGGTAGCCGACTTGGTTGGGGTGCGCAGATCACAATGCGCGTTGCGCAGCGTTTATACGAAAATGGTTACATCACCTATATGCGCACCGACTCAATTAACTTGAGCGAGCAAGCAATCAAAGCTGCACGAGCAGCTGCAAAATCTTTATATGGCGCAGACCATGTCTATGAGACTCCACGTATTTATCAAGGTAAGACCAAGAATGCACAAGAAGCTCACGAAGCGATTCGTCCAGCGGGAGATACCTTTAAGACACCAGGTGAGCTTGCACCAGAACTTTCTCGCGATGAGTTCGCGTTATATGACTTGATCTGGAAGCGTACCGTTGCTTCCCAAATGGCAGATGCTAAGAAGATGCAGATGCGCGTTGATTTTGATGTAAAGACTGCCGATGGCAAGGATGCAATCTTCCGCGCCAATGGCAGCGTCATTACTTTTGCAGGGTTCCTTGCTGCATATGACGATGTGGTCAGCGAAGAGAATAAGGATGAAGAATCTGTCGATCGTCGCCTGCCAGCGATGTCGGTAGGACAGTCAGTTAAGGTCAATGAATACAGCTGTGAAGGCCACGATACAAAGCCGCCAGCACGTTACACAGAGCCAACCCTGGTGAAGAAGTTAGAAGAACTTGGTATTGGTCGTCCATCAACATTCGCATCCATTATCCAAACAATTCAGGATCGTGGATATGTCAACAAGCGCGGTCGCGCACTTGTTCCGACATTCTTGGCATTCTCAGTTACCGGTCTGCTCGAATCACACTTTACAAAATTGGTGGATTACGACTTCACCGCATCGATGGAAGAAGACCTCGACAAGATTGCAGCAGGTGAGGCATCTCGCGTTGATTGGTTAAGAGACTTTTACTACGGACACGATGGTGAACCCGGCCTCGATGAACTTTCATTAGATCTTGGCAATATTGATGCTCGCGCAACAAACACCATGAACTTATCGGATGCAATTGAAATCCGTGTGGGTCGTTATGGTGCATATCTACAAGAGAACTTTGATGATGGCGAGCGAAAGTTAGCCAATATCCCGGAGAACATGGCACCAGATGAATTAACGCTCGCCAAGGCAATTGAATTACTTGCAGCACCTTCGGGTGAGCGCGAACTCGGCATTGATCCAGTTACCGGATTTGAAGTTGTAGCAAAGTCAGGTCGCTTCGGTCCTTACATCACCGAAATCTTGCCGGAAGAGCCAGTAGAGCTAAAGGAAGATGGAACACCAAAGAAGAAGCGCAAGAAGGCTGATGCACCGAAGGCGAAGACCGCATCATTACTTTCAACAATGAACCTTGACACCATCACTTTGGATGATGCACTTCAACTTCTCTCACTTCCACGCACCCTTGGTACTAACTCTTTAGGTGAAGAGATCACCGTGCAGAACGGTCGCTACGGTCCATATCTCAAAGCTGGCGCAGATTCGCGCACGCTGACATCCGAAGAGCAACTCTTCTCAATTACCTTGGATGAAGCCCTTGATATTTACTCAAAGCCAAAGGAGCGACGCCGTGGTGTTGCTAAGCCGCCTTTGAAAGAACTGGGTGTGGATCCTGCATCAGAGAAGCCAGTCATCATTAAAGATGGTCGCTTCGGTATGTATGTCACCGATGGCGAAACCAACGCGACCTTACGCCGTGGCGACACATTGGAAGCAATGACACTTGAACGCGGACTCGAACTTCTTGCTGGCCGCCGCGCTTGGGAGGCCGAGAATGGCCCATCACCAAAGAAATCACGGAAGAAAGCGACACCAAAGAAGGCTGGCGATAAGCCACCAACTTTGACGAAGAAAGTTGTGAAGAAAGCTGCAACAAAGAAGAAAGCTGCTGCTAAAAAGAAGTAAGAACCTTTATACCTAACCGCTCAGCGTTGAGTGCCATCAGCTTATCGAAAGTCACAAGTACATCATCTACATCAAGTAAGAGCTCAGCCGTCGCCAGGTGAATGGCATCGGAACTCTTGAGAGAAATGTCTTGCGGGTAAGCTGATGCATCATCTATAACCTGATCCGTAATTTCAATAAACTGAACTTTTCGAAGAACACCCGTGGCTCGATTTACTAATTCAGGTTTAACTTTCATGATGGTGCGTAGGACTTCGACCTGACTTAAGCGCGAAGTGAAAAATTCTTGTCGCGCCGTCTTCACAAAATTCCTTTCTGTTCCAGGATCAAAAATCACCGAGAGCAGGACAGAACTATCAAAGTACTTAATCAATAGCGCGCCTCACGACGTTCTTTCAGAAACAGTTCAAGCCCTTCTGGGTATCGCGGACCATCAGTGTTATTCCAGAAATCCAAATCGAACGGTTCTTTTGCAGGCGTAACCGCGCCTTGTTCAATGAGACGCTCTAACTTGGTCTTTTTAATTGGAACAATCTCGGCAATCGGTTTCCCGTGCTCAGTCACAACAATCACCTCACCTTTCTTTACTAGATCGAGCACGCGTGAAGCCTGTTGCCTCAGTTCGCGGACGCCGACCACCTTGATCAGCTCCTCTTCCACAAGAGAGACCCTCTTCTTCTGGGCAACCTTCTTCTCTTTGCCAGCCTTCGGCTTTGTAGTCATAGATTAAAAGTAGCACAAAGAGTAAAAGTGCTACTTCATAAATCTTGCGCATGAATATGCTGACTTGTCATGCGATATCGAGCGTGAAGGAGCCGGCGATAGACTCACGCCCATGACCCAAGGATTGCCACACCCTGCCGCCCCGGCGGCTGACTCCACCCGTGGGGTCCTCGCAATCCCGGCCTTTCGCAAGCTCTGGAACTCGATGGTCTTCTCCTCCATTGGAGATTGGCTTGGACTTCTGGCAACAACTGCGTTGGCGGCACAACTTTCCGGTGGTTCATATGCCACAGCAAACTTTGCAATCGCTGGTGTCTTTATCGCACGTTTGTTACCTGCAGTCTTTCTTGGTCCATTAGCAGGCGTCATTGCAGATCGTTTTGATCGCCGCCGTCTCATGGTGACGATGGATCTCATGCGCGGTGCGCTCTATATCTCTATTCCAATCGTGCACACATATTTCTGGCTCTACACCGCAATGATCTTGGTCGAATGTCTCTCACTCTTCTGGTCACCAGCGAAAGAGGCATCTGTTCCCAACTTGGTACCAAAAGAGAAGTTAGAGAACGCAAATCAAGTCTCGTTGTTAGCATCGTATGGAACTGCTCCGATTGCAGCGGTTCTCTTCTCACTCTTAACACTCTTCGGTGGCGCGCTTGCTGCCATTAGCCCATTGATTCCAAGTGACTCGGTTTATATCTCGCTCTACATCAACGGGTTTAGTTTCCTTTACGCCGCATGGGTAATTCGCGGTCTGAAAGAGATTCCTAAAGGTCCAGCATCAGGAAAAGAATCCGATGAAAACATTGGAAAATCTCTGGTGCAAGGCTGGAAGGCAGTTGCATCATCAAAGATTATCCGTGGCCTTATCGTCGGTATGGTCGGTGCATTCTCTGCAGCTGGTGCAGTCATTGGTCTCGCCCGAACATTTGTCGGCGATCTAGGTGGCGGAGATGCTGCATACGGTGTGCTCTTCGCAGCTGTCTTTACTGGTCTTGCACTTGGTATCGGCTTTGGCCCAAAGATATTTGCCCAGTTCTCTCGTCGCCGTTTATTCGGTGCCTCACTTGCGATTGCTGGCTTCTTCCTAATTTTGTTGGCGCTCATCGCCAACCTGGTGATTTCTATCTTTATCGTCGTAATTCTCGGTGCTTTCAGCGGTATTTGCTGGGTTACCGGCTTCACGATGCTGGGCATGGAGGTCAATAACGAGATTCGTGGCCGTACTTTCGCCTTCGTACAGTCATTGATCCGTATTACTTTGGTCGCTGTGTTGGCTGCCGCTCCAATCATCGCAGCCACTATCGGCACCATTGATTACGAGTTCTATAACGTGCAGCTGCAATACAACGGTGCACAAATCACAATTCTTATTGCAGGTGCAATTGGTATGGCAATCGGAATCTTGTCGTATCGACAGATGAAAGATCGTCCACAAGTTTCGCTCTGGTCTGATGTGGTTGCTGCCATGCAAGGTGAACTCGGTGCTATCACCGGTGCTCAACCTGATGGAATCTTTATCTCCTTTGAAGGCGGCGAAGGCACAGGCAAGTCAACGCAATCAAAGTTACTTGCAGATTGGTTACGTCAAGAGGGAGAAGAAGTTGTTCTCTCCTTCGAACCAGGTGGAACAGATCTCGGTAAAGAACTTCGCAAGATTTTGCTTGGCCACGAAACCGGATCTATCAACCCACGTGCAGAGGCGTTGCTATATGCCGCAGATCGTGCACACCATGTGGAGGCAGTTATTCGTCCAGCACTGGCTCGCGGCGAAGTTGTAATCAATGATCGCTATATGGATTCATCCATTGCCTATCAAGGTGCAGGACGAGTACTGATTCCATCAGAGGTCGCACGGATCAATCGTTGGGCGACAGAAACTTTGTACCCAACCCTAACAATCTTGATTGATCTGCCAGCAAAGATTGGTCTTGGACGTTTGCAATCTATGGATCGATTAGAGGCAGAGCCTGTTGAATTCCACGAACGCGTTCGCCAAGAGTTCCTGCAATTAGCCTTGCTTGATCCAGAGCGTTATCTCGTTGTCGATGGCACACTGACGTTGCAAGAGATTCACGAAATTATTATTGCTCGCGTTGCAGAGCTGCCACAGCTCAAGCGCAACGCACAGAACCCGCAAGGTCGCCGAGTATTACGCCCCATCATCGCCGCATCACATGCAGTCAGCCGCGCCACCAAGAACGCAACGCAGTCTGCAACTAAGGCAGCGAAGAGCACTGCAAGCAAGGCGGCCAAGGCAAAGCCACAGTCGAAGTTAAAGTCGAAGAAGTAATGGCGACCGTCTACGACAACCTGGTCGGACAGGACCATGCCAGCGAGATTCTTCGAGCAGCCGTCGCTGCCTCCCGCACTGGGGTCGAAACTCAAGAAATGACCCACGCCTGGCTCTTTACCGGCCCTCCCGGAAGTGGCCGATCCTCAGCCGCCGTAGCCTTCGCACAGGCCTTGGTATGCGGATATCAGGGCTGTGGCACCTGCAATGAGTGCCAATCTGCCGCCAATGGCAGCCATCCAGACGTTGAAATTATCCGGACCGAGGGCCTTTCCATCAAGGTCGAGGAGATCCGAGAGCTACTCACCCGAGTGGCATGGGCGCCATCGATGGGCGGCTGGCGGGTCGTCGTGATGGAAGATGCTGACCGGCTGACCGAATCTGCCGCCAATGCGATGTTGAAGGCGATTGAAGAACCAGGCACTCGCACCGTCTGGTTGTTATGCGCACCAACCTTGCACGATGTATTGCCCACTATTCGTTCACGTTGTCGCCATATTCAATTGCACACACCGTCTGATGAAGCAGTAACACAAGTATTGATCAATCGCGATGGTGTGACACCTGCGATGGCGCACTTTGCAGCGCGCGTGAGCCAGGGACATATTGGCCGGGCAAAGTATTTGGCCTTCAATGAAGGCGCTCGCAGTAATCGCACCACCATTATGAATTTACCGCTCCAACTCAATTCTCTTGCTGCAGCATTTAAGGCGGCACAGACATTGGTCGATCTTGCAACATCAGCTGCCAATGCTGCCTCAGAAGTTCGTGATGAGAAAGAGATTGCATCTCTACAAGAGGCATACGGAAAAGGTGCAACTGGACGCGGGATGGCGACCGGAGCTGCAAAGGCAGTAAAAGAACTTGAGAAAGAACAGAAATCACGAGCCACTCGTATGGTTCGTGATTCTATTGATGGTGCGTTATTGGATATTGCAACTTTCTATCGCGATGTCATGATGGTGCAGGCTGGTAGTAGCGATGCAATTATCAATACCGATATGGTCGATGCCATCAACGCTTACGCAGCAAAACATCCTCACCACAGTACCGTTAGCAAGATCAGCGCCATTATGGAGGCGCGTACTAACTTGGCACATAACGCGGCACCACTACTTACCTGCGAAGCTCTCATGTGCCGATTGGCTAAAGCGTAATGCGCACACGTCTGATCTATATTGCAATCTTCGGAGTCATCGGCGCACTTGTGCTCTCTTTGGTCAACGTCACTACCAATAGCTCTCGCGACTACACAACACTCAAGGATTACTATCAACAAGAACTCAATTGGGATCGTTGTTACGAAAACTTTGATTGCACTACCTTGCAGGTACCGATTGATTATGACCAGATATCGACCGGCACCTTTGAGATTTCAGTTCTCCGCTATAGCGCACAAGACCCCAAGCGCCGGATTGGCAGCTTGATTGTTAACCCTGGCGGACCAGGGGCATCAGGGGTGGATTACGCATATAACGCCGAATATATCTTCGATCCAGACCTCACCGACCGCTATGACATCGTCGGCTTTGATCCTCGCGGAGTTAACCGTTCTGCTCCTATCTCATGTTTGACGGATGAGCAGACCGATGAGAGTTATGCATCCGATAGCAAAGTTGATTCGGCAGCTGAGTTTAAGAAAGCGATTGCAGAGTCAAAAGATTTCATCGCGCAATGTTTAGCAAATACCGAGCACTTAACCTCATATAGCACTGCAAACGCTGCGCGCGATATGGATATTTTGCGAGAAGCGCTCGGCGATGAGAAGTTAAATTACATGGGCAAGTCATACGGCACATATCTCGGCGCACTCTATGCATCACTCTTTCCTAATAAGATTGGTCGCGTCGTTCTCGATGGCGCAGTAGATCCCAATATTTCAGATTTGGAGATGACGAAGAGCCAGGCAATTGGATTCGATCTCGCCTTGAGATCATTTATCGAAGATTGCCTTGCTCGAAAGAATTGCCCACTTACGGGAGATATTGATCAAGCGATCACACAATTAACATCTCTCTGGCAGAGCGCAGCAATTACACCGCTACCTTTAGACCGCAGTGAGGGCGATAAGCGCGTTGCAACCGAAACATTGCTGATGATTGGCACCGCATCAGCGTTGTATGACAGCGAAGAGGGATGGCCAGAACTTCGTCGCGCCATCCGCGAAGCAATTGATGGTTACGGTGATACCTTTATTAAATTGGCAGATGAATACAGTGGTCGTCAGCCAGATGGTAGTTACCCTAATAACGAATTTGAATCAGGCCCCATCATCGATTGCTTAGATTTCTCTGATCCGCGTTCGGTTAATCAGATTCGTCGCGATGCCGATGAGATTGTTGTGGCAGCTCCGGTCTTCGGTCCATACCTGGCCTACAGCAGCTTGCTCTGCAAATACTTTGACACCCCATCTCCTGTCGTTGTTGGGATTACAGAGACCAGCGCACCGGTCATCATCATCGGCACCACAGGCGACCCAGCAACGCCATATGAGTGGGCGAAGGGGCTGGCCCAAACCCTGCCAAATTCACGCCTTTTAACCTATGTAGGCGATGGTCACACGGGCCAAGGGCGCGGAAATGGCTGTATCGATGATGCCGTCGACGCCTATTTCCTTAGCGGTGAGTTGCCTGAGCAAGGGCTGCGCTGCACCCAATAACCAACCATCAACTGCGCCTTCACGGTGGTAATGACCACCCCTAGCCGTGGTGAATAATTTCCCCATGCGTTTAGACCATGTTTCATATGTGACTTCCCACGATCAGCTTGCAGATACCGTCCAGCGCCTCGGTGCGCGCCTCGGTTCAACTTTCGTTGACGGTGGAATCCACCCGCGCTTTGGAACACGTAACTTCACAGCGAGCTTGAAGAACGGTCAATACATCGAAGTTGTCTGCCCGCTAGATCACCCATCAACAGAGGCAACTCCTTGGGGTAAGGCAGTCTCACGCAAAGCAAATGAAGGTGGCGGATGGTTTACCTGGGTCTTTTCAACCAAGGACATCGCACCTATCGAAGAGAAGTTCGGTCGCGAATCTGTAGAAGGACATCGCGCTCGCCCAACTGGTTCAGATCTTAAGTGGAAGCAGATTGGCGTCAAGGAGATTGCAGATGTTCGCGAACTCCCATTCTTTATCCAGTGGTTGACCACAGATCACCCATCACAAGATGGCACACCACTGGCTGAGATCGAGAAGATTGTTATCGCAGATAAAGATCAGCTTGCAAGTTCATGGTTTAAGGATGAAATCCTTACCGCGCTTGGCGACATCGCAATCGAGTGGGTTGATCCATCAACAAATGATGATCAATCAGGAATCGTTGCAGTGCACCTTTCAACACCTAGCGGTGTTGTAGTTCTCGACTAAGCTCTTACTGCGCTTTCACAAACAGTACGTTACTTAACGTCAAAAACCTTGGTGTAAATCGGCTTACCAAGAACACTGACTACAACAGTCTGCTTACCTGGCTTCACGGTATTTGCACCCAACTTTGCAGCTGCGCCATTGATGGTGATCTTCAATTCACTCAACTTTGCATTCTTAGCAATGATGGTGATTGTCCGCTCTGATAACGATGCTCCTGCAGTCGCTTTAGTGGTTACCGGCGCGGTTGGCGAAGGTGTCGCAGTTGATGTCGGAGCAGGTGTAGCCGTCGCAGTTGGCTTTGGCGCCACACCACTGACAGTCACAACCATCGAGACGATATTCGAGCGACCAAACTTTCCAGATGGCTCTTGGTAAGCGCTGATCTTGGTGCTACCGGCAGTAACACCAACAATCTCACCGTTGACCACATCGGCAATCGCTGGGTTTTCGGTAGCAAAGATCCACTTACCGGCAGAGTTACTTGTTGGCAGCGCACTTGCTGGCAACTTTGCACCAGCTGCTACAACGACTTCCTTTGCCACACCCAACGTTGGTGTGATTCCACCGACGCGTACTTCAAATGTTGTGCTTGCAGCGTTCCAGATACTTGTTGCAGCTTGTGTAGCAGTAATTACTGCAGTGCCTGCATTACCGATGGTTAAGACATTTCCTGACACCGAGGCGACCGCAGGATTGCTTGATACATAGCTCCATGCGCCATCAGAGTTACTTGATGGTGCCTTGATTATCACTGCTGGGTCTCCGGCAATACGTTCAATCAGGCTTGGCGCAATCACAAGTGGAGTGCCTACCACGCTGATAACAGCGCTAATTGGCGCAGACTTTGCGTAGTTACCACTTGCATTTTGGGTTGCGGTCAAAGTGACCTTACCTGGCTTGAGTGCACTCAACTTAATTTCATTGGTTGCGGTAATGTCATTGACCTTCACCACTGTTGGATCAGATGAGATTACTTCCCATGCACCAGGGGACTCGGATAACGGAGTGTAGAGTGAGAAATTCTCTGTACCACTTTTGATTGTTACTGATCGATCAGCGAAACTACCATTTGTAACTGCTGGAGTATTGGCAACCACGTCGATATTAAATGTCGTTGTGTAAGAACGGTAAACACCAGAACGTGCTTGCTTTGCAGTAATCGTAGCCACACCTGGACCCACGGCAGTGAACTTATTTCCCGATACCGCAATCACACTCGGTCGATTAGAGATGTAACTCCATGCACCAGTTGAGTTACTCGTTGGGTTCTTCAATTCAAAAGAGGAGATTCCATTAACTGCAAGTGAAACGTTAGGAATGGTCGAGACTATCGGAGTTACCGCTGTGACGGTGACCTTCTTTGTGGTGCTGGAGGCCAACCATGATGAAGTTGGTACCTGTGTTGCCGTAATTGTTGCTTCACCGCCATCGACAATCGTTGCCACTGATCCATTAATTGTGATCACATTGAGATTAGATGATGCATAAACCCATTTACCAGTTGATTGAGAGGTAGGAGGAGTCAAGGTAAAACTATTTGCGCTCATAGCGACCGATTGATCAGCCCACACACCGAGTTTCGGTGTGCCGGGACGAACGTAGATACTGGAGCGTCGCTTCGCCGCGGTAAATCCTGTTGCCGCATCCTGCACATAGAAAATCTCAGTGCTTCCCACGCTGAGCAGAGTCACCTTCAACCCATCTGCCTTAGCCACTGCTGGGTTTGTAACTTCAACCCTGAATTTGGCCGGAGAATTCGATTCTGGTGGCGTCAAAGTAATGACACCCTGATCCAAGGTCGCACTAATTGAAGGAATAAAGCGAATCAGAGTCGTCTTTGTCGCAGCTGATGCGGGCATAGCCTGCGCAACCAGAGCTAGGGCGGTCAATGAGATAACTGATATTCGCTTGATATTCATAGCCCAATTATCTTCTGGTACGCCTTATTTATTGGGATATCTCCTGCCTTATACTCTGTGAGATTCAATAGAGATAGACTCACCACATGACAACTCAGACTTGGCTTCTCGTCGGTGGCGCTGGATATATCGGCGCCCATGTTGCAGACGAATTCTTGGCCAGTGGCAAAGATGTCGTTATCTATGACTCGCTCTATCAGGGCCTTGAATCTCGCATTGATTACCTTCGCAAGAAGTACAACAAGGAGATCCCTCTGATCGTCGCCGATATCCGCGACTCAGCAAAGTTTGATGAAGTTCTCACCACCTACAAGCCTTACGGAATCGTCCACACCGCCGCCCTCAAAGCGGTCGGTGAATCCATG
>JACCDU011183855.1_pt1 | contig 11014 bp, 9 predicted proteins | sample 7446081 | NCBI WGS metagenome assembly JACCDU01 (sample SAMN15323447, study PRJNA562643) | freshwater metagenome | isolation source: river surface water | place: USA:Blue River Watershed | collected 2017-08-17
CCAAAATACAGCGAAGGCTGCGCCTCGGGCAGGGCAAAGCGCAACACCGCGGGCACGGCAATGTAGGAGGCGCTGGCGGCCAGCACCATCAGCAGCGCGGTGTCGCCCACCGGCAAGCCCAGCAGCAGCGACAGGCCCAGCGCCAGCATGGCGTGCACGATGGGGGCCAGGATCGCATAGGCCAGCAGCAGCGGCGACTGGCCACGCACCTGTGGCAAGTTGCGCGCGGCCATCAGGCCCATGTCGAGCAGGAAGAACGCCAGCATGCCCTTGAAGAGATCGCCCGAGAACGGTTGCATCGCCGCCTTGCCGGATTCGCCCGTCAAGAGACCGACCACCATGGCGCCCAGCAACAGCAGTTGGGCGCCGTCGGTAAAGGACTCGTGCAGGATCTTGCCCAGCGATACCGTGGGTTTGCCCGGCGCCTCCAAGGTGGCCACTTCTCCTTGCACGGGCTTGGGCCCTGTTGCCTGTTGCTGGCGCAGGTGGTTGGCCAGCACCACCGCCATGATGATCGCGGGGGACTCCATCAGCGCCATCGCCGCCGCCATGTGACCGCCATAGGGCACGCCTTGGTTCTCGAGGTATTGCACCGCGGTGACGAAGGTGACCGCGCTCACCGAGCCATAGGTGGCGGCCACCGCCGCCGCGTCAAAGCCCGAGACAAAACGGCGCAGCACCAGGTAGCCCAGGGCCGGCACGATCAAGGCCAGGGCAATGGCCGCGCCCAGGCTCAGGCCCACTTGGGCGCTCAGGCCCGATGCCGACAGCGCAAAACCGCCCTTGAGGCCCAGGGCCATGAGCAGGTACAGCGACAGAAAGCGCGAGATCGCGGGGGGGATTTCAAGATTGGATTTCACGGTGCCGGCGAGCACCCCAAAGACAAAGAAAAGAATCGCCGGATCCAGCAGGTTGTTCATGCATCACTCCTGGGATCGATGCTAAAAAAACCAAAGCCATTTGTAAAATCGATTCTTCAAGCCTTATGCATCAGGAAAAACTGATGATTGATGGGGTGCTGACTGTTTGCGCTTGGCCTGCGCGCTGCGGCGCTTGTTACCATCAGGGCATGAAATTCATGGATCTTTGGCGCTTGATCCGCCTCGTCATGCCGCGACGTGCGCTGGCACTGTCGGCCCCGCTGGTCCTGTGCAGCGGTTGCGCGGTGGTGGCCGTGGTGGACGTGGCCGCCACGGTGGCATCGACCGCCATCAAGGTGGGCGCCACGGTGGTGGAAACCACGGTGGACGTGACCGCTGCCGGTGCGCGCGCGGTCACGGGCAGTGGCGACAAGGCGAACAAAAAACCCTAGTCTGTCGCGGACCAATCCAGGCTGAGTTGTGCCGCTGGCGCCTGGGGCGCACGGCGTCGGCGCACCGCGCGCTCTTGGCCCTGCGCATCGCGTTGGCTGCCGGGCATGCCCCGGCGCGAGGCATGGCGTTCCACCACCGCGCCCTGCGCCGCACGCACCGCGGGTTCGCGCCGGCGCGCATGCAGGCGTGCCTTGGCGCTTTGCAGCGCCTGCGCCAGGTCCACTGGCGGTGTGGGCAGGTCCACCCCCGGCTGCAGGCCCAGGCGCGCTTGCATGTCCGCGGGCATGCGCCAGGGCTCCCACAGCCAGCTGTCGGGCACGCGCCGCAAGGCGGGCAGCCAGCGGCGCACAAAGCGGCCCTGCGGGTCGTGGTCCATGGCCTGTTTGATGGGGTTGTAGACGCGCGTGGTGTTGATGCCGGTGGTGCCCGATTGCATTTGCAACTGCGACCAGTGGATGCCCGGCTCGTAGTCCAGAAACTGCCGCGCCAGCCACAGGCCCACCGGCCGCCAGTGCAGCCAAAGCGGGTAGGCGGCCACCGAGACCAACATGGCGCGCATGCGGAAATTGAGCCAGCCGGTCTCGCGCAGCATGGCCACGCAGGCGTCCACCATGGGCCAGCCGGTGCGGCCCGCCATCAGTGCCGCCAGGTGCTCGGGATTGACCTCGTCCTCGCGCAGGCCGTCGTAGCCCCGGTGCAGGTTGTGGCTCTCCAGCGCCGGCTCGCTCTCGAGTTTCTGGATGAAGTGGCAGTGCCAGTACAGCCGGCTCAAAAAGGCCTGCAGCCCCTGGCGATGCGCGCTGCCGTCGGTCGCATCGCCCATGGCGCGGCGGGTGGTTTGCACCACCTCGCGCAGGCTCAGGCCGCCATAGGCCAGATCGGCCGACAAACGCGAGCAGGCGCTGGGCGCGGTCAGGGGCGAGGACATGCCGCGCCGGTAGCCGCTGGCCCCACCGTTGGCAAAGCGGGCCAGGCGCTGCTCGGCCAGTCGGCGGCCACCGCGCTGGCGGGCAGGGGGATCGGTCGGGTCCAGGCCCAGGTCGGCCGCGCTCGGCCAGGGCAAGGCCTCAAAAGGCAAGACACCGCTGCTTGCCGGCAGGTCCACGGCTTGCAGGTGCGTGGGGGTGGGCCAGCAGGGCAGGGCCATGTGGGCCTCCCACGAGGCGGCCCAGCGCTCGCGCTGGCGCAAGCCGCGTACCACGCCAAAGCCAGCCCATTCGCGCCAGGCCACGCCCTGGGCGCGGCACCAGCGCGCCACCGCACGGTCACGGGCGTAGGTCCAGTCGTTGCCGGTTTCCTCGTGGGCATGAAGGGCTGCAAACGGGGCCGTGGCGTGCAAACGATCGAGCACCTGCACCATGTCGCCTTGCGCCAGCATCAGCTGGCTGCCCAGCGACCGCAAGGCCCGGTCCAGGTCGCGCAGCGACTCGCGCACAAAGCCCAGGTGCTGGGCCGCCATGTCGGGCTGCTGCCACAGGCCCGGCTCGATCACATACAGGCACAGCACCGGCCCGCGCCGCGCTGCCTCGAGCAGGGGCGCGTGGTCGTGCACGCGCAAATCGCGCTTGAACCAGACAAGGGTGTAGGCCATGGGGGTGTTCGCGGCACCGGCAAAGCGGTCGATTTTGCGCGCGCACCCATGTCCGGGTGGGCGCTGGGCCCATGCGCAGGGCGCTCTCCGGATGTCATACAACAGCGGGCGGCGCGCTTGGCTTGACAGCCATTGCTCAAGAAGAGGACAATTCAAGTCATCATACAACCTGTGTGTCGGCCCGTGGCCGACCGCTTTTAAACGCTTTTGAGCGCCTCACCCGCTTGCCCATGTCCGCGCCGCAACGCCCCTTGCTGATCCGCATGCACCCCGACGACAACGTCGCCATCGTGGCCAACGATGGGGGCTTGCCGGCCGGCACCGCGCTCACCGAGGGGCCAGGTGCCGGCCTGGTGCTGCGCGAGGCGGTGCCGCAAGGCCACAAGCTGGCGCTGTGCGATCTGGCCGCGGGCGACGAGGTGCGCCGCTACCGGGTGTGCGTGGGCCTGGCGCGCCAGGCCATTGCGGCCGGTTCGTGGGTTCATGAGCGCCTGCTCGACATCCCCCCGGCCCGTGCCCTGTCCGGCCTGCCCATGGCGACCGACCCGGCGCCTGAGCTGGCACCCCTGAGCGGCCATACCTTTGAAGGCTATGTGAACGCCGACGGCTCGGTGGGCACGCGCAACCTGCTGGCCATCACCACCACCGTGCAGTGCGTGGCCGGTGTGCTGGCGGTGGCGGTCGAGCGCATCGAGCGCGAGCTCTTGCCGCAATACCCGCATGTGGACGGGGTGGTGGGCCTGGAGCACAGCTACGGCTGCGGCGTGGCCATTGACGCGCCCGACGCGGTGATCCCCATTCGCACCCTGCGCCACATCAGCCAGAACCCCAACTTTGGCGGCGAGGTGATGGTGCTCAGCCTGGGCTGCGAGAAGCTCCAGCCCGAGCGCTTGCTGCCGCCCGGTGCCATGCCCATCGCAGCGGCCGACGCCGCCCCGGCGGGCCTGGACGTGGTCTGCCTGCAGGACCCGGCGCATGTGGGCTTTATGTCGATGATCGAGCACATCGTTCAAAGCGCGCGCCCGCACCTGGCGCGCCTGAATGCCCGCCGGCGCCAGACCGTGCCGGCCAGCGCCTTGGTGGTGGGTGTGCAGTGCGGCGGCAGCGATGCGTTTTCGGGCGTGACCGCCAACCCCGCCGTCGGGCACATGGCCGATCTGGTGGTGCGCGCAGGCGGCACTGTGATGTTCTCGGAAAACACCGAGGTGCGCGATGCGGTGGAGCAGCTCACGCGCCGCGCTGCCACCCCGGCGGTGGCCGAGGCCATCGTGCGCGAGCTGGCCTGGTACGACCACTACCTGGCGCGTGGCCGCGCCGACCGCAGCGCCAACACCACCCCTGGCAACAAGGCCGGTGGCCTGTCCAATATTGCCGAAAAGGCCATGGGCTCGATCATCAAAAGCGGCAGCAGCGCCATTGCCAGCGTGCTGGCACCCGGTGAGAAGCTCGCCCCCGAGCAACGCGGCCTGGTGTTCGCCGCCACGCCGGCGAGTGACTTCATCTGCGGCACGCTGCAATTGGCGGCGGGCATGAACCTGCATGTGTTCACCACCGGCCGCGGCACACCCTATGGCCTGCAGGCCTGCCCGGTGATCAAGGTGGCCACGCGCAGCGACCTGGCGCGGCGTTGGCACGACCTGATGGACTTCAATGCCGGCCAGATTGCCGATGGCCAGATGAGCATCGAGCAAGCCGGCCAGGCCTTGTTCGAACAGCTGCTGGCGGTGGCCAGTGGCGAGCGCACCTGGGCCGAGCGCTGGCGCCTGCACAATGCCCTGGTGCTGTTCAACCCGGCGCCCATCACCTGATGCGGGCGCCGCTTGTTGTGAATCCCTGACCTGTTTGGATCCCCATGCTTGCTACCCCTGCGACTTCCCTGCGTTTTGGCCGTCTCCTGTTGACGGGCGCGGCCGGCAATCTGGGCCGCGAACTGCGCCCGCGCCTGAAGGCCTACTGCGATGTGCTGCGCCTGAGTCACCGCAAACCTTTTGCCGAGCCCGGCCCGGGCGAGGAGATCGTGCTGGCCTCGCTCGAGAACGCCGACGAGATGATGTCGCTGCTCGATGGGGTGGATGCGGTGGTGCACATGGGCGGCGTATCGACCGAGCAGCCCTGGGCGCCGATTCTGGCGGGCAACATCATCGGCATGGTCAATCTGTACGAGGCCGCGCGCCTCAAGGGCGTGCGCCGCATTGTGTTTGCCAGCTCCAACCATGTGACGGGTTTTTATCGCCAGAACGAGGTGGTGGACACCCGCATGCCGCCCAAGCCCGATGGCTTTTATGGCCTGTCCAAGGCCTTTGGCGAGGACCTGGCGCAGCTGTATTGGGACCGCTGGGGCATTGAGACGGTGAGCTTGCGCATTGGCTCCTCTTACCCAGAGCCCAAGGACCGGCGCATGCTCTCGACCTGGCTCAGTTACGACGATCTGGAGCGTGCCATTGTGGCCGCGCTGACCGCGCCCATCGTGGGCCACACCATTTTGTACGGGGTGTCGGACAACCAGAGCAGCTGGTGGGACAACCGGCATGCCCAGCACATCGGCTTTCGACCGCAGGACAGCGCCGACGCCTACCGCGCCGAGGTGGAGGCGCGCCAGCCGCAGATCGATCGCCAGAACCCGGCGGCCGTTTACCAGGGCGGTGCGTTTGTCACCGCGGCCCCGCATGGGGAGTGAGCGCAAGCTGTGTCCAGGCGGAATCTGGGTCCATCGATAGGTGTTGATATAGATCAACCGATACGATACTGAGGATGGTATCTTGGGCCTGCCGTAGGGCGCTGGGTTTGGGGTGGCGTCAACACGGTGTGCCTATCCCCTGTTGCCCATCCTGGAGATTCCCATGTTGTTTGGTCGTTTGGCCCGTGGCCTTGCCTTGCTCGGCGCGCTGGCCTCTTCGTGGGCCCATGCCCTAACCGTTTCGCCAGGCAGCATTGCCTTGCAGACCGGGCAGTCGCAAGTCATCACGGTGGGCGATATCAGCCGCAGTGTGAGTGTGACCATCAGCAATTCGCGCGCGGTTCGTGTGTATCGCCTGACGGCGACCAGTTACCGCATCGATGCGGTTTCCGCCGGGCAGGCCCTGGTCCAGTTTCGCGATCGCATCGGCCGGCAAGTGGTGTCGGTGCAGGTCAGCGCCTCACCAAGTGCCAACCTCAATGGTCGGCTGCTGGCCAGCAATTGTTTTCAGTGTCACGGGACCAATGGCTCTGGCGGCTTTGACAAGCTTGCCGGCAGCAGCGCCAACGAGATTTACGGTGAGCTGAAAAAATTCGCCAGCGGTGCTGAAGACCCCAACGGCATCATGGCGGCCCACGCCATGGGTTTGAGCGACGAGCAAATGCGCGCCGTGGCTCAGTATTTCTCCAATGTGCGCTAAGGAATCGTCGATGAAACGCAGAGCATTTGTTCGTGCCGGCCTGGGTGCAGGTTGGTTGGTCGGCGCTGTCGGCATGCCCCTGGTGGCGCGCGCCGCCGCCAGTTACAACGTGATCGTGGTCGGTGGCGGTATGTCGGGTGCCAGTGTGGCCAAGTACTTGCGCCTGTGGAGCGGCGGCCGCCTGAGCGTGGCGTTGATTGAGGCCAGCCCCAGCTACACCTCCAACATCATGAGCAACGAGGTGCTCACAGGCAAGCGCGCGTCGATCAACACCCTGGTCTACCCCTACACAAAGCTGGCCAGCACCCATGGCGTGCAAGTGATCCAGGGCACCGTGACTGCCGTGGACACCGCCAATCGGGCGGTGACCTGCCAGACAGCCAATGGCGCGCAGTGGCTGAGCTGTGACCGGCTGGTGTTGGCCCCAGGTCTGGACTTTGACCTCATGCCGGGCATGGGCAGCGCCGCCGAGTACGACACCTTGGCACCGCATGCCTGGAAGGCGGGCGCACAAACCACCTTGCTGCGCGAACAGCTCAAGGCCATGCCCAACGGACAACCGGTGGTGATCAGCATCCCGCTCGCACCCTACCGCTGCCCGCCCGGCCCGTACGAGCGCGCCTGCGTGGTGGCCGATTGGTTGCGTGTGAACAAACCGGCCAGCAAGCTGATCCTGCTGGACGCCAATGCTGGCATCCAGGCACAAGCCGTCAACTTTCAGAACGCTTTTAATGGAGCCTACGGCTATACCGTCGACTACCGCCCCGGCAGCACCATCACACAGGTGCAACTGGCCCCCGGCGCCCATCGCATTGCGTACACCCAGAACGGCATCGCAGCCCTGCTGGATGCGGGGGTCTACAACCCCATCCCTCCGATGCGTGCACCGGCCTTGCTGTCGCAAAGCGGCTTGTTGAGCGGGCGCTTTGCCCCCGTCAATTTGTTGACATACGAGTCCACCTTGGCCGCTGGCGTGCATGTGATTGGCGACGCCTGCATCTCGGGCATGCCCAAGGCCGGTCATATCGGTAACCAGGAGGGCAAGACCTGTGCAAACGCGATCGTCCATGCCCTCCTGGGCAATGCTTATGCGCTCGAAGAGACCTCGCCCGTGCTGAATTCGGCGTGCTACACGCCGGTCACGTCGTCCAAGGCCACCTGGTTGTCGGCGGTTTATCAGTACAGCAACGGGGTCATGCTGTCGTCAACGCAAAACAACAGCACGCAACCGCGCACGGCAACGACTGCCAGCACCAGCAATTACCGTGACATGGAGCGCTGGTTCAGCACCCTCATGGCCGACACCTTTGCTTGAGCAGCGGCGAGAAAAGCCTTGCGGCATCAAAAAAATGCCAGCATCTGTGCTATGATCGACGCTCTTCGGATGCAGCAGCCAAAAGCCCTGCACCCAAAGTGCAAAAGCCCACTGCGGTGGGCTTTTGATTGATTCCCCGATAGCTCAGTCGGTAGAGCGCCGGACTGTTAATCCGTAGGTCCCTGGTTCGAGCCCAGGTCGGGGAGCCAAATTCTTCACGCGGGAATAGCTCAGTTGGTAGAGCGCAACCTTGCCAAGGTTGAGGTCGCGAGTTCGAGCCTCGTTTCCCGCTCCAAATTCTGTCAATCATCGCCCCCTGTGCGCTGCTGCGCATCAGGGTTTGGACCGATGCCGCACGCCATTGCCCACGCCTAGCATGGGGTCTCCAACACCACCGGAGGCGCGCATGAACACCCTGTCCCAAATCCTTGCCAGCAAGCCGCAGGAAGTCATCTCGGTGCGTCCAAGCGATTCGGTGCTGGTGGCACTGGAGGTGCTCGCCTCGTACAACATCGGCGCGGTGCCTGTTCTTTCGGCGCAAGGCCTGGTGGGCATTTTCTCGGAGCGCGATTACGCCCGCAAAGTCGCCCTCAAGGGCCTGACCTCGGCGGCCACCGAGGTCAGCGAGGTCATGTCTTCGCCGGTGGTCAGCGTCAAGATCTCGGACACCGTGCTCGACTGCATGAACCTCATGACCGATCGCCGCATCCGTCACCTGCCGGTTCTGGACAAGGGGCAGCTGGTGGGCATTGTCTCGATTGGTGACCTGGTGCGCGCCATCATCGAGGATCAGCAGTTTCAGATCCAACAGCTGGAGTCCTATATCGCCAATGCGTGATTTGTATAAATTTGGCCACATTTATGCAAAATAACAATTCCTGCCAACCTTATAATTTGCATCAATCCATCAGGTTTGATTTGCTGGTCTGATCTTTCCCCACCGCTGAACCCCATGAGGTACTGACGGGCGCGATTGATCAGCAGTTGGGCGAGCCCTGATGCAGGGTGGGTCGATGAACGCATCGGCCCTGTGCAGTCGGCAAGGGGCTAGGTTTGGCGAAGGCATCGGCTCAAGACGCCGGTTTGAAGGTGGTGCTGTCTACCGATCCGGTCAGGTTTCCCCTGACTGGCATTGGGCGGTACACCTACGAATTGGCGCGGGGTTTGCAGCAAGCACCACTGGGCGACCTGCACTTCATGAACGCGGGTCGGCTCAGTCGCAACCTGCCCACGGTGCCGGAGGCCCAGCCCCATTCCCGCGGGCCCTGGCTGCGACGCTTGCTGCAGGGCCAGGACTGGGCGCTGCGCTTGCATGGACTCCTGCACGCACAACGCCAGGCCAGGGCCATGTCCGAATTGCCTGACCATGTATTCCACAGCCCCAACTTTTACCTGCCCCCAACGCCAGGGCCTGGGGTGGTGACCCTTCACGATCTGTCGTGCCACGAGTGGGCGCACTGTCATCCCCCGCAGCGGGTGCGCCACATGCAGCGTGAAATTGCCCAATCCCTCAAGCGCGCCAAGGTGTTGATCACGGTCAGTGAATGCATGCGTGTGGACATTGCCCGTTTTTTTGCCTGGCCCCTTGAGCGGGTGGTGGCCACACCGCTTGCGGCCGCCTCGGCGTTTCACCCGCGTGAACCGGCGCAGTTACAACAGCCCCTTCAAGCCATGGGCCTGGCACCAGGCGGCTATGCCCTCTATGTGGGGACGATCGAGCCGCGGAAAAACCTCGACCGCCTGATCCAGGCTTATGCGCGATTGCCCGAGCGCTTGCGCCAGCGCTGGCCGCTCGTGCTGGCCGGTTATGTGGGCTGGAACAGCGAGCGCTTGCATGCCCAAATCCAGGCCGCCCAGGCCCAGGGTTGGTTGCATTACCTGGGCTTCGTGCCGCAAGACCGATTACCGGTATTGATGGCCGGCGCCCGTCTGTTTGTCTTTCCATCGCTGTACGAGGGCTTTGGCCTGCCGGTGCTCGAGGCCATGGCCAGCGGTGTGCCGGTGGTCAGCTCCACCGCTTCCAGCTTGCCCGAGGTGTGCGGCGATGCCGCCTTGATGCACGACCCGCAGGACGATGAGATGCTCTTGGCCCATTTGAAAAAAGGCCTGGAGGATGAGGTCTGGCGGGAGCAAGCACGTGCCCGTGGCTTGGTGCAAGCCGGGCGTTTTTCCTGGGCACGTTGTACCGAACAAACCCTGGCCGCATACCGGCTGGCTCAGGAGCTGGCATGAAAGTGCTGCACGTCTACCGGATGTACCACCCCGACCCGCCGGGGGGCATGCACGAGACCGTGCGCCAGCTGTGCCTGAGCATGCAGCCGCTGGGGGTGGAGAACCATGTGTTTGCCCTGTCGGTTGCGCCCGAGCCGGCGGTGTTGCAGCGTCCGGAGGCGCGTGTGGTGCGCAGCCGCTCCTGGTGGGCGCCTGCGTCCTGTGATCTGGGCGGGCCCACCGCCTTCAAGCGCTTTCGTGAAGCGGTGCAAGCGGTTGACCTGGTGCACTACCTGCACCCTTGGCCGTTTGCCGATGTGCTGCGCCTGGCCGCGCCCGCCAAGCCGTCGGTGCTGACCTATATCTCGGACATCGTGCGCCAGCGCTGGCTGGGCAAGCTCTATGCCCCGCTGATGCAGCACAACCTGCGCACCATGCAGGCCATTGTCTACAACGCCCCGGCCTACCGCGAGGGCAGCCCGGTGCTGTCCGCGCCGACGCTGCAGTCCCGCTTGCATCAGATCCCGCTGGGCATGCTCGAGTCCGCCCTCTCGCCGGTGGGCGACCCGACCATTCTGTCGCGCCACGGCCTGGACGATGGGCAGCCCTTTTTGCTGTTCCTGGGCGCCCTGCGCTACTACAAGGGCTTGCAATACCTGTTGGCCGCGGCGGCCAGCACCCGGGGGCGCATTGTGTTGGCCGGTGACGGTGGATTGGTCGATGAGTGGCGCGCCCGCGCACAGGCCGCGGGCCTGAACAACCTGATCTTCACCGGCCATGTGAGCGAGGCCGAAAAGCTCAGCCTGCTGCAGCACTGCCGCGCCATGGTGCTGCCCTCGCACCTGCGCTCGGAGGCCTATGGCCAGGTGCTGATTGAGGCAAGCATGCAGTCGCGTCCCTTGATCACCTGCGAGATCGGCACCGGCACCAGCTACATCAACCAACACGGCCAGACCGGCCTCGTGGTGCCGCCGGCCGACGCCCCGGCACTGGCGCAAGCCATGAACGACTTGCTGGACGATGCCGAACTGGCCGCGCGCTACGGGCGTGCCGCCCGCGCGCGCTTTGAACAGGTCTTTGCCGGCGAGCACATGGGCCGCGCCTACCACGCGCTGTTTGCACAGGTGCTGGGTCAGGCGACCCAGGCTTAAGCCGCCGCGGGGGCCAGCAGGCCCCAGAGCGCCTCGGCCATGGCGCTCATGGGCGC
>JACCDU010687844.1_pt1 | contig 11013 bp, 12 predicted proteins | sample 7446081 | NCBI WGS metagenome assembly JACCDU01 (sample SAMN15323447, study PRJNA562643) | freshwater metagenome | isolation source: river surface water | place: USA:Blue River Watershed | collected 2017-08-17
CGAGGTAGGCAGGAAGTCATTTCCGAGAACGCTCATGGCACAGACATAGTGGAGGATGAAAGGGAGACGCAAGCCTCCCCCTACACCCCCTGTTCTGTCAGCCTTTTCTGGGTCTGCTACCCCTCCTGTCCCTCCTGCCTTTTCGTCCTTCTCTTCGGTACCTGCCTTTCCCTGCCTGCCGACCTGAACCAGCCATTGACGGAGTTCGCCCACCGAGAACCATTCATAGGTTTCATTCCCCATCGCATCCCGAGCCACACTCCCCTTTTCCATTTCCTCACGAAAGAGCCAAACCGGCGACGACAAGTCGCATGTTTCGTATCCAAGGAGAGACAGGACAATTAAATCCGCATCCAACCCATACACGGCCACGACACCGTCCAACCCACCCTTTCGCCATTCCGCGAGGATTTTGTGCTCTCCCTCACCTGGTTCCCGACATGAACGGAGTGTCCAACGCACGCCTGTTTTTTGTGTCTTTTTTCGTCCTGCCTTTCCGTCGGCAGTCGCCTTTCCGTCCGCGTTCGCCTTTTCACATAATCCCGAGAGCGCCTCCATCAAACGGTCCATAAAGCGTGTTCCTGGTGTAATCGCATTCGTATTCCAGGAATCCGTTCCCGTCTCTGCCCCTACACCCGCCCCTGCCTTCGCCTCACGTTTCATCCAGGAGGACTTAAAGCGCCGAAGGCGCTGTTGGCGCATTTTGGCCATCGGTACGACGCCATCCACCGCCAAACACACACCTTTTCGGGGGTCGACTTGGCGAACCACGTGCTGGGTATAATCCAGAATACACGCAATGAACTCACCCTCCCATGCCTCTTCGTCCTCTTTTCCACGGTACGGGGGTGTTCCAGGGCGACGCAGGCAGTGATAAATGAGGCAATTGAAATCCATAAAGAACCAGTCCACCCCCGAATCCGGCCGAACAGGACGAACCAATCCAGGACAGGAGCGGAGAAGCTTGCGATAATAGGAGGGGATACCCATTGGGAAGAGCCGAGACAAAGGCCAATTACCTTCTATCACCTGCCTTTCGTTTATATGGGGAAAGGGTAGAGATGTCCGTCGTCGCATCTATTCTTTCCGCGGTCATAGAGATTCATTCTCTTATCCCTGATTCCATTCTCTTTGGTTCCCTTTTCCTGTATTTTCTGACCCATAACCTGTCTTTCGGTATCTTCGGTCTGTTTCTCATGGAACTTGTCCTGTCGCACCGTTTCTTGTCATGGGTCATCACACAAACCGTGGGTCCGTCCCGGTCCAGTGCCAGTGTCTCCTGCCGAGCGGGATACAAGACGCCTCGGTATCAATACGAGCGCATCTTTTCTCATGAGGCCTATCCCTCGTACAGCGTGTTCTCCGTCACAGCGATGGCATCCTATCTCGGCTTGTCCACTCGTCATTTCCAGACCACGATGGAGCAAATGGGCAAGGAGTGGGTGGGTCGTAGCACCGTCGCCTATGTCTTTATCGGTCTCTTCCTTGCTGCCTTCCTCCTGGCGCGTATGTATGCCTGTAGCGAGACCGTCAATGAAATTCTCCTTGCCTTTGTTCTTGCCCTTATCGTGGGTGCGCTCTTCTTCGCCCTTCATGTGACCGTCTTTGGACCTGAATCGGTGAATTTCTTGGGCCTGCCTTACCTCATTGAAAAGAACAAAGAGGGCGAACCCATTTATGTCTGTAGCCCAAATCAACCCCTCTAGTGCCCATTCCAAGTCGGACGCATAGCGTCCTTATAAAACTTCTCGTTTCTAAGAAATGTCCGCCCCAGCGGTAATGGCCGCCTTTAGTATCACCGGTCTAACCTACATCACACGATGGTACCATCAGACCCGTCAGAAACTCCTGCGACAACAGCAAATGATGGACCAACAGAAGAACCACATCGAAGGGCTGGAACAGGAACTTCTACGACTCCGACGAGAAATGCGTATCTGTGCATTGTACGACAAACACTTCACAGAAACAGATGTTGAGAGTAAGTAGAATCACCCCCTCCGATGGATACGGTACGTCAAGTGGTTTCCGATCTGTCTATCTTTTTATATAGCGGGGTTATCCATCTTCCCTTTACCTTGGCAGGCACCTTCCTGGTCCTCGGTCTTTTTACAGCAAACTATGCCATGCTCTTCTTCCTCGTCGGATTCCTTCTCTTGGTTCCCTTGACGCATTGGGGCCTTGAGATGCTGTTCTTTCTCTCCAATTTGGAAACCCGTCTCCCCTCTCTCTTTTCCCCCGCAGGAGACGTTTGTCGTGTCGTGGTCCCCTTCGTCAATGATAGCCCTCCCCAACGGCAGGTCATGTCTCAATGGATGGCGATGGTCGCCTTCTTCTTCGTCTATCTCCTACGAAATGCCACCGCACTCTATTCACGAGACCCTGACCCTGCCACGGCCATGGAAGTGACCGAGAAGAAGGTAACCGATTGGCAGCAGGGAACCAGTGTTCGCAAGTCACAATCCATTATGTCCATGGGTTCCATCGCCATTGCTGTGGCCCTGTTGCTCTTGATGCGTTATCGTACGGGATGTGAGAGTGTCTTTGGAATGATGCTCGCCATGGTACTCTTTGGAACCCTCGGATATTTCTGGTACAATGCTCTACGAAGTGCCAAACAAGACTGTTTATCGGACCTCTTTGGAATCGCCAACCGTCTCCTGCCTCCGAGTGCGATTGTGAATGCGCCGATTGCCTGCCTGCCTGTGAAGGTCTAACCCCCTCTTCCATCAAGCCTGTCAGCCTATCCGACACCCTTTAGACCCCTCCTTCGTCGTGCACTCCCCTCTTTCATCCCATCTGCCTGCCTGTTACCCTGTAAGCCACCTCGAAGGATTAAAAATCGGAAGAAGGAGATAGTAGAAAATGAGTGAGTCTGCGCTCGAAGAGATGTGTAAGGCATGTGGGATTCAATGTACCCGATGCCTGGATACAAAAAAGTTCTTGAAGCCACGGAAGCATTGGACGGCTCAATTGGATATGCGTGGAGCCTATGACTTACACCGTTGTCCTCAATGTTCGGATGGCCATTGGTTTTCCTGTAGCCATACGAACATTCTCTATGAACGAGGAATCAAAGTCTTTCAATACGATGACCCCTACTATGTACGGATGGAGGTGGTTGAGCCACTGTATCAGGCGTTTATGAAAGAGCAAGAGAAGGAACGAGAGCGGGAAATGGAACGGGAACGGGAAAAGGAACGAGAAAAGGAACGAGAAAAGGAACGGGAACGGGAGAAGGAGCGAGAGAAGGAGCGAGAGAAGGAGCGAGAAGAGCAGGAGGAGAAAGAGAAGCAGGAAAAGCAGGAGAGAGAGAAGGAGCGAGAAGAGGAGAAAGAGAAGGAGAAAAAGGAAAAGAAAGACGAGAAGAGGGAACAAGAGGAGGAGATTCATCGTCGGATGAGCGATGGTTCCGAGGACCCCTTGTATGGAGACAACGTGAGCGATACGTGTTGTGCGACCTCCAAATCGGCTCGTATCCATGTTGAACTCAAAAAATTACTTCAACATGTTTCGGTTGCCCTTCAGGCATCGGGCAGTGACCTTCTTTCTCTCGTCCAGTCCATTGAAAAACTAGATCTGAAGATGGATATGTCGTCCACGAAGGAGACGATGAAAAAGTCTCGTTGTTGTCAGACCACCACCCCCGATGGATATCCCGTGTATCTCTTGCTCTACATCTCCATTGAGTTGGATTCGGATCACTGTAGCGGATGCGAATGTTTCGGGATGGATTGCTCTACCTTTGTGATTAGCGTAACCTATTCCGCCATCTGTGCCAAGAACATGGCAGCGAAAAAGATAATGGATACGGCGGTATCCAACATAACCGGTGTGAATCTGTCCGTGGCGATGGAAGCGCTCATGCGGCGAAAATAAACCAAGTGGTCCTTTACGCCCTCCCCGCACCTAAAAGAAATCATAGAATCGGCGCATTTCTTCCAGGAACCGACCCGTCAAGACGACATCCTCACGAGCACACCATCCCCGTTGAACCGCCAGACGCATGTGATGAAGCACCACCGAGGCATAGGAGGAGAACGCAAACGGGACCGAATAACGCCCTTCCACCTCTTCCAACGTCACGGTAGATGCCTTTCCTGTTCGTTGATTGACCTCCTCATGAAGTCGCCAAAGCCACCGACGCAATTCCTCCTTGGTAGAGACGGATAGCGGATGCGTAGAGAGATAGAGCTGATAGTGCTTTTTACATTGCGGACAGGGGAGAGAATACGCCAGACGGGAAAGAAGATGGGACCAGATGCGCGCCTCTTCGTGGGGCAAGCGATGGAGCCGACGACTTCCCACTCGTTCGGTAGAGAAATGAAGAAGATTCCATAAGGCTGGACCCCATAGGGCGGTTTGTGGCGAATCCATTTATTAGATGAAGGACAAATTTGAGGACAGAAAGAATCGCAATTCCATAGGCAAGTCCGAGAATTCCATCCGTTAACAGGGAAGACAGGTGTTCGTGGAGGGAGGAAAACGTGGAAGAGGGAACCATGGGTAGATCCATCTCATCTGCCATTTGTGTTCTATAACTAGAATGCAGGAGGAGTTTGAACCCATAAACGAACACACCTCGGAAGATAGGAATATCGTAGAACGTCTTCGAAAACGATTGGCCGAATCCCGCCGAAACCGTGTGCACCCGACCTCCTTGAAATCCGAACCCATCCTCCACCCACAGAAAGAGCCAGCGTCAGCGTCAGCGTCAGCGTCAGAACCAAAGGCCGTTTCGATAGAGAGTGGCTGGAATCAAGGCGATGGACGACGAGCCGATAACCTGGTTCTCTACGAACAGCGCATCCCCGAATCCATTCGTCGGCGCATTGAACCCGTAAAAGGCACGCATTTCCGTTTTCGGAATCTCTCCGAGGAGGCAGCGTTTTTAGAGGCCATCGTGGGTTCGGAGCCCTATCGGGCAGTCTATCAACCCAAAGGAAAGCGAGACGTGATTCTCACGGGTACAAACGGGGAACTCATGGGACACGTTCATCTCTTACATGTCAATGCGCCCGATATTCATCACCCTGAAAAGTACTATGTGAAGTTCTATCTCTTTGACTTTAAGGACGCCGGCACATTACAGACGGTAAAGCAAAACATTCTCTCCTTTTTCCAGACACGGGGTACGTCTCCTGCCTCTCGTCCTGCCTCTCGGTCTCGTCCTGCCTCTCGGTCTCGTGTTGCTGCGCTTCACACCCGTCGGCAATCCCATCGTTTCCGACCACGCCACAGAGGGTCTAAACTGAAAATTGAAGGTACCTCCAAGAGAACCCAAAAGGTATTCCGACGACGATGAGTGAATCCGCCCCCACCATTCCCTACAAAGTCCCCCGCCTTCTCTGGGAAAACTTTGAATCCATCTTATTGGCACAATCCCGACGCTATATTGGAGAACTCGCACGATACTTGAATGTCCCCGAACGAGAATTACAGAAAAGGGTACTCCCTTCCTCGGACACGCTTCTGATTCAAATGGTGGACTCCTCCGCGGAATCTCTCCAATGTCGTGCGTACATTCAACATCATACGATGACGACCTTCTGTCGTAAACCCACCGCCTACCCTTCTGAGTTCTGTGAGTTTCACAAGTATCAACGGATGAATGTCATTCCGAACACTCATCCGACGATCGTAGAAAAAGTCGCAGACCAACCGGACAGAGAGCCGGTGTGGATACAGGGAAACACGCTCGTCAATGCGCATGGAAACATGGTAGGGAAAATCAACAAGAACACGCAGACCGTAAAATGGTTTACGATAGAAGAGTAATTGCTTAAAGTAGGGAGTGAGATGACCACCTAATAGACCACCCCTTTAACGAGTGGAATGGATTCCGAGGAGTCTGCACCCCAAGACCAACCCCCAGAGGAAAAGAGGGAAGAAGAGGAAAAACAAGAGACCTGGGTCATTCAAATGAATGAATACTTGATGGCGGCACTCCTTGGTTTACCTCCACGAGACGCTGAACCACCTGCTTTGCCCTCTTTGCCCTCTTTGCCTGCTTTTCCCTCTTTTTTATCGATTGGTTCACCTGCCTTTCCCCCGATTCTTCCTGCCTTAGGGGGACGCACGCCTCCCCCTGTACCCCCTGTTTCGTCTGCCCCCCCTGTTTCGTCTGTCCCCCCCGCACAATACGCAGTGCCTGCCTCGCCTGCCCCGCTTCCTGTCGCCACGTTTTCCATGGCTTCCATTCCCCCGCTGGTCCTCCCCCCACCACAAGACCCATCGCCTGACCTGACAGGTAAGATTCATTACTTGGAGGAACGGGACATAGAATCACAGGGCCCTGCCAAGCGTTCCCCTATCCGACTGGTCCGTAAACGGATTCTCGGGTATCGGTATTTGTCCCTGCGTTCCGGAAAGACATTCACCTTTTCGGACAGTGACGGAACCAACCTCCTCCTGCCGACCACGGCAGAACCAAATCGGTATATACGAAAACTCCTGTCACGCCTGCTTCCCCTCTCGCTCCAGGCGCGTCTTCTGTTTCTGGCCGATTTTGAGTCCGAAGAGGGGAACGAAGTGGTCGCCATGGACGCCCGTGATTCGGAGGAATGGATTCTGCCATCGTATCAAATCACCCTTTCGAGTCTGTTTACGAATCTGAGAGAACAGCTCTACACCGCCTATCTCCAAGAGATGCGTCTGCGACGTGCCTTTCGTTGCCTGGTTCAGCGGTGGCGCATTCGGCGCATCCATCGCAAGGAGGTGATTTCCACGGACCCCATTACCTTGGCAGAACCCAAAAAGCCCGTCGAATTGTATGACTTTCGTGCCCGAACACGTTATCGGTTTGATGCGTCCAGTCTCGCCACCTGGATCGAATCCAATCTGACCTACGCCGAAGGAGGGTTTTCCGTCCCCATGAACCCCCGAAACCCGTGGACCAATCAAGAGTTTACCTACGTTCAGCTGATTACGATTTACAATCAACTCCAAGCCCACGGAGAACTACGATGGGCCTTTACAACCTATCGAGCATTTGATTTCCACCGTTCGAAGTGGCAGCTCTATCACTCCTCGGCCTTGACCATGTCTGCCATCCGAATGGGTCTCCTTCAATTGGATTCCTATGACGCCCGTGAGATGTTAGAGGATTTCATCGTCACCAAGATGGAGGATTTACACCAAGCTCCCAATCAACGGACGATTCGTGTGTATCAGCGGGCGATGATACGTGTTCCAGACCATTGGTATCTTCAGGAATGGAAAGCGGTGGCCTTTCTCCATTACGAGGCAGACCATTTTCGCCAAAATAAAAACCGGCTGATACACAATCGGTGTGACCGCATTCTTCGTAAGCAGGACCAGTTTCTGGAAGAAATGGAGGCCCTTGGCATTTCGATGGAGTAAAAATTGATAAGCAAAAAGGACGAAGAACGAGTAGACCCTCTATTGCCATGGGAAACTGTCTTTGCCTGCCTCCTGTGCCCCCTGTGCCCTCTCCTGCCCCTTCTGCTCCTTCTGCCTCCGTTTACCCCTACCCCATCCAGCCTTCTTCCTCTGCCTCTTCCTCGCCCTCTATCCAAGAGATCTATCGTGATGCGACGTATGAAACCACCCCCGAGTTTACATTCAATGGTCAACGACGTATGGTCAAAATACTTCGCATCATCGATGGAGATACCGTGGATATTGCCTTATACCATCCCGAAAGCCAGCGCATGTATCGTCATCGTGTTCGTTTGTATGGAATTGACACCCCCGAGAAACGCCCCCCGAAGGGGGACCCACTTCGCCATCTAGAGATGGAGGCCTCTCATCGTGCCAAACAAGCCCTGGAATCCTGTATCGCAGAGGATGGAATCGTAGACGCCCTCTTCTACAAGGCAGATAAGTATGGTCGTCTTCTCTGTACCTTTTATGATGCGCAGGGAAGAGACTTGAATCAATGGATGATAGCGAATGGATATGCCACGGCGTACTTTGGAAAAACCAAGAAAAAGTTTGAGCCCTCCGAGGCAGCCGTGGCGTCCGCCACCTTTCCGAACATTGGCCTTCCGAATCGTATCTAATGGGAATGACTTGTAAGAATCTTTCCTAGAAGAAGAAATGACAACAAGACCAAAGACAAAAACCAAAACCAAAAAGAAACCCCTTGCGGTGGCGGTTCTCCGACAGTCGGGCATTGATGCGGACATTGTGGCAACCCCCTTTTTTTGTGACAAACGCAAGCGCAAAGGCGTCCATCTGACTGCCACCTTCCGTGCCCTTCCTCCAGGAAAGCACGGTTTTCATATTCATAAGGCAGGTGATTTACGAGGTGAAGGTTGTAAAGGGTTATGTGAGCATTACGACAAAGGACATCATCGGCATGGAGCAGGACCCACTTCGAAGAGGGAACGTCATACGGGAGATTTGGGAAACATCCAGTGGTCTTCCACCCGTCGTACACTGAAAAAAAGATACTGCCTTCCTAACGTATCGGTACAGGAGTTATGGGGACGTTCCATGATTGTCCATGCCGACGAAGATGACCTCGGAAAGGGGCATCATGAGGACAGTGCCATTACAGGCCACAGTGGCGCACGGATCGGATGTGCGATTTTTGGTAGAGCGTATGAGTAATCCCCGTCAATGAACCACCCGACGTTTATGAACGGGGTTCCACGCCGTCTCGGAGACAGGGGCCAACGCAGGTTCCAACGCAAGGAGGTCGTCGAAGGGGGTCAAGGAGAGAGCGACAGAGGGTATTTTCCGACGTAGCCAAACAAGTCGGGTCGTAGAGAAGAACATTCGTTGACCATATCCTTCAAGGGTATGTGCTTCTCCTCCATAGACGCCTGGACCATGTGACTTCTCCTTCTCCGCACGTGTCCATTCATCGGGGATATCGTCGGGAAAATGGGCTTCATAGAACTGCTCCATGGCCTCATCGGATGTCCACTGACCTCCTGTTTGATAGGGTTCCATTGCCTCTTCCCAAAAGGGACAGCCCCGCATCCCCTTTTCCACATCGTGTAACGATTCCAGGGTAGAGGTGGTCCGTGGTATCCTACCTCGTCGGGTGATTCCGTAGAGGCATTCCATGGGGATGGAATAGACACGATAGGCACGACGGCCGATGGGCGCATCGGGGAGAGAGGGGGCCGAAGCGCTATGAGACAGGGGGCGTAGATGAGTTACCCCCTGAAGAGGACGTTGAGACAGGGGGCGTAGGGGGAGGCTTGCGTCGTATGCTCCCTTGGGAGCATCTTGCCCCCGCACTTTGTGTGGGAGGTCCCCCTGAAGAGGACGTTGAGACAGGGGGCGTAGGGGGAGGCTTGCGTCCCCCTGGCAAAGCCGAAGAAGCACCACCGCACGAATCGCACGGTCATATCCTTCCGAGGTATATCCCAGAAGAGTCTCATAGTCTCGTAAGCGTGTCATCCATTGTGTGTCCTTCTCCGTTTCCTCCCCCTTCTCCTTTTCCTTTCCCTTCTCCGCCCATACAGAGGTATGATACCACTCCACCAGCTCCCAATAGCGGGAAACGGTCAAATAACAGGCCGCCCACCACGCACTTGTTGCCTTTCGTTGATAGAGGGCGCGAACAAAGAACCGTTCCTTGGGGTCTTCCGAGGGAAAGACAGGCGGTGAACGTGGCGTCACGGCATCAAAGAGAGACGAATGATGAGTGGCGGAGAGGGTCAGAAGTTTCCAAAGGGAATGGTCTTTGGTTTTACATTGACTCAGACGATGGGCACACACGAGAATGTCTTCTGCGGTAATCTCGGCAGGAGACAGACGCTCCCAGGCATCTTCGTACCACTCCACGTGAAACGGTCCATAATTCCATAGCCACGATTCAAAGAGAATCCGAATGGCTTCACTGGCCCATCCACTCAAAATCAGCTCGTGGCACCAGAAGACCGTTTCTTGAGGACGACGCCGAGAACCGGCGTAGAACAATGCGGCTTGTACTTCGTCCTGTTCGTAGAAATGGCGAGTCAGTGGCATCACGATGTACTTGTTTCCGAGAAAGACTACCCTATCAATTTTACGATGCGCTTTAACCCGCGCACCGACAAACCAAGAAAAGAGAAGAACCCGCCTCCGATGGCCGCCCACGAACCCGCCCCTGCTGACGCTCACGAAATTCTTCCCCGTCTCTGGCTCGGAAATGCCAAGGCATCCATGGACGACCCCTTTCTTCGACAGAATCAAATCCAGGTCGTCTTCAATTGTACCAAGAATTATCCCTTCTCTCCTTCCATCCCTATCCAATACCGTGTACCGGTGGATGATAACTTGAAAGAGGATGAGATTCGTAATATGGAATTGTGGTCCAGTGAAGTGGCCTATCGTATCCTGTCCGAATACCAACAAGGCAGGACGATTCTCGTTCACTGTGCGGCAGGCATTCAACGTTCCGCTGCATCCGTTGCCTTCTTCCTGATTGCGTATCGGTCCATGCACACCAATGAAGCGATCGCCTTTATCCAGTCCCGTCGTCCCATTGCCTTTCGGCCTCGTCCCAATTTCCTACGTGCCATCGAGTCCTTTGACCGACGATTTCATTCAGAAATTCTCCCCGAACTACAGCATTCTCACTACGAATGAGCCTTCTACCCGTCGTATCGGTTCTTTATAGTGAATCCATTCTTTCTCTGTATCCGATTCTGGTGAAACGGGTCCCCACCACCTTGTTCACCCAATGGTTGGCTCGTTTTCTCACCTTCCCTCTTCTGGCATGGCTTCTTGGACCGGCCTCGGAGGGAAAGGCCATTTGGACCGACCCCTATGAAGCCACAGTGGCCACGATAAATGGTGTTCTTCAACTTCTTCACGTAGGAGTCAGTTATTTGTCCTTTCGCCTGTTACCGGCAGGCACCGCCATCTCCTTGTTTTACATGTACCCCTTTTTTAATGTTCTTGCGGGGGCTCTCTTCTTCGGTGAACCGATCACACTGCTTACGGTAGTCCTACTGGGTATCGCATTTTATGGGGTCTACTTGATTGCGACCTCAAAGGCCGACGCAGAGGCCGACTTGAAGGCGGACGCCGACCCAAAGGCATACGCAG
>JACCDU010036367.1_pt1 | contig 11012 bp, 11 predicted proteins | sample 7446081 | NCBI WGS metagenome assembly JACCDU01 (sample SAMN15323447, study PRJNA562643) | freshwater metagenome | isolation source: river surface water | place: USA:Blue River Watershed | collected 2017-08-17
CAGGCCAACCGCGTTGTAAGACGAGGGCGAGAACACCAGAAATTCCTTGTCCCGCAGAAAACCTTTGACCACCTGATCGTCGGCAGGCGGGAGTGGACCAAAGCTGGATTGCTTTGGTGCGTGGTAAAGCCCTTGTGCCAGCTTTTGAAGCTTGCCCATGGCCACCAGTTCGCGCAGATGCCGATCAATGGCATTGCTCAGACAAGCCAAATCCTCGCGCCGGTAGACGTGGCCGGCGCGCAAGCCAGCCGCCAGGTGCGCAGTGGCGCCCTTCAAAGACGGAGTGTGCAGTGAGGCGGCGGTCATGTATGCTTCTTCATTGAGATTTCATGCATTTTATTGAATTTTTCCAAAATGCACACTGCAACGCCGCATGGCCGCCGCCATGCCTCTCAGGAACACCCCTGTGTCCGCTCAGATCTCTGTTTACTCGGAAATCTCCAAAGCATCATCACCCTCGATGCCCAGGCGCCTCTCGGGCACCTGGATGAGGTGAACCGACGGTAGCGGCAACTGGATGGCAGCCGCCAATCGCATGCACAGGTTGCCAGCTTGCACGTTTCGCTCTGTCCGTGCAGCGCAACATTCGCCGCACGAGGGAGTGGTTGACGCAACAACGATTTGCCCTGAGAATCCGCTCAACATCAAGAGCCGGGTCTGACGCCCGCACCAACCTGCCTGACCGGGGCAAGGTGGTCCAGCGATGAGGCTTTCCAACTCGGAAAGCAACCAAGCCGGAAGCAGCGTCAGCCCGCCTCGTGCGGGCTTTTTTATTGGCTGCTCAAGATGTACGGCATGGTCAGGCCGCACGAATCGTCGTGAACTGGACTGGGGGTGGAGTTGACCTGCTTGCCGGCCCCGCATTCGCAAACCGGCTAAACCAGGAGGGCGTATGCCTTGCAATCCTTTGGCCGATCAAGCCAATCCATCCTCGACCGCGGCCCCAATTCGGCGCCTGCTTCGCACCAGCCGGAACTACCTTGGGCTGGATCAACCCACCACACGCGCGTGCACACACGTATCCCGGCCGGCAAACACCCTTGCGCACAGTGAGTTCGTCGATCCCTGGCCGTATCGGAATCCGACCGTTTCGGCGGCGGCCAGCGGACTCAGCCGGAGGGGGACATCATGAGGAGCGCTTGTGCCGCCCCGCAAAACCTGACCTGGTTCGAGGTCGCCGCAGGTGGCGTCATCAGCATGCCCGGCATCGCCCAGCCCAAGGCGCGCTACCAGGTGTTCGAGCAGATCGACCCCAGCGCCGTGCACTCCAGCGAGGAACTGATCGACCTCGTTGCGGCTTGCGAGCCGCTGCTCGAGCGCTTTCGCGAGCATGGGCAACGACTCGTACGCCATCATGACCAAGCGCGGGTTCCATCCGAAACGCTGGTCGATCGGTTGCTAAGACCTGCGGCCCAGGGCCACGCAGCCCAGCGACTGATCATGAGGGCCTTGCGTGAAGATCCACAAGAGGGCTGGCGTGACTGGATCGAATTGCGCGGTGACGCCGGTCTGCAAGAGTTTCAGGAGCTCATCAGGGAGTGGCTGGCCGAGCCCATCGACTGGGACGAAATCGAGCACTTCGACACGTTCTGGAACGGCCAGGCAGCCGCCCTGGCGCATTTCGACGACTTGCCCGGCGCGAGCCTGCGCGCGCTCGGCATCAGGATCGTGGACGGCGAGCACCCGGGCTCGACCTTCTGCGCCGCGGTTCTGCGCGGCTGCGTCGAAGCGGCCAACAGCGCCGCCGAGCAGCTCGGTCTCGATTGCCGCTTCCGAGGGGCTGCTGAGCCCCTTGCAGAGCACGGCAGCATTGAGCGCGGGGGTGTCCATGTCTGACCGATTCGCCGACGCCATCGCTCTTGGCGCCAGCAACCGGCGCTCAAGTCTCGGCCAGCCAGATCTGCGCTGGCTGCTTCGCTACGCCAGGCATTGCGGCTTCGAGGCTGCTACAGGGCGGACCATCGAGCAGTCGCTTCGCGCCGCCTTTGGCCCGCCTGGCTGGCGATTGCTTTGCCGCAGCCCAAAGTCGGCTTTCCTGCCCATCCTGCGCAGCCGTGAGCTGACCCTCAACTCGCTGATCGCCTACTGCCAACGCCTGGCCGAGCGCAGCTTTGTCCAGGCGCCGCAGCCGATCTTGCTGGAGTTCTTCGTGATCCAAAGACGACTTTTCCACGATCGCCCCTGCCGAGTGCCGCAGGCCGAGGACTACGACATCATCCGCGTGGCCGACCGACAAAGGCGCTTGCGTCTGCAGGACATCGCATCGGTCACCAACTGGGCCAACCAAACGCGCAGCCAGATTCAGCCTGGCCATCAGTGGCGCACGCTGGTGATGCGTGCACGCCGGTACAACGAGCGCTTGAGCGTCGAGCTCGGCACGCAAGACCACGAGCCGTGGCACTTCCACTGCAGGGACGTCGCGTGGCGTGGGTTGACGATTGCGCCCATCACCGAGCCGGTCGGGCTTTGGTCGCAAGGGCAGCGCCAGGGCAACTGTCTCTACCAGTTGCGCAATGAGTGCACGGCGCTCAGGCCCAGCCGGTTTTTTGCGATCAGCCGGCAAGGAAAAGCCCTGGCCACGCTCGAGTTGGCCTGGCGACCACCCCAGGCCGGTGACAGGGCGATGGATCGGGTCTGGGGCCAATGGTTTTTGCAGGACCTGCGCCTGTCCTACAACCGACTGGCGGATACGGCGCTCTTGCGCTCCATGCTCGATTTCGCTTGGCAGTACAACCTTTGGGCCAAACGACCGGGCCGGCAGCAGCCATGGCTGATTGAAGAAACACGATCTCGCATCAAGCGCAGCCCTGGCTGGCGCAACCCAAGCGCCTGGCAACCGTCATTTGCGGGTGCTTGAACAGTGGTGTTCGAGACGTTGCTGCAGCGAGGCGAGCAGCGAATCCTGGTCATCTTTGGGCAGCGCGCTGGCCGCCAGGATGATCTGAGCCAGGCGCTCGTCTTCGCAATGCAGGTAGGCATGCGGCACCTGCAGCGCCCGAGCCAGCAGCAACGCAGTTTCCTCGGCAGGCTGGTGAACGCCAAGCTCGTAGCGGCTGATGCGTGCGCGTGCACTCGACTCGTCGAGTCCGATTTCCACGCCCACGCGCTCAAGCGACCAACCGAGCAGCTCCCGCCGTTCGCGCAGGCGGCGGCCAATGATGGAGGTCGAGGTCCGAGACGAAGACATGTATCGAGTCTCGTGACACGTGCATAATCTGTCGTCACGAATTACGTTACATGGAGTCGTTCATCGTGTCTCAAAGAGCGCCAGCGCCATGACTTTCGCTCCGTCTTGTGGGCTACCCGCCTGTCCTTCTGAGCGGTCGGTTCGAAGCCCGTGCGCGCTCATCGTCTGCATTTTTTTAAGCAAATAGATATCAGTTCAATAAAGGAACATCATGGTCATTCGCCTCCTCGCACCATCCCTCTGTGCAGCTGTGCTGGCTGTCACTGCTCAGCAGGCCAGCGCCCAGGCCTCCAGCAAAGACCAATGGCGCGTTGGTCTGGGTCAAGTCAACACTCCGTATACCGATCCTCAAAACGCGGCAGTAGGGCCTGGCTCAAATCCGCTGGTAGAGGTGGGCTGGAGCCGCGAGGTCGCAGGTCCATGGTCGCTGAGGGTTGGCTTCATGCATGCTGCCGACACCCATCAGCTGACTCAACGCAGCGAAACCTTCCTCAGTGGGCGCACCCAACAGACTGACATCGACAGCTCGACTCAGGCCAACGTGTTTCAAGTGGGTGTAGGTCTGGCGCTGGCAGAGGGCAGTTGGGGAAAGTTGACTGCTTTGAGCATGATCACGCACACACGGGGTACGGTGCGCGTCTCGGTTACGGACATTTATCAAGGTGGTGGACTGCCCACCCAGCAAACCACATCGGTTGGGCGCGCACGCGGCAACATGAACCGATTGACGCTTGGCCTGGAGTATCAGTTGCCAGCAATCGAAGTCCTCGGGGGACTTTCGCCGTACGTGCAAGTCCAGAAGTTGACATCCGACAACGGTGAGGGCGGCAAGCAGACCTTCATCACCGCTGGCTTGACCAAATTCTTCTGACATCCACGCGATAGTCATTACGCCGAAAGGTAAAAACATGTTCATTAGAACCGTAGCATCATCCCTTTGTGCGGCTTTGCTGGCTGTCACGGCTCAGCAGGCCAGCGCCCAGGCTTCCAGCAAAGACCAATGGCGCATTGGTCTCGGCAGGGCTGACTTGCACTACTCTGGCAGCGCTGCAGAAATATTGCCCAGCCATCAGCCTTCCATCGAATTGGGCTGGACTCGCCATCTTTCAGGGCCTTGGTCCTTGCGAGCGGGCTTTGTGCATGCCCCGAACAAACATCGCCAAACGCAGCACATCGTGCCTGCAGGCGGTGGCATCACGCACACCGAAGACAAGGACATCTCGGCCAGGATCAACGTTTTTCAGCTCGGCTTTGGTTACACGCTCGCAGAAGGCCGCTGGGGTCAGCTGACTGCCATGGGCATGCTGACGCATTCACGCATGGCCATCCAAGGTGTGGAGAACGACACGATTGTTTCAGGTGGCACGACGACCTATGCGCCCGTCTACAACTGGCGGTATCGCGGTAACTCGAATCGGCTGACCGTGGGTCTCGAATATCAACTTCCTGGCGTCGAATCCATGGGCGGCGTGGCACCCTATGTGCAGATCCAAAAATTCACTGCGGACGGCGGCATGGGAGGCAAACCCTTCTTCATCTCGGCCGGCCTGGCGAAATCCTTCTGAGGACGATCAACCATGAACGCGAAATTTTTGCTGCCTACGGCCCTCGGCCTGGCCATTTTGGTTTCAGGTTGCGCCGCCAAGTTCACCATGATCGACCGTGCGAACGGCGACATCCACGTTGGAGAAACAGAGGGTTCGACCATGAGTGGCTCGGGCAATGCTGTGCTGCGCATCGAAGGCGAGGAGTACAGAGGACCGTGGATCTATCAATCTTCTGGCGGCAGCTTTGGCTTCGGGAATTTCAGTGCTGTGAGCTCAGCAATGGGGACCGCATCGGCTTTCGGTGGCCGCAATCCGAGCACAGCAACCATGACAGGTACCGGCGTATCGACTGGGACCGCTTCGACCTATGGCGTATCGGCAGTGGGCAACGGCATGATCAACGCGAAGGCCGCCAGCGGCAAGTTCGTGCGCTGCATCTTCTCGTTCAACGTCATGACGGACACCGGCATCGGCGAGTGTTTGCGCAGCGATGGCCGAACCTATGACCTGAACGTCCGCCGCTGATTTCCTGTCCTTCGCGAGGGGCAGGAACAGCCGTTACCGTCAACGGGTGAAATCGAGCCATTGATCTGGCCTTCGTTGCATGGTGGCCAGCGACTGGTATGCAGCGGGAGCTGTCAGCGGACTAGGTCGAGCGGCTGACAGCTCCTGGCCCAAAAGCAGACGCCGCTTCACGCGCGCAGCGGCTCAGCTCCTAACCGGATCACTTGGTCATTTCCTGCTCTAAAGTAGTGCTTCATGCCCAGAGTTCTGCTTATTCGAAGGGGTGCAGTCAAGCACCTAGCCTCCATCAACGTCACTCACGATGGCTCGCTCCGACTGAGCCTTGTCAGGAAAGGTTCGAGCGACAGGGGGTGGTTGTCTACGTCCGGCGGACCTGCACTTGAAGAAGTGGAAAGGACAGCTCGAAAGACCAAGGAGATATCGATACATACGAGTGGGCGAGTCAACTATCACTTCGACCAGGCCGCGCCGCGCTTCATTCCGCCTCTGATGGACTTGGTCGAGCCGGTCACAGTCGTTGGCTACCGAGTCCCTGCCTTTGACCTGCTCGACTCAGTACAGGACGCTCGGCAGGGCGACGTAGCTGTTGAAATTCCCGAAAGTTGCACAGACGTAATGCAGTTTCACTTCCTCATACTTCCGGCTGTTGTCCCTGCCTTACCCGGCGAGGTGACCAGGTTCGGTGTTGAGGGACTGTTTGCTCTCGCTTGCGTAAACACTGCTGGCGCTCTTCAGCCTCTGCCGCCTGGCGTTCCCGAACGCGCGTTCGTGACGCTCCGTCCAAACGATGGCTTCGCTGAGCAGGCGATCTCGGAGCCGAATGCGTTTCTACGCTTCAGAAAAGCGATGTTCGCCAACGATGTCTGGGCAACTGCCGAGTCAGCCGGCGCCCCCATTCCAGAGGGCCTGATCGAGGCGGCTATTGCTCAAGGGTCAGGGCTATACCCGCCCAATGGCGAGGGTGTATGGACTGTCGTTACCGCGACTGAGATGCGTATCCCACCCGCGCTGAATGTCCACTTCGAGGAAGAAGGGCTGAAGGCTGAGGTTGTAGACCTTCGCCCCGGCGATACACGGCTCGCAACTGTCCGTATTCGGTTCCGCGTGCGAGACAGCAGCGGGCGCTACATCAAAGAGGTTGTGCCAATACAGCGCATTGAACTGGACGCAGAACTCTGAGCTACCGTCCACTTGGGCTCGAATGTCTACTTCCGAGCTGAGAGCGACTTCGCGGCGGTGCATCTTCGACGGCCGCAACCAGTCTGAAACAGACCTTGATCGCGATTGAATAAGAGCTCACTCCTTGCCGCCAGACGCCGGACTGATCACGAGCATCTGTCCGCTGACCGCATTTCCAGGCTGAAAGACCAGTGCCGCTGGAATACGCAAGAAACAAGAAAACCATTGACGCAGGATTAAGCGCATCTGATAATCGCCAAAACATCAAGAGTTGGGTTGACGCCCACACCAACCTGCCAAGTCTTGCAACGCAAGATCCGGGGCAAGGTGGTCCAGCGATGTGGCCACTGGCAGGCAAGCCAGTCGCAACCAAGCCGGAAAATGCGTCAACCCGCCCCTTGAGTGCCAACGATGAGTTGCTCAGGTGCGGGTTTTTTATTGCCCAAAATCTGTTGCCCAGTTGGATTGAAAGATTGTTGATGGTCGGGTCCGCCAGCACACATGTGCGCAGGACTGGGGTGGATTTGATCCTGATTGCCGGCCCCGCATGTTGCGAATCGGCTAAAGCACAGGAGGCCCCATGGCCACAACTGCAAGGGCAATACCCGCCCACACCATCGATGCCGACATCGCTCGGCGCGTTCTCGCAAAATCCCGAGCTTGCTTCGGGCTCGATCCATCACCAGGCATCCGCGAACCGGCCACCCAGTCCTGCGCGGAGTTCGTGGACCCGCTCAGGTACCGCCTCGATCGCCCCAGACCCATACCAGCAAATGAGATCAGCAGGATCGCATCGGGCCTGCCTCTTACACACCGGCCTGCACGGCCCTATGCAAAAGCCGCACGGTCTGTTGCAAAGCAACACTCGCCTGCTTGCGGCAGTCAGCACTTTTGGAGCACCCCATAAAACCTAAATCGACCAGGGCATCGCTAAAGCCAACCGATTGAAAACCACCCTGCCCTCGCGCCGCCTCCATCAGGATGGATCTCATGCCCAGTCCCAAATCCAACGATCATTTGACAACAGCCCTTCAGGAAGAGATGCATTTGCAAGAGCTTCTCCTGCGGCTCGATGGCGCATATGCGCCCAACACACTTCGCGCCTACCGCGCGGACATGATGGAATTCATGGCTTACTGCGCAGCGACCCACAAAAGTGCCCTGCCTGCTCTACATGACACCGTGGCCAGTTTTTTGCTGAAAAGCTCCGAGCAGGGCATCAAAACCGCGACCATCCGCAGAAAGGTCTCCTCGATCAGCGCCATTCATCGTCTCTCGTATCAACCAGACCCGACCAAGCACCCCGAGGTCAAGATCGCGCTTCGCAAAATCTCCAGACAGCTGGGCTCCCGATTCGACCAGGCATTCCCGGTGACGCGATCGATCCTGGACAAAATGCTGTCCGTCTGCGGCAAAGACCTGCGAGGTCTTCGCAATCGCGCTTTACTGTTCCTCGCCTACGACTCGATGTGCAGGCGCTCTGAGGTCGTGTCTTTGTGTGTTCAAGACATGGAATGGCTCTCGGATGAGGGCCTATCCATCCTCCTTCGCAAGAGCAAGACCGATCAGCACGGATCAGGCAAATGGGTCCATCTGTCAAGCCAGGCCAGTCGAGCCGTGATGGACTGGCTGGATGCAGCTCAAATCAAAGATGGATTCATCCTGCGGGGCATCCGTCCTAACGGAAAAATCACGGACAGCCTTTGCGACAGCCGCTTGCCCCGGATTTACAAAAGCCTCGCCAAGCGCGCTGGTCTTGGGGATCGGATCGTGCAAAGCATCAGCGGGCACTCGATGCGTGTCGGTGGTGCGCAAGACCTGTTGATCCAAGGCGCCAGTCTTCCCCAGATCATGGTCAAAGGTGGCTGGGCCAAGACCGACACCGTCATGCGCTATGTCGAGCGCGTCAGGCCGGCTGGCTCATGAACGAGGCCAATGCAAGCTGGTCAATGATGGCTGCGTGAGCGGATGGAATCGCTGAGCGGCAATTGCTTGATCCGAACCGATGCGAAAGCCTCCACCTTCTCAGCAGCAAGCTTCGCATCACCGGGTCACGCGGTACACCAGCAGTCCCAGCCACTCATGCAAGGCTGTCTGCCAGCGCAGCAGGCTATTGGCCAGCGAGTATTCGGTGAGCGAAGTTGAATCACCGGTACGAAAGTCCACCGGGTATGCCGTGACCTTGCAGCCCACAGCTTCGAACTCGGCCATGCTGCGCGGCATGTGCCAGGCCGAGGTCACAAGCAGCCAAGGCTCCTTGCAACGGTCGCCCAGAAGCTTGGCCACTTGCTGGGCATTTTCGCGGGTGGTGCGCGAGCCCCCTTCGAGCGTGATGCGGCGCAGGTCCACGCCCTGCTCTGCGTAAAACGCCCGCGCCAGCTCAGCCTCGGTCACGCCGGTGGTCAGCAATCGCCCCTCCCCGCCTGAAAACACCAGGCTCAAGCCCGGGTGCTGGCGCAGCAACGCCACCGGCACGGTCATGCGCTCGGCCGCATCGCCCAGAGGCACCTGACCATGGGCCAGGTAAACGCCGGGGTGGCTCGTGGCGCCCCCCAGCACAATCACGCCCACATGTCGGGCGATCGTCTGCGGCGGCGGCACCGGATAGCGGTTTTCGAGCGGCCGCAGCAGCGCATTGGGAACGGCCACGAAGCCCAGCAAACCCAGCACCAACAGGCCGCTCCAGAGCATTCCAATGGCCGTACGCCGCCAACGGCCCAGCATCAGCAAGGCTGCGCCCCAGAGCAGAGCCACCCAGAATACCGGCTGGGTGATGGCCGACATCAACTTGGAGAGGACAAACATGGCACCATCCGCGCGGGCTTTGAGGGCAGGACCAGCTTGCCCTCCATGACACCAAACTAAGAAATCACACCCTCGCCGGCCTGCGACTCGCGCATCTGCGCCAGATGCACCCAGTCCACCACCTCGCCATTGGGCTGGTAGCCACGCACAGCGTCCTTGAGCAGGGCGCGGATCACCGGCACATCGTTCACGCTGGTGGCCATGCTCAGCGCATTGAGTTTGGCTTCGAGTTGGGGCCATGGCAAAAACTGCTCGGTCGCCTTCATGATGCGCGGGTGCTGCGTGGGCTGGGGGTCCTCGCCGATCAACAACTCTTCATAAAGTTTTTCGCCGGGGCGCAGACCAGTGATCTTCAACTCGATGTCGCCAGAGGGATTGGTTTCGTCTTTCACGGTAAGACCCGACAACGCCACCATGCGCCGCGCCAGGTCCATGATCTTGACCGGCTGCCCCATGTCCAGCACAAACACATCGCCTCCCGTGCCCATGGCCCCGGCCTGGACCACGAGTTGCGCTGCCTCCGGGATGGTCATGAAATAGCGCGTGATCTCGGCATGCGTGAGCGTGATCGGGCCGCCGTTTTTGATCTGCTCGCGAAACAGCGGCACCACCGAACCGCTGGAGCCCAGCACATTGCCAAAGCGCACCATCGAGAACACCGTGGGCTTGACCCCCGCAGGCGGGGGTACCGGCTGCGCCTCGGCCAGGGCCTGCAGCACTTTTTCGGCCAGGCGCTTGGTGGCGCCCATGATGTTGGTGGGGCGCACCGCCTTGTCGGTGCTGATCAGCACAAAATTGCGCACGCCATGGCGCGCAGCGGCCTCGGCGCACACGCGGGTGCCCCACACATTGTTGCGTACACCCTCGGCCGGGTTGTGCTCCACCAGGGGCACATGCTTGTAGGCGGCGGCGTGGTAGACCGTGTGCGGCGTCCAGGTGCCCATGATCTCATGGATGCGCACTTCGTCACACACCGAGGCCAGCAAGGGCACGATCTCCACCCCGGCCGCATCCTCCATGCCCAGCAACTCTTGGTGAATCTGGTAGAGCGCGAATTCGCTCATTTCCACCAGCAGCAGCAAACGGGGCCGCGTCTTGAGGATTTGGCGGCATAGCTCACCGCCGATGCTGCCGCCGGCTCCGGTAACCAGCACCTTCTTACCGTGGGTGTGCAGGTTGAGCAACAGGCCATGGGGCTTGACCGGCTCACGCCCCAAAAGATCATCGATTTCCAGCTCGCGCACATCGCTCATGCTCACCTTGCCCATGGCCAGATCACTCAAGCCCGGCAGGGTGCGCACGGCCACCCGGTGTGGCTTGAGCGCGTTCAGGATTTCGTTACGCCGCTGGCGGGACACGCTGGGCAAGGCCAAGAGCACATCGTTGATGGGCGCGGCATTCAAGATCTCGGCCAGATCGGCTGGGTTGTGAATCGGCAACCCGTTCAGCACATGGCCGTGCAGCCGGTCGTCGTCATCCAGAAAACCCACCACCCGAATCTCTGGGCTGTTGGCCATGGCAGAGGCGAGCTGACGGCCTGCGCTGCCCGCCCCGTAGATCAGCGCCTGCGGCAAAGACGCCTTGCGCAGCTGCTGGTGATACAGCCCACCCAACCAAACCCGTGCAGCCGCGCGAGACGCCCCCACCAAGAGCAGCAGCAAAATAGGCTGAATCAAGCCCACCGTACGCGGCACGCCATCCACACCCCAAAAGGTAAAAATGCCCGCAAACGCCAAGCCATACAAAAGCATGGCACGCCCCACCGCCAC
>JACCDU011250623.1_pt1 | contig 11011 bp, 8 predicted proteins | sample 7446081 | NCBI WGS metagenome assembly JACCDU01 (sample SAMN15323447, study PRJNA562643) | freshwater metagenome | isolation source: river surface water | place: USA:Blue River Watershed | collected 2017-08-17
CTCGCTTTCGAGGACAACAGCACGGTGGTCTGGCACGAAGGCAACTACGGCGACTACCTCGAAGACCGACGCAAGCGCCTGGGCCTCGAGTCGGACACGCCGCGGCGTCCGAAATACCGCCGGCTTACGCGCTGAGACGGTTCGCGGCCTTCAACCGCTGTTTCCACGCTCCGGCCGACGCCGCGAGCGTGGTCAGCTGCAGGTCGCTCATGCGCCAGCCCCAGTTGCCCTGCGGGTGGCCGGGCGTGTTGAAGCGGGCTTCGGCGCCGAGCCCGAGCAGGTCCTGCACGGGGATGAACGCGGCCAAGCCGGGCGACGCCAGCGCGGCCTCGGCGAGCGTGATGTGCGGCGCGGTCATCGCGCCGAAGACGGCTTCGACGCGCGCGCGTTCCTCGGCCGACGCCTGCGCATGCCAGCCGACGACGGTGTCGTTGTCGTGCGTGCCGGTGTAGACGACGCGGTCGGCGGTGATATTCGTCGGGAAATGCGGGTTGCCCTCGGGCGGGCCGCCGAAACCGAACTGCAGCACCGACATGCCGGGCAGGCCGGAGGCCTGGCGGAGCACGTCGACCCCGGGCGAGAGCAGGCCGAGGTCCTCGGCGACAAGCGGGAGGCCGGCCAGCGCGCCGGTGAAGGCGAGGCCGGGTCCGTCGCACCACTTGCCTTCGCGGGCGTTCGGCGCTCCCGCGGGCACGCTCCAGAAATCATGGATGCCGCGGAAGTGGTCGATGCGGATCGCGTCGAACAGTTCGAGGTCGTGATGGACCCGCGCCTTCCACCAGGCGAAGCCGTCGGTGGCGTGGCGGTCCCAGTCATACAGCGGATTGCCCCAGAGCTGGCCGTCCGCGGCGAAGTAATCGGGCGGCACGCCGGCCACCGCGGTCGGCCGGCCCTGCGCGTCGAGCTGGAAGAGTTCCGGACGGGTCTTCGCGTCGCATCCGTCGGCGGAGACGTAGATGGGTTCGTCGCCGAAGAAGCGGACGCCTTTGCCGTGTGCGTAGGCGCGGAGCGACTTCCATTGCTCGGCGAACAGGAACTGCAGGACTTCCGCCTCGGCGACGGCTTCGGCGGGAGCTTCGTCGATCGTCCACTTGTCCGGCGCGGTGAAACCGTTGGCCTCGCGCAGCGCGGAGAAGCGGCACCAGGCGCCGAGCCAGCCGGCCTGCGCTTCGCGGAAGCGTCGGAAGGCGGCGTTCTGCTTCAGGGTCTTCGCCCCGCGTCGCGCGGCGAGCTGCAGGGCGGGACGCAGCTGGTTCCAGAGGCGGCCGTAATCGGTGCGTCCGTCGCTCCCGCGGCGCAGCGCGGCGATCTCCTCGGGCGTGAGCAGCTTGCGCGCCCCGAGGTCGGCGAGGTCGAGAAGGTAAGGGTTCCCGGCGAACACGGAGAGCGCCTGATAGGGCGAGTCGCCGTAGCCGGTCGGGCCGAGCGGACAGACCTGCCACCAGCCGAAGCCGGCGGTGGAGAGGATGTCGACGAAGCGACGCGCTTCGGCGCCGAGCGAGCCCACGGGGCCTTCGCCCGGCAGCGCGGTCGGGTGGAGCAGCACGCCCGCGCTGCGGCGCGGGAACGCATGGCACGCGAAGGCGGCGGAAGCCCGGCCGGTCTCGGCGACGGGTTCGCGGCGGGCGGAGTCCATCTCAGCGGAGCTGGACGTGATGCTTGGCGCGCAGGTCGTCCAGCCATCGCTGGATCGCGAGCTTGATGCTGATCGAACGGACCTTCGTCTCGATTTCCGACATGACTTCGGGGTCGTTCACCGGGGCGTAGCCCTGCGGGCGGAAGGACTCAGGGCAGACGATGACGTAGAGGGGCGCGGCGCCGACATCGAACTTCAGCGGCGGCGAGACTTCGCCGGGCTTCAGCTTGCGGACGGCTTCGACGACGGTCTGGTTCAGGTCCTCGAAGTTGCGCCAGCCGGCGTCGCCGCCTTTGCGGGCGAAGTCGTCGGTGCTGATGCGTTCGGCGACGTCGGCGAAGGTCGGCTGGCCGGTGATGGGTTTGCCGCCGACCTTGTAGGCCGCGAGCAGTTCGGCGATCTTGGCCGGCTGGCGGAGCGCTTCGGACCAGGCCTTGGCGCGCGCGGCGGTCTCTTCGGGCTTTTCGGCGGCACCCTGGGTGATCGTGATCTGGCGGAATTTCACCTGCTCCTTGCGGGCGAAGTCGGCCTTGTTCTTGTCGTAATACTCTTGGATTTTGCCGGGGTTGACGTCCCAGGCGGTGCGGCGGATCTGGCCGACCATGACTTCGAAGATGATGCGGTCCTCGATGGTCTTGCGGTAGGCCAGCGGCGTGGTGCCCGCGGCGCGCAGCGAGGCGACGAAGCGGTTGCGGTCGCCGCCGAAATCGCGGCGGATGGTCTCCTCGATGTCCGCGTCGACGTAGGAGCCCGGCAGGTTGTTGGTGCCGGAGCGGAATTCGGCGATGACGATCTGGCGTTCGGCCATCGACTTGAGCGTCTCCTGGGCCGCCTGCTGGAGGGCCTGTTCGAATTCGAGGTCGGTCCGGGAGGCGGCGCGGAGCTGGCCGACGATGGGGTCGATCTGGCGACGGATGTCCGAAAGGGTGATGCCTTGGCCGTCGGCGTCGGCGGCGATGCGGTCGGAGTTCAGCTGGGACCAGCGCTTGGCGGCGGCCTCCTCGACCGAGGGCAGCTTGAGCTGGGCCGAAGCGGTGGCAGCGTTCAGGGCGAGCAGGCTGAGAAGGAAGAAGGATTTCATCGGACGTCGGGCGCGGGCAGCCGTGAGAGGAAGCCGCGGATTTCCTTCAGTTTCCGCAGGGGGTCTCGCACGGTCAAGCGGGGAAACCGGTTGCCGACCAGAATGGGCTCGGGCGCGCGTCCGCCGGCCGCCGAAAGGCAGCGGAGCACGGCGCCGTCGGTCGTCACGGAAACGACACATTTATCCTCCGCCAGGCAGCGGATCTCCGCCAGGCTCAGGAGGGCGTCGGCCTCCGGGGGGAGCTTGCCGTAACGGTCCTTGAGCGAGGTCCGGAGCTCCGCGACCTCCGCGGCGTCCAGCGCCAGCGCGACGCGGCGGAAGGCCTCGATCCGCAGGCGCGTCTCCGGAATCCAGTCCGACGGCAGCGTGGCGGTCAGCAGGGGCACGTCGCCGTCGCTGCTGTTCGCCTGCTCGGTGCCCAGCGCGGCCTGGGTATGGTCGATGAAGTCCAGCTGCACTTCGCAGCGTTCGACGACCGCGCCCTTGTCGCCGCGGAGCTTGGCGACGCTCCGGCGGAGGAGCTGGCAGTAGAGGTCGAAGCCTACGGTCGCGACGTGTCCGCTCTGCGCCGCGCCGAGGATGTTGCCGGCGCCGCGCAGCTCGAGGTCGCGCATGGCGATGCGGAAGCCGGCGCCGAGCTGGTTATACTGCCGGATGGCCGACAGGCGCCGGTGCGCCGTGCCGACCAGCGCGGCGTGCCGGTGGAGGAAGAGGTAGGCGTAGGCCTGGCGGTTGAAGCGGCCCACGCGTCCGCGCAGCTGGTAGAGCTGCGCGAGGCCGAACCGGTCGGCTCCCTCGATGATGAGGGTGTTGCAGTTCGGGATGTCCAGGCCGGTCTCGATGATGGTCGTGCACACGAGCACGTCGTATTCGCCGGCGACGAAGGCCGACATGACTTCCTCGAGCTGGCCCGCCGGCATCTGTCCGTGGCCCACGATGATGCGCGCCTTGGGCACGAGCGCGGCGATCCGCTCCGCGACGGCCTGGATGGTCTCGACGCGGTTGTGCAGGTAGAAGACCTGGCCGCCGCGGGCGAGTTCGGCCTTCACGGCGTCGCGGACGAGCTTCTCGTCGTAGCTGCGCACGATGGTGCGGATGGGCAGGCGTTCGCGCGGCGGGGTCTCGATGACGCTGAGGTCGCGGGCGCCGACGAGCGCGAGGTAGAGCGTGCGCGGGATGGGCGTGGCGCTCATGGCGAGGACGTCCACTTCGGTGCGCAGCTGCTTGAGGCGTTCCTTGTGGCGCACGCCGAAGCGATGCTCCTCGTCGATGACCACGAGGCCGAGCTTGCCGAAGCTGGTGCCGTCGGAGAGGAGGGCGTGCGTGCCGACGACGATGTCGACGGTGCCCGCCGCGGCGCGCGCCCGGACGTCGGCCTTCTGCTTGGCGGTGCGGTAGCCGCTGAGGAGTTCGACGGACACCGGCCAGCGGGCGAGTCGTTCCTTGAAGCTTTCGAAATGCTGCTGGGCGAGGACGGTCGTGGGCGCGAGGATCGCGACCTGGCGTCCGCCGAGCACGCACTTGAACGCGGCGCGCAGCGCGACCTCGGTCTTGCCGAAGCCGACGTCGCCGCTGACGAGCCGGTCCATCGGCGCGGGGCGTTCCATGTCGGCCTTCACGTCGCTGATCGCGCGCGTCTGGTCCGGCGTCTCGCGGTGCGGGAACGAGCGCTCGAACTCGCCCATCCAGGCGTTGTCGGCGTCCTTGGGGTGCGTGATGCCCGGCTTGGTCGACCGGGCGGCCTGCATGGCGAGCAGCTGGGCGGCGAGGTCGGCGGTCGCCTTCTCGGCGGCCTTGCGTGACTTCTCCCAACCGCCGCCGCCGAGCTTGGAGAGCTTGGGGTGCGCGCGGCCGATACCGATGTAACGCGTCAGGAGATGCGACTCCCGGACGGGGAGGTGCAGCATCGACTTCTCGGCGAACTCGAGGCCGATGAAGTCCTCGGTGCGTCCGTTGTGCTCGTGCGCCTTGATGCCGCGGAAGAGGCAGACGCCTTGCGTGGCGTGGACGAGCGCGTCGCCGTCGGCGAGTTCGCCGAAGTCGAGCGCGCGGCCGACGGCGGCGCGGATGGCGGTGCGGCGGCGGGGCAGCACGGCGAGCGGTCGTTTGCGTCGCCCGAAGAGCTCGCGCTCGGTGAGCAGTAGCAGGCCGTCCTTGAGCAGGCCGGGGAGCTTGCCGGGCGCGATGACCACGCCGCCGCCGAAACGGCCGTGGATCACGCGCGGCGTGAAACCGCGGATCTTCGCCCCGGCGACGTCGGCGTTCAGGCGGTCGACGGATCCGTCGGTGTCGCCGGCGAGCAGGCAAGGCCGTCCGTCCTTGGCCAGCGAGGCCGCGGCTTTCAGGAGGGCCGGGCGGGTCTCGGCGCTGTCGGTGGCCGATCCGATCAGCAGGGACTCGGCGGGCGTGGATTCGAGCGCGTGAGCGGCGTAGCCGACCGGCGCGTCGTCGGTCTCCTCCAGGACGAGTTCATCCACCGTGGCGGCGTGGAGTTCCGCGCAGAGGACGTCTTCGTGGCAACGGTCGACGGAGATGATGAGCGCGTCCGGAGGCAGGTGACGGAAGAAGGGGGCTTCGGGCGCCGAGCCGGAATCGTCGCGCGGCGCGCAGATGACCAGTCCGTCGACCTCGCCCTCGCTGCGCTGCGTGGCGGGATCGAACGGACGGAGGGATTCGACGGTGTCGCCGAAGAGGTCGATGCGCACCGGCATCTGCGCGTTGAGCGGATAGACGTCGAGGATGCCGCCGCGCAGCGCGTATTCGCCGGGTTGTTCGCACAGGGCCTCGTGGGCGTAGCCGAAGTCTTCGGCGAGACGCTTGGCGAAATCGCGCAGGGCGAGCTTCTCGCCCTTGCGGACGACGATCTCCGCCTTGGCCGTGGCTTCCGGCGCGGGCGAGCGCCGCGTGACCGACCCCGGCGTGCAGGCGATGAGCAGCGGCCGCTTGGCGTCATGATTGCCGTGGCGCAGGAGCGAGAGGACCCCGAGGAGGTCGCAGTCGGCCTCGAAGGCGGGCACGGCGGCGTCGGCTTCCGTCAGCGTCCGGGCGACGGGCTTGGCGTCATTGAGCAACGTCAGCAGCTGGGCGGTTTCTTCGGCGAAGGTCTCCGCCGCGCCCAGGTTGGAGGCAAGGAAGACGATCACGCCACGCTGGGCGCCTTCCGAGCAGGCGCAGGCGGCCCAGGCGTGCGAAGGCACGCCGGTCAGGGCACGGCGTGGCTGAACGGACATGTCGCTATCGAGGCGGGAAGGCCTGATGCGTCAAACCCAACCCCTCACTTCAGGACCTCTTCCGCGATTTCTTCCCAGAGTTCGTCGATCTGCGAAGGCTTCTTCACGGGTCGGCCGGCTTCGGCGAACCAGTAGCGGGCGTTGCCGAGGTCGCCTTCGATGAGGTGGAGCAGGGCGTGGAGCCAGGAGCCCATCGGGGTCTCGATGTCCTGGGCGATGTCGTGCGCTTCATCCCACTCGCCTTTCTTGATATGCCAGAGCGACTGCGCCTCGCGCGAGAGGCCGCGAGGCGGCTGCGCGTCGTTCGCGGCCGAGGCCTTCAGCTGGACGGACGTCATGCTCAGCGTGAGTTATGCAGCCTCGAAAGGGCGTCGGCGGCCTCGGAGGGGAGTTCCGCGAGAACTTTGGCGGCGGCCTTTTGTCCTGCTTGGACTTCGACCAAGCCCATGGTGCGTTCCAGTCGCGACAGTTCGGCGGTGTCCTTCGCGAGCCCGGTCAGCTGCGCGAGCACGAGCCGCCAGCCGTAGGCCTGAGAGAGGTCCTTGGGCGCCTTCTCTCCTTTTTCGAGACGCTCGGCCAGCGCCCGGATCGCGGTCAGGTCGCGGCGCATGGCCGCCCGTCGTAGGAACTCCGTGCCGAGTTCGTAGTTTCGCGGCATGCCGGGCACGCCCTCGTCATGCCCCTCGGACATCATCCGCAGCGAGATACGTTCGCCCGCGTCGGCCCCCCGTCGGTAGTGTTCAAAAGCCTCCTTCATCTTCGCTTCGTAGTTCGCCCGGGCTTGCTTGCCGTCGGGCGCCTCGGCGGCCGCCTTCAGTGCGCGGGCCTCTTCTAGGCTGAGATCGCCGAGCACGCGGTAGCCCATGGACTGCCCTTTGGAGATGGAGGCCAGGGCCCACGACCTGGCTTCAGCCAGATTCTTCGCCGTGCCGGTGCCTCGGAAGTAATACAAGGCCACCACGGACATGGCGCGCGAATGTCCGCCCTTGGCCGCCTTCAGCGTCCATTCGAAGGCCAGCGCGCGGTCTTCCTTGATCTGCAGGTCCACCGGGGCGTAAGCCGTATGCCGGAGGGCGTAGACATATTGGGCCTGGACGTTATCCTTTTTGGCGAGTTCTAGCAACACGGACGGGTCGGCGTGTGGATCGAAGCCGTCGACGTAACGCTCGAAGAACTCCCGGGGGATCAGTCGAATCGGGACCTCCCACTGGTTGGAGAGGTCGATCGTCAGGATGAAGGCGAGGACCGTCCCGAAGATATAGGGGCGGAACCGGACGAGGTTGCTGCGCATGGCTTCATCCAAGCCGTGACCCGGCCCGAGGCAAGGGACTAAGAGGAAGCCAGAAGAAGCAATGTCGGGGTGCTTGCCTCACGCCAAGGACGGGCTAGTCATCGATGATCCCCCATGCGCCTTCTCGCCTTGCTCTTCGTTGCTCCGCTTCTCGCCGCTGAGCCGCCCGTCATCCTCGGACACGGAGCCAACCGTTATTCCCTCGACCTTAAGTGGGCCAAGGCCGATCCGGCGGTCGCTCCGGTGGTCAATTCCCACGCGCTTGCCGAGGATAAGGCCGGCCTCATCTACCTCGTGACGGACCACCCGAAGAACGACTTCCTCGTCTTCGAGAAGGACGGTCGTTACGTCCGCTCGATCAGCGCGGGTCTCGGTGGCGGTCACGGACTGGAGATCTTCGAGCAGGGTGGCGTCGAGTATCTCGTGCACGTCGACTCGGGCTGGCACATGGCTGCCGAGGGGTGGAATCCTTCCGCGGTCGAGGGACGCATCACGTTGCTGACGACCGACGGTAAGGTCGTGCGTAAGTTCCCGACGCCGAAGGAGCTCGGCCTCAGCGACGGCAAGTTCATGCCGTGCGACGTCGCCTGGACGCCGGCGGGTACGCTGCTCGTCGCCGACGGCTACGGCTCCAATCTCATCTATGAATTCTCCCTCGAAGGGAAGCTGCTCAAGAAGTGGGGCGGCCCCACGAAGGACGCGGCCAACCTCAGCAACGCGCACGGTATCTCCATCGACGCCGCCGACCCGCGCGGCCCGCTCGTCTGGATTCCTTCCCGTGCCCAGAACCAGCTCAAGGCGTTCACTTTGGACGGCAAGCATGTCGACACGCTCGACTTACCGGGCGCTTTCGCCGGCCAGCTCTTCTTCCGCGGCGACAGGATCTACACGGCGGTCTGCTGGAGCAAGGACGCGAATGGCAAGCGTCTCCCGCAGTCGGGCTTCCTGCTCGTCCTGGATCGCGCCACCAAGAAGGTCCTCAGCGCGCCGGGGGGCAATGAGCCGAAGTATGTCGACGGCAAGCTACAGCCGCTCAGTCAGGCCCAGCCGATCTTCAAGCATGGCCACGATCTCTTCGTCGATTCCGTCGGCGACATCTACCTCGGCGAATGGAACGCCGACCGTCGTTACCCGTCGAAGCTGACGCGGGTGAAGTAAGCCCCATGGTTGATTTCGTGTCACTTTGGTCGCCGTTAGGGCGTCTTATTAGGTGACATGAACAACATTCCTTCTGATTCAGCTACCGGCGACCCCGATGAGGCCGCCTTGGTCCTCAGGGCTAAAGAGGGCGATGTGCGGGCCTTCGAGGCTCTGGTGAGCCGCTATCAGAATCTTGCCTGTTCGGTGGCCTATGGCGTCTGCGGTGATTTGCATCGCAGCGAGGAGATCGCGCAGGAGGCTTTCATCTCCGCCTGGCGGCATCTCGGCCAGCTGAAGGACCCTGCTGTCTTCCGCTCTTGGCTTTGCGGCATCGTCCGTAACAAGGCCGCTGATCGCCGTCGCAAGGACCTTGGTCATGATCAGTTATATCGGACGGCAAAGGACGGCGATGCTGGCGCTCGCGAAACCGACCCGGGGCCCTCGCCGGCCGAGCAGGCGGCCGATGCCGACGAGACCGAGATGGTGCTCCGCCAGCTCCGGCAGCTGCCGGAGATCTATCGCGAGCCGATGATCCTCTTTTATCGTTCCGGCGAATCCGTCGCCGGCGTCGCCCAGCAGCTGGATCTCTCTGAGGACGTCGTGCGTCAGCGCTTGGTCCGGGGCAGGGCCATGCTTGCGGAACGGATCGAGCAGGCTTTGGGGGGCGCGCTTCGCGCCACCATGCCTTCCTCGGGATTCGCGGCCGGCGTGGTCGGTTTGCTCGGGGCTGGCTCCGGTACGGTCGCCGCCGGCTCAGGCGCTTCCGCCAAAGTAGGTGCTGGCGCCTCGTCCGGAGTCTGGGCGATGGCTTCGGCTTCGTTCCTCGGTTTCTGGTTGCTCTACTCGGCCTCGAAGCAGGCGACGTTCTCGGACAAGGATCGCCGTTCCATGGAGCGCGGATTCTGGCTTCAGATTCTGATCGCTGGCCTGGTCGGCCCCGGACTTTTCTATGCGATGATCAAGGGTGGAAGCGTTTCTCGTGGGGCAGCCTTCTTGCTCGGCTTCGGTCTCATAGGTTTCATGCAGTGTTTCATGATCTGGGGCCTGCGTCGCCGCGAGCGTAGTCTGCTCGCTGAAGGTGTGGACGCTGCCTCCGCGGCGAAAGTGTGGCGTTTCGATTACGGTCAGAAGGGTTTCTGGCCCGCCATGGCCGGATACTTGCTCATCTTGGGCTCGGGCACGAACTATGCGTTCACATTCGTTGCCCGACAGCTTAGTATCTTCGAAAGATATGTGGTCTTCGCCACGCCGGCATGCCTGGCCCTGGTGGCCGGCGGCTTAATCCTGGCCTGGCCGAAAAATTTCCGGCGGATCCTGATGGGGTTCCTTTCCGCCATCAACCTTCAGTACCTCGTCTTCATCGGTATCCTCTGGTCTCGGTGGTATGCCGACGGCACCATGGACCGGCGCGTCATCCTGAGTTCAACTCATTGCTTCAACGCCGGGATTCTTCTCGGCGCCGTGTTCATCTCCTATCTCTGGTGGCGCCGCGAGGGTTGGGACCATCCCGAGGCTTCAGCTGATCAGCAGCAGGCGCGGTGAGCCGGGATGGTTCTCCGGGGCCCGATGGATGCAGGGTGGTACGGGGCTGCCCGGCCAGCGCGTCGCGATCCGCCACAGCGCGAATTTGCCGAAGGGATAGGGTTTCGCCCCGGGCTTAGGCGCATAATGCGAGTCGTAGCTATGCTCGTGCAGGAACTCCGCGAAGCCGGCGTCATCCGCGCCGCCATATTCCTTGAGCAACGCCTCGCGGATCTCCGGAATCTCGACCTTCAGGAGGGCGTCTTCGTTGCGGAGGCCTTCGCTGCAGGCGCCGTGATAGGTGCAGAGCCATGTGTCGACCTCGACGGGTGCGCTGTCGACATGGAACGAAGTCACGTCCGTCGGCACCGTGCCGGCAGCGGGGTCGCGCACGCAATCGTAGACGCAGTTCAGCGAAGGAGCCAGGTCGTGATCGCGCAGGAGCTGCTGATCCGCGAGCATCGCCTCGGCCGCGAGCTTGCCGGCCGGACTTAGTTCCAGGGCGCGGATGCGTTCGTCTTCGAGCGCGACGATGCCTTCGCCCGGGCCGAGCTTGGCGATGACCTCGGCGTAGTCGCCCGGCAGCGTGCGTTCCCAGCAGAGGGCGTTGACGCCGTCGGCGAAACTCGTGGTCCGCAGTTCCTCGAAACTCCGCACGAGGCGGACGCGCGGCTGTCCGGCGCCGCTCACTTCAGCGCGAAGCGCTTGGCGAATTCCTTGGCGAGCGCGTCGTAGGCGACGGCGCCCGGGGAATGGACGTCATACTGGAAGATCGTCTGGCCATGGCTCGGGCACTCCGACAGGCGGATCGTGCGCGGGATCATCGAATCCATGACGAGGGCGGGGAAGTGGGTCTTCACTTCCTCGACGACCTGGCGGGAGAGCTTCGTGCGCACGTCATACATCGTCATTACGATCGCGCCGACGGTGAGCTTGTCGCTCGCGCCGGCGGCCTTGAGCTGGTCCACCACGCCGAGGATCTGGCCGAGGCCTTCCATGGCGAGGTATTCGGTCTGCAGGGTGACGATGAGGTGGTCGGACGCGCCGAGGGCGTTCATCGAGAGCATGCCGAGGGCCGGCGGGCAATCGATGAGGATGGCCTTGTATTTGCC
>JACCDU010223256.1_pt1 | contig 11010 bp, 11 predicted proteins | sample 7446081 | NCBI WGS metagenome assembly JACCDU01 (sample SAMN15323447, study PRJNA562643) | freshwater metagenome | isolation source: river surface water | place: USA:Blue River Watershed | collected 2017-08-17
CAACAAAAATTTACAGATGCGCAATTATTCGGTATGCTCCTCGATCAAAATGGCCAAGTCAAGGCGGCGCTTATCGAAGCGCAGCGCCAGCAAAGTTTAGCTTCAGGCGCAGCGGGTTGGCTGCCTCTGTCGGCATCCTTTATGGTGGGGCAGTTCAATTCTGCGTATCGAACAGACAACAACCTCACACTTGGTCAAACGATTCCTTACAATGGTGCCCTGCGCTTACAAAAGGAAATCGGAAAAACAGCCGGTCATTTATCCGAACAAGATCTGGCTTTGCTCAAAAAAGAGTTCAAAAGAACCTTGGACGAACAACTAGAGCAAATTCGCCTCCAAACTGCCTTACTCGATTTAGCCAAGCAGCAAGATACCTTGTATCAACTACTCGATCAAAAAATGACGCTGCGCGTAGCGCTAGGAGACGCGCCCAAAATGGATCAAATTCTCGTGCACTCCAAAGCCATGCGGGCCCACGCCGCCGTTGCCAAGCAGACACAAGATTTGCAAAATGCGTGGTCAGCACTTCACGCGCTTTTGGCTTACAAAGGCCAAGATTTTGAATTGGCGCAAGTAGAGGCGATTGATTTTTTAACGCCACCAACTTTCAGTACCCAGCTCACGCACCCAAGTTTACTGCGCTACGACCTCGAAGCCAAACAGCTACAGCTCCAAAATGAGCTCAACAAAGCACAGCAGCTTCCTGTATTGGGCTTGGCTTACTTCAATCAGTCCTTGGTGGGCATTCAAAATATCAATGGCACAGATCAGTATTTTGGCCCTAACAATAGATTTCAGGGTGCTCAGTTCCAAATGCAAATCCCGATCGATTACAAAGCCTATAAAGCGAGAAATACCGCACTAGAATTGGCACTTGCGCAAAATGAACTCCGCAAAAATCAACAAGTACTCGATTTACAGAGTACCCAAACCAAGCTTTATGTCGAGTTGACCAACCTCATTGAGCATTATACAGCAGTTGCCGCACCTATTCAAGCTGAACTGGTCAAACTACAAGCCGATGCTGCTTTACAACTCAATAGCGGCCAAATTTCCTTATTAGATTTTATTCAACTCCAAGATTATCAATTGACCTTGCAAGACGAACTTTTGCAGTGGCAGCACCAGCTCAAATTGTTACACATTTCCTATGAATGGATCAAAAATTAAAATGAACATGAAAACGCAAATCATCTTACTCGGGGCGCTCATTAGCTTCTTATTCAGCGCCTGTTCTTCTCAAAAAGACGAAGCACCTGCAAGCGCAGCTCCTACTCACCAACAATTCAAACTATCTGCCCAACAAGTGCAGGCCCTCGGGATCGAGCTTGGTTCACTCAGTGCGCAGCACATGGGCCTTAGTGTTTTTGCCAATGGCATCATCGATGTGCCACCGCAAAATAAATCGTACATCGCTATGCCTTTTGGTGGTTACATCAAAGAAATCAAGGTCTTGGATGGCATGATGGTACAAAAAGGCCAAGTGTTGTTGGTTGTCGAACATCCGGAAATCATTCAGTTGCAGCAAACTTACCTCGAATTGCAAGGTCAAATGGAATTCCTTTCTGCCGACCTCGAGCGCCAAAAGCAACTCTATGATAAAGAAGCGGGCTCGGCCAAAAGCTTTCAGCAGGCCAAAAGTGCTTACCTGGTCAACAAAGCTCAATTGGCCGGTATTTCTGTTCAACTCGAAATGGCCAATGTCAACATGGCTGCGTTGCAAAAAGGTACAATTGAACGCACCCAACGCATCCGTTCTCCGTTTTCGGGTGTCATCACGAAGGTTACGGCCAATGTGGGGGCTTTCGCCGAACCCAAAGACAATCTTTTGGAAATCATTGACCTGAAGCATGCGCATGCAGAACTAACCGTCTATGAAAAGTACTTGTCTTTCTTGCGCAAAGACCAACTAGTCAAGCTCAAATTTGTAGATGTCAATCAGACGGCCAGTGCTAAAATCTATTTAATTGGCCGCGAGATCAGCAGAGAGCGCACCGTCAAGGTTCATTGTCATTTTGATCAACTTCCTGCGGATATTACACCAGGTTCTTATCTCAAAGCGGAAATCATGGCCGACAACCAATTGCAATATACCTTGCCAGAAGAGGCCGTCGTGCTGCAAAATGGCAAAAATGTTGTGTTTATTTCAAGCAAGGGCAACTTTTTACCAATTGAAGTCGACTTACTGATGTCGCAAGACGGCCGGGTGGCCTTAACGAGCAAGAAATTGGCCCAGCTCAAACAAGCCAAAATTGTCGTCAAGGGCGCTTATGAATTGCTCGCGATGCGCAACAAAGAAGTAGAATAAAACAGTACAACTCCAAACCTCAATTTACAAATTCAACTCACAAATTCAACTTTAAATCAATATTCATGAAAACAACCAATCTTTTTTTACTTTCCGGACTTTTTATTGGCCTACTGACGCTGGCTTCTTGTCAAAAATATTTTGCTTGCAATGAAGAAAACATCAGTAGTGCGGGTTCTAATGATTCCCATAACAAAGGGATGAACTGCATGCAGTGTCATGTCTCTACCGGAGAAGGCGAGGGCTGTTTCAATGTGGCAGGTACTGTTTATCAGTCCGACTTACAAAATACAGTGTCATCTGGAAAGGTTGAACTATACACGGGGCCAAATGGTTCCGGTACACTCAAGTACACGATCGATATCGACAGCAAAGGAAATTTCTATACAACAGCCAATGTGGATTATACCGGATTGTATCCGAAAGTAACCGGGCCTTCTGGTGCCAGTATTTCCATGGGTTCACCACTGGGCACAGGCGCTTGTAATACTTGCCATGGCGTGAGCACAGGCAAAATCGGAATCGATTAGTTCCTAAGGCCTTCAGATCTTTTCAAAAGCTCAGTTTGTTTTGGCAAACTGGGCTTTTTTTGTTTCAAATTGTTCGCTGAAAGCCGCTTCGTCTTGCGGAGAAATCAAGAGCTCGTCGTATTTGTTGTAGCGTAAAATCAGGCAGTTCCAAGCGGTACTCATTTTCCAGCCTGCATACAAGCCATTGGAAGGCTCCAATTTGTTGAAGGTCTTGTAATAAATCCTTTTCTTGAAACCCATACTTTGGCAAAGTAAGTGGTCATCTAAAAACGTATAGTGGGTGGTTTTGGGTAAGATCCAAATCATGAAAACCGACAATACCAACCACACGGAGGAGAGTCCATAGATAGCAGTGAGATCACCTTCTGTGAGGTAGATAAAAAAAGCTACGCAAGCATAGATAGCGAAAACAAAACCCGAAACGGCCCACAGTAACCCATCTTTTCTGGATTGAAAGCGCATCGTTGCTTACGAAGTTGGATCGTTTACCAAGCAAATAGTGGCTTGCCGCTCATGAGGGCATTCACTTCTTTTTTGACCATTGCAAGGGTGGCTTCGTCGTTGGCGTTCATGAGTACGCGGTCAATGAGGCTCACAATTTGTGGGATTTCTGAGGTGTTTACGCCTCTAGAAGTAATTGCGGGCGTTCCAATGCGGATTCCTGAAGTAACGAACGGAGATTCAGTGTCGTAAGGCACCATGTTTTTATTGACGGTGATATCGGCTTTGACCAAAGCATTTTCCGCGTCTTTACCGTTGATTCCTTTGGAACGCAAATCGATAAGCATGCTATGGTTATCGGTACCGCCAGATACGATGTTGTAGCCCAACTTGACCATTTCTGCCGCAAATACTGCAGCGTTGTCGCGAACTTGGGTCATGTATGTTTTAAACGCGGGGTCTAGCGCTTCGCCGAAAGCAACTGCTTTTGCGGCAATGACGTGCTCGAGTGGCCCACCTTGAATACCAGGGAAAACCGCTGCATCTAGCAACGCGCCCATTGATTTGAGGTTGCCGTTGTTCCAACGCAAACCAAATGGGTTTTCAAAATTGTGGCGCAGCATAATGATGCCTCCTCTTGGCCCACGAAGCGTTTTGTGGGTGGTGGAGGTCACGATATGGCAATGCTCGAGTGGGTCGTTGAGTAAGCCTGCTGCAATCATGCCGGCAGGGTGGGAGATGTCGGCCAAAACCAAAGCGCCAATTTCGTCGGCTACTTTGCGAATACGGGCGTAATCCCAGTCTCTTGAATAGGCAGATGCACCGCAAATGATCATTTTGGGAAGTTCTCGTTTGGCAGTTTCTTCCATGAGGTCGTAATCGACCAAACCGGTTTCTTTGTCTACGCCATAAAAGAAAGGCTTGTAAAGTTTACCTGAAAAATTGACAGGAGAACCATGCGTGAGGTGCCCGCCATGTGAAAGGTCAAAGCCTAAGATTTTATCGCCGGGTTGCAAACAAGCTAAAAACACCGCAGCATTGGCTTGGGCACCAGAGTGCGGCTGCACATTGGCCCAAGTGGCGCCAAAAAGTTGGCAGAGTCTGTCGATGGCTAATTGCTCCACTTGATCTACCACCTCGCAGCCGCCATAATAGCGCTTGCCCGGTAGGCCTTCTGCGTATTTGTTGGTGAGTACAGAACCCATAGCTTGCATCACTTGCTCGCTCACGAAGTTTTCGGAGGCAATGAGTTCGATGCCGTGCAATTGGCGTTCTTTTTCGGCTTGGATCAGGTTAAAAATGGCTTGGTCTTTCATGGCGTCAGTTATATGTGGCAAATATCGGAAGAATGCTAAAATAAGCGTCTAATTTCAAAGAGAGAATGTGTAAAATCTGCTGCTGCTTCATTGTAAATACCTTCGGCAGTGAGTTTGTCAAGGCGTACTTGCCCTGATGCGTGTAAAATTTGTTCGTCTGGGCCCACCAAGCCAACATGATGTATTTTGCCGTTGGTATTTTTAAAAAACGCTAAATCGAGTAGCTGACGGTCATCAAAAGCAACCATGCTTCCCACTTCTGCTTGTTGATAGGCATCTCTAGGTAAATTAAAGTCTAGCTGTCGATAAACGTTCTGTACAAAACCCGAGCAGTCGATGCCAAAAATGGACTTTCCGCCCCATAAATAAGGCGTGCTGATAAAGCTCATGGCGTAGGTCCAGCCATCAATTGCTTTATTCTCCTGTTCAGTTGTGTAGTTGAAATCACCAATAGAGAATGCCAACGCACTTCCAATTAACGACCCTCCACTCAAGTTTTGTGCGCCAAATGGACCGTTTATAGTTTGGAACTGCTGATTGGAATAAATGCTGGCATCTAGCCAACGACGGAGTTCTTTTTCGGTCAGGGCCAAGACTTGTTTGTGGTCAATATACCCCTCATAAGCATCTAAAAAACTGCGGATTTTGAGCCAAGGTTGGCCGTGCGCTAAGATTTCTACGGGCTCGCCAAAGAGCAATTGCGTCACTTGTTGAGCGCTGTCTTTGGGTTCTTCTCTGACGGGCACAACCGATAGCGCGCAAAATGCATAGCGCTGCTGGGGTTCCAACCATTTGATTTTCTCACTCATTGCTTCAAATTTAGCATTTTCAAGGCGATATTTGACTAATTTTAGACCATGAATAATGGTCGTACACCTCAAATCCTCATCACCAACGACGACGGCATAAGCGCCAAAGGAATAGCCGCACTCATTGAGGTCTCCAAACCTTTTGGTCAAATTCATGTGCTCGCTCCAGACAAACCGCAGTCCGGCATGGGGCATGCGATCACCATTCACGATCCTATTCGCATGTTCAAAAGCGAGTTGTATCCGGGTGTAGAAGCCTATGCATGCAGTGGCACGCCTGTCGATTGCGTCAAGCTCGGTATTTACGAACTGCTCGGCACCAAACCAGACCTGATTTTGTCGGGGATCAACCACGGCGAAAACTCCTCCACCAATGTGCTCTACTCCGGCACTATGTCCGCGGCCATTGAAGGTGCCATGGAAGGGATCCCCTCGTTTGGTTTTTCACTTGCCGATTTCGCTGCCGACGCCGACTTCAGCGCCGCCCAACACTACATTCAAATTCTGCTCACGCAGTTCTTCGAAAAAGGCTTCGCGCCTTCGATTTGTCTGAACGTCAATATTCCTAAACTACCGCTTGCTGCCATCAACGGCATTCGGGTTTGCAAGCAAGCACACGCCTATTGGGCCGATCGCTTTGAGAAACGTCAAGACCAATACGGTCGCGATTACTTTTGGCTCACAGGCGAATTCGCCGACCTCGACCAACGCCCCGACACCGACTTGCATGCGCTCAAAGAAGGTTATGTGAGTGTCGTCCCGACGCACTTCGACCTCACGGCCTATGCGCACCTCAATCATTTTAAATCTTGGGAACAATGAAAAACAACCTCAATTCATCCTTTTTCGTCGGACTTGCCATTGGTGTCTTTTCGCCATTGATTTTATTGCCGCTCATTGTCTTTGTGCTTTCGCAGTCTTACGGTCAAAGTTTCAGTTATTTGTGGCACCAAACGCTGCATTTACAAGAATTCATGAGTCGCTACCTTTCTTTGGGCCTCATCGGCAACTTAGCTTGGTTCTACTTTTTCTTGAACCGCGAGCAGTATTTCCATACGCGCGGCATCATTTTTGGCATGCTGCTTTATGCACCATACATGATTTACGTCAATCTCGAGCGCTTGTTTTAAATTGGACACTTTGCAGCAAAATCCTTACGTCTACATTGTTTGCGGAGAAGCATCTGGTGATTTACATGCTGCCAATCTAGTGGCTGCCTGGAAAACGCTCCATCCCCAAATGACCTTCAAGGCTTGGGGCGGCGATCGCTTGAGCGCACAAGGTGTCGAGCTCGAACAGCATATTAGCGCCATGAGTTTCATGGGTTTCATAGAAGTTGTACAGAATTTAGGAACTATTCGCAAACAGTTCAAGCAGCTGCAACGATCCCTATTGGCACAAAAACCAGATCTTTTGGTTTTGGTAGATTACCCTGGGTTCAATCTGCGGATGGCCAAATGGGCTCACGACCACGGCATCAAAGTATTGTACTATATTTCGCCTACGGTTTGGGCCTGGAAACAAAATAGGGTCTATACCATTCAGAAGTATGTCACTAAAATGTACTGCATATTACCTTTTGAACCTGCGTTTTATGACAAATTTGGCATAGAGGTCGCGTATTTTGGTCACCCTTTACAAGACGAAATCCATCACTATAAAAACACAGCACACAGCCAACTGCAGTTCGAAAAACCAATTCTCGCGCTGCTTCCGGGGTCTAGGCGCCAAGAATTAGCGCAGAAACTCCCCATAATGTTGGCTGCAGCTTCCAAATTTCAAGAGAGTCATCAAATTGTGGTGGCTTGCGCAAATACGATTCCAAAGGCCGTTTACGAAAGTTATTGCCGCGCGCACAGCGTTTTCTTGAGCACCTCGCACACCTATGATTTACTCTCTCAAGCAGAGCTCGCCTTAGTGACATCCGGTACCGCAACCCTAGAAACCGCCTTGTTTGGCGTGCCACAAGTTGTGTGCTACAAAGGATCTGCGCTCTCCATTTGGTTGGCCCAAAAGTTGGTCAAAATCAAATACATATCACTCGTTAACTTGATTTTAAATAGAAGTGCAGTTCCAGAGCTAATCCAAGAAGAATGCACCATTGAAAACATGCAAATTGCACTGGCTGAACTGTTGCCTGGGCAGCCCCAAAGAGCAGCACAATTAGCCAACTACGCAGAACTCAAGAATCTATTGAAACAATCGGGCGTCAGTGAACGTATCGCACATTCCATGAATTCCTATCTTGCCTCGTGAAACTGGTTCAAACATTCCTCTTCTTACTTTGCTTTTGGGGGCTTTCTTTTGCTCAAAATCTAAGAGTGGGTCTATATTCCGGCACGAGTGTTAAAGAATTTCAATTCTCAATAGGCAGTGGCGGCTACTTACTGTCTGCTACCATGCCAGACGGCCATATAGAATCTCTTCCACTCGCTACCTTAGCGCAAGGACGCTTCAAATGCAGTGGTATCATGGTTCAGTATTTTCAAGGTGGAGTATTGCGCTTGCAGGCAAGCCAAATTGAATTGCTGCAATTGGCCCACGAAGACTTCTGCAACTGGTCAGTGCCCGCACTTTCTACCAAAACACGTGCATATGAGGGTAATTTTGAGTTGCGGGTGAGCAAAGGCAACTTGTCTTTAGTCAATATCGTCCCACTTGAAACCTACCTAGAGGGAGTGGTATCCTGCGAGGGTGGCCCTGGGCATCAAAAAGCATATTACCAAGCCCAGTCCGTCATTTCCAGAACGTATGCGCTGCACAACCAAACCAGACACCAAAAAGAAGGGTTTGACCTCTGTGACCGCGTCCATTGTCAGGCGTATTTGCACAAACGAACGGGCTCTGCACTCATTGATACAGCAGTATTTCAGACGCAATCCGTTGTCTTGTTGGCCGCTACAGGGCAGTATTTCCCTACTTTTTTTCATGCGAATTGCGGGGGCCAAACATGTGAGCCACAAGAAGTATGGAACGAGCAAATCGATGGCTTGTCTTCTTTTCGAGACACCTTTTGTATACACACCAAGCAAGCTACGTGGGTCAAAAGTGTTCCTTTGCAATCCTGGACGTCCTTTTTAACCAAACAATACGGCTTTCCACTCTCAGACTCCTTGAGTTATGCGCTTTTGCAGGAGTTTAGGCAGCCAGCGAGAAGTGCTTTTTATTTGCATCCTGTTTATGGCATACCCATGCGCGACTTACGCGAGCAGTTCAAATTGAAATCGAGCTTTTTTGATGCAGTTGTGGTGGGTGAAGAAGTAATTCTTTACGGCAAAGGTTTTGGGCACGGCGTTGGGCTTTGTCAGGAAGGGGCGATGCAAATGGCTAAAAAAGGGTACAGCTATGATCAGATTTTGCGCTTTTACTATCCAGGAGCTAAATTGTCTCAAACGCCAAATTAGCAGGTTTTTACCCTTCTGCTTTACTTCACTTTTTAGTCACTACAAAGATTTCTTCGTCGTCTCGTTTGAAGAACTTTTCTGAGCGCGCGTAGGCCTCTAGTTCATTGAGGTGATGCAAGCGGTAAAGTGTTTTTTTGGTTTGCTTGAGTTGCTCACTCATTTGCGCATCTTGCTGTTCAATTTGAGAAAGCTTTCTTTTTTGGCGCACCAAAGTGAAGATATCCCAATCGTCTAAAAAGAGAAAGTAAATGCCAAATACCAAACTGGTGAGGATGTATTTGTTCTTTAACCAACTAGGGATGCGTTGCATAGAGGTGGCTTATTGTTCTGAAAAGCTGTTGTACTTTTTTTCGTAAAATGCAATCCATTCTTTGTCGTACTCGAACCATTTTTCAGCTTTTTTCAGCATTGGTCTTGCATTCACAGTGCTGCTGTCTCTTTTCATGAGTGCTTGTGAGCTCAAGATGAGGCCAACGCGCAAAGCATCTTTATCGGCTTGTGTCCAGTTTTCAAAATCTTTGTCGGTGAGGTTCATGAGGTTTGGAAGCTCCGTTTTCCAGATTAAGTTGGCTGTTTTGGCATCGCGGTTGTTGTAGCGAATAGCCGCCTCAATGAATTTGATACCCATTGGGTTTCTAGTAATGCTGCTGTAAGATTCACATGCATCCAAAATTTCAGAAAGTGTTTCAGCTGTTTTGTCTTTGTTCTCGTTGCTGTAAACAATCGGATAGCCATCTTCCTCTTCGACGATATAACGCACGCCGTTGTTGAGTAGTTCTAGTTGAAAGCCATTTAGCCACATTTTGTGAATAGGCATTTTGAAGACACCGTTTTCGTCGCGCTCAATGGCTGTTGCACATGCGGTGATCGCTTCTTCAAAAGGATCTTGGATCATGGGGTCTTTGAGGTCTTTGCGATAAACGCCAAATAAACCTTTTGCCAAGAAGATGTATGGGGTAGGGTCATTGGCATATTTTTCTTTGACGGTGTAGTCTCCGGCGCGCTTTACCAATTTGATAAAGTTAGAATCTGCGTGTAACTGCGTGAGTTCGTCGAGGTTGTTGGTTACCGTAATGAAGTTCTCGTTGTCTACTGAAATATCGAATTCTTCTTCTTCGACTTCTCCATTTTTAAGTGTTTTCTTAACGGAATAGGTGACGTTGAGTGACACAGAATAGTTCCCCACACGCTTAAAGTTCACTTCGATGATGTCACTTTTTTCGTCGCCTTTAGTGAAGTCCCAGTCTTTGCCTTTGACACCAGAGATTACCCATTCGGTGCTCACTTTTTTAGTGCCTGCAGGTGTAAAGATACTGCGCATCTCTACGGCAGTGTTTCCTCCTTTTTCGTCGTCGAGTGTGATGACGCGCTTGGATTCTTTTAAAAGAAGTGTTGGCTTTTGTGCCAAGAGTGAGCTACTGAAGATCAAACTAAAGATGGATAGCAAAAAAAGTTTCATTGGTATTGGTTTTAACATGTCGAATCAAAGTAATTCTCCTCGAAATTAATAAAATTTATTGATGGCTCTTGATCAAAAGGTGCAAGATTTCTTGGGCGGCCAATGCAATCTTTGTGCCAGGACCATAAATACCGAATACGCCGGCCTTGAAAAGGTGTGCATAGTCTTGTTGTGGAATGACGCCGCCAGCTACTACCATGATGTCCGAACGTCCTTCTTTTTCTAAGGCTTCTATCACTGCGGGGACAAGCGTTTTATGCCCAGCAGCAAGCGAAGAAACCCCAACGATATGCACGTCGTTTTCAATGGCTTGTTTGGCCGCTTCTTGAGGCGTTTGAAAGAGGGGCCCGATGTCTACATCAAAACCGATATCGGCAAATGAGCTGGCAATAACTTTAGCACCGCGGTCGTGCCCATCCTGACCCATTTTGGCAATCATGATGCGCGGTCGGCGTCCTTCTAGCTCGATAAATTTATCGAGTAGGGCCTTCGCTTGGATAAAATCTTTATCGTCCATAATTTCTTTTGCATAAACGCCGCTAATGCTCCTGATTTTAGCTTGGTAGCGGCCAAAAACCTCCTCCAAAGCATCGGAGATTTCACCAAGTGTACAGCGCGCTTTGGCACAACGAACCGCAATTTCCAGCAAATTCCCTTCGTCTTGCGCTGCCGTTTTCAATTCGCTCAACAATTGTGCGACTTCCTCTGTATTGCGCTGTGCTTTAATGGCTTGGAGTCTAGAG
>JACCDU010584957.1_pt1 | contig 11005 bp, 12 predicted proteins | sample 7446081 | NCBI WGS metagenome assembly JACCDU01 (sample SAMN15323447, study PRJNA562643) | freshwater metagenome | isolation source: river surface water | place: USA:Blue River Watershed | collected 2017-08-17
GCTCTAATCAATATGGTCCGCTGAGCCCGGAAAACTTTTTTAAGTATCACGCGCTTAATGGTAAAACAGGTGCAGGCACTGCGTCATTTCCTGCCAGCTTTATTGCAGAAGGAGTGGACCAAACACGCGGTTGGTTTTATACGCTGCATGCCATTGCTGCATTATTATTTGATTCTGTAGCCTATCAGACCGTTGTGAGTAATGGGTTGGTGTTGGATAAGAACGGAAATAAAATGAGTAAGCGATTGGGTAATGTAGTAGACCCCTTTGCAACCATTGAAAGTTTTGGTGCAGACGCAACACGTTGGTATCTGATTACGAATGCTTCTCCGTGGGATAATTTGAAATTTGATTTAGAGGGAATTAAAGAAGTACAACGAAAATTCTTTGGTACGCTCTATAATACCTATCAGTTTTTTGCACTTTATGCCAATGTGGATGGCTTTGCATTTAAGGAAGCAACTATTCCAGTGAAGGAAAGACCAGAAATTGATCGCTGGATTCTTTCTTCTCTACATACATTGATTGCCCAGGTAACGTCTGCCATGGATGAGTATGAACCAACCCAGGCGGGACGTCTCATTGAAGATTTTGTGGATGAGCAGTTGAGTAATTGGTATGTGCGTTTGTGTCGTCGTCGTTTTTGGAAGGGAGATTATTCGCACGACAAGATTGCTGCGTATCAAACGCTCTATGAATGTATAGAGACAATCACTCGTTTGATGGCTCCGATTTCACCCTTCTTTAGCGATGCTGTCTTTTTACAACTTAATGCAGTAACCGCTCGATTTACAGCCGCATCTGTTCATCATGTTGAATTTCCAAAGTCAGATGCGTCAACCATCGATACAGATTTGGAAGAGCGGATGCAACTGGCTCAGGATGTTTCTTCGCTGGTATTGTCATTGCGTAAAAAGGTCAATATCAAAGTGCGTCAGCCCCTTCAAAAAGTATTGATCCCAGTCATGGATACTAACATGCAGGGTCAGCTCGAAAAAATTGAAGATTTGATTCGTGCTGAGGTCAATGTTAAAGCCATTGAATACCTACGAGCAGATAATACATTTATCAAGAAAAAGATCAAGCCCAATTTTGTGGCCCTGGGTAAAAAGCTTGGCCCAAAAATGAAGGCTGTTTCAGCAATCCTGTCTGATTTTTCACAGGAACAAATTGCACTGTTAGAAAAAGAGGGTCAAATTAATTTGTCAATAGATAATGAACCCCTAGTATTGCAACTTGCGGAAACGGAAATCAGCAGTGAGGACATTCCAGGTTGGACGGTAGCTTCAAAGGGTAGATTGACTGTGGCGTTGGATATTACCGTCACCCCAGAATTAGAATCGGAGGGACATGCGCGTGAGTTTGTGAACAGGATTCAAAAAATTAGAAAGGATGCTGGGTTTGAGTTAACGGACCGGGTGCTTGTTCAGGTTGCAGCCTCGGAGGGTTTAACAAAATCACTAGCTACTTTTAAAACCTATATTTGCGCCGAAATCCTTGCGGATACATTGGATTTTTCCAATGTAATTTCCAATGGGACGGAAGTGGAAATTAATGATGAAACTATAAAGGTGGGCGTAACCAAAAAAGGCTAAGTCATGGCAGTAAAGAAAAAACCAACTCCTAAAAAGGTTGTAAAAAAGGCAGCGGCTCCAAAACCTGCTGCAAAAAAAGTAGTTGCTAAAAAGCCTGCGGCTAAGGCAAAACCTGTTGCTAAAAAAGCAGCTCCCAAAAAGCCTGCAGCTAAGCCGGTTGCTAAAAAACCTGCCGCCAAGCCAGCTGCAAAGCCTGTAGCCCAAAAGCCAGCTCCTGCAAAAGCCCCTGTTAAAAAAGTTTCCGCTGCACCAGCAAAAACTCCAGCCAAGCCATTTGTTAAATCAACTACGCACGCATCAAGACCAGCGGCTAAAGTTGTAACTAAGCCTACTCCGCCTGCTGCAAAGCCTGCTGCTCCAGCTCCAAAACCTGCTGAAGTAGCACCTAAAAAAGCTACAGGCCCGGCTGCATTGGTGTCGATTAAGCCAAAAGTTCAGCCCATTACTAAAAAAGAGCCACCTAAGCCAGCAAAAGTGGTCATCCCTAAAACTTCTACAAAGAGCTCTGTTCGTTACGAGCCTGATTTCACAAAGTCGATTCTAGATGCAAACCGTCAGGAGCCTGTTATAACAGGTCCTACACAGCGGTATTCTGATACAGACCTCGCTGAGTTCAAAGAAATTATTCTTCGTAAGCTGGATGCTGCTAAAAAAGAATTGAATTACCTCCAAGGGTTAATTACACGTAAAGACGAGGGAGGTGATATGGACGATGCACGCTACATGACCATGGAAGATGGAAGTGTGAGTATGGAGCGCGAGCAGTTAAGTCAGATGGCCAGCCGTCAGATTACTTTTATCGATCACTTGGAAAAGGCCCTGATGCGTATTGAAAATAAAACGTATGGTATTTGCCGCGTCACAGGCAAACTCATCGATAAAGCCCGTCTGCGTGCGGTTCCACATGCCACATTGAGTATTGAGGCAAAGCAGATGATGAACAAATAATTTAAGATTTAACACTTACTTAAGATTAAGTACGTGTTTTCCATTAAACTTTTGTCTTATATTCGCGTCTCACTGACGCATTATGAGACAAACAGCCATTCAATTTGTAGTAGTAATTCTATCCCTTTTTTGTACAATCACCCTGTCAGCTCAAGAGGGTGGTTCAAATGGTAACTACCCAAAAATCAAGTTGTTGTCTGCAAAATTAGACTCCAACAAAAACGTGTTGGTTGTACAGCTGGATGCGCCGTCAAAAGACAGTGTGGAAGCCATCCTCACACACAGCATTGGATGGGTTGTTGAAAAAAAGAAAGTAGTACTAAGTACAGGACCTAATAATTTCAGCTTTAACACCGCACAGCTTGCTGAGGGAACCTACCGCTTAATCATTCGCCGTTTTGAAGGCAATTGGTCTCTCACTCAAACAATCAAAAAAGATTAATAGCTAAAGACTTAGCAGAAAACTACCTTTGCGAAAACAACTTCGCATGTCACGTTTTTTCCTCATTTCTGTCTTATTATTTGCCCGTATTTCACTTTTTGCCCAGGCACCTGTGGTTTCAGGTCCAATGCTGGGCCCAGTGGAATTAAGGGACGCAAAAGTTTGGTTTGAGGTAAGCAGCACAGTTTCGAAAGCAACGCTTCGTGTCAATAAAAAAGGAGAGTCTGTTTATAAATTAATACCCTACAAAGGCTTGTTGGGAAATGAGTTCAACCCTATCACATTTACGGTTGGTGGATTAGAGCCCAATACCACGTACGAATACACGTTGATCGCGAATGATAAGCCAACAAAATCTGTAGGTCAGTTCACCACAAAAAAATTGTGGCAATGGAGAGAACCTGCTCCTGATTTTAGTTTCTTAACGGGGTCTTGCTCTTATTTCAATGAACCCGCTTATGATAGACCGGGTGTTCCTTATGGAAAAGATTCAACCATTTTTACTTCAATGGCTAAGGAGAATGCAGCTATGATGGTTTGGTTGGGCGACGCTTGGTATACCAGAGAGGTAGACTTTTTTAGTGAATGGGGTTTGTGGTATCGTGCCAGCAAAGATCGTGCTACTCCTATTTTGCAACCTTTTTTAAAATCAATGACGCATGTAGGAATTTGGGACGATCATGATTATGGTCCCAATAATTCAGGTGCTGCGTTTCATTTGAAAAATGCAAGTCGAAATGTGTTTACGAGTTATTTTCCCAATCCCTCTGCCGGACAAAATGGAGAAGGTATTTATACTAAGACAAGTTGGTCAGATGTTGATTTCTTTTTGATTGATGATCGTTGGTGGAGAAGTGCTGATGATGTGTTGGATTCAATTAATGGAAAACCAAACCCCGAGAAAGTGATGATTGGCCGTGAGCAATTGCAATGGTTGAAGAATGCTTTGTTGGAAAGCTTTGCAACTTTTAAAATCATTGCGGTGGGTAGTCAGGTGTTGAATCCTGCATCTCCCTATGATAAATGGGGCCGTTTTCCAGTGGAGTACCAAGAATTAATGCAGTTTTTACAGATCAATCCTGTTTCAGGTGTTATGTTTTTAACAGGCGATCGTCATCATAGTGAAATCATCAAAGTTGATCGTCCCGGGTACTATCCTCTATATGATATCACTGTGTCACCGCTTACATCTGGTACCCATAAATTTGACAGAGCGGAAAAGGATAATCCTTATCGAATTTTAGGGGTTGATGAACTTCAGAATTATGGACGTATATCCATTACGGGACCTCGTGGAAGTAGAAAGCTAACGGTTGATTTTTTGGGAGTGAAGGGAGAGTTGATCAAGAGTTGGTCAGTGGGTGAAAAGGATCTTCGTGTACCCAGAAAATTATAGTTTCTTTTCCATTACTACGTGGGGAATGGTTACTTCCAAAAACTCTTCACTGGTTACCTGGTATCCCATCTTCTCGTAAAATCCAATTGCATTTTTGCGGGCATGCATATTGAGTAACTTATAGCCCCTGTCTCTGGCAACATTTTCTGCAAAATTCATGAGGGCCCTTCCTATTCCTTTTCCTTGTTTTTCGTTATAAACTGCCATCTGGCGTAACCGAACAGTGGAGGGATTGTCTTGAATTAGCATACAGCAACCTAAAATGTCATCTTCTTCAAAGGCTCCAATCAAAATATCATGATTCTCGCTAGCCAAATCAATAGGCTCAAATCGTAATCCTAGCGGTTTACGCAGAATATTCTCCCGAAGTGCTAACATTTGTTCGTATTCGGGGCTTCCGTGCTCGATAATTTTGAGGGCCATGCCTTTCAAAATAGCAAAAATTTTGCATGTTTCCAAGCCCGTTCCAACCACAATGACCAAAATCACTGAAAAATGACGGATGAAGGCCTCGTTTTCAATTGTTTAATCTTAATGCCGAAAAAATAATCAAGAGCGCATGGATTTGATCAAAAACTATATTTTTGCAACCTGTAAACCAAACCAAAAAAACATGTCAGACATTGCATCAAGAGTAAAAAAGATCATCGTTGATAAACTAGGTGTGGAAGAAGCAGAAGTAACCAACGAAGCTTCTTTTACCAATGATCTAGGAGCCGACTCACTGGATACAGTAGAGTTGATCATGGAGTTTGAAAAAGAATTCAACATTTCCATTCCTGATGAACAAGCTGAGACCATTACTACCGTAGGTCAGGCCATCACCTATTTGGAAGAGCACGCCAAGTAATTTGGGTCTTCCATTTCTTTTTTTCCTGACCAGGAAATAAATTGCACCGCCTTCCTCACTACTTTTATAGTACTAAGGAAGGCGGTTTTTTTCGAAAACAACTTTAACTTTCTCCTATGCAACTCAAGCGCGTCGTAATCACTGGTATGGGTGCCATTACTCCAATTGGTAATACATTGGATGAGTACTGGAAAGGTTTGATCAATGGTGTTTCTGGTGCTGGCCCTATCACTCAATTTGATGCAACAAAATTTCGTACGCGATTTGCCTGTGAAATCAAAGGCTTTGACCCAACTCAATACATGGATCGAAAGGAGGCGCGAAAACTAGATCGTTTTGCCCAATTAGCATTAGCCGTGAGTGATCACGCTATGCAAGACGCCGGTCTTTCTAAAGAGAATATCAATCCGGACCGCGTGGGTGTTGTTTTTGCTAGTGGCATTGGAGGCTTAACAACTTTTCAGCATGAAGTAACAGATTTTGCAAAAGGAGATGGTACCCCACGTTTTAATCCTTTCTTCATCCCTAAAATGATTTTGGATATAGCAGCTGGTCAAATCAGTATGCGACACAATCTGCGTGGACCCAACTTTGCAGTGGTTAGTGCCTGTGCAAGTAGCACCAATGCAATTATGGATGCGTTTAATCTGGTTCGTTTAGGAAAAGCGGATATCATTTTGACTGGAGGAAGTGAGGCTGTTATCAGTGAGGCTGGAGTAGGTGGTTTCAATGCGATGAAAGCAATGAGCGAACGCAATGATGATCCTGCAAGCGCTAGTCGACCTTATGATAAAGACCGCGATGGATTTGTAATGGGAGAGGCCGCAGGTATGTTAGTGTTGGAATCTCTTGATCACGCCATTGCGCGCGGTGCTCGTATTTACGCTGAAGTTGCAGGCTGTGGTGCTACTGCGGATGCTTATCATATTACTGCTCCGCATCCTGATGGATTAGGCGCAAAGAATGTAATGTTAGCTGCATTAGAAGATGCAGGAATGCGTCCTGATGAGATTGATTATATCAACACACATGGAACTTCAACCCCAATTGGCGACGGTGCCGAGGTAAAAGCTATTACACAGGTATTTGGAGAACACGCCTATAAACTTAATATCAGTGCTACTAAATCTATGACAGGTCACTGTTTGGGTGCTGCGGGAGTAATTGAGTCCATTGCAAGCACAATGGCCGTTATTCATGATGTGGTTCCTCCAACTATCAATCACTTTACCGACGATCCTGACATCGATCCCAAGCTTAATTTCACCTTTAATAAACCGCAATACCGAACAGTTCGTGCGGCGTTGAGTAATACGTTTGGATTTGGTGGACACAATGCTTGCATGATCGTTCGCAAGTACTCTGCTTAGTATTCTGTTTTTTGTGTAGCTTGTGCAGGTGCGTCGGTTATTCCACTGGCTTACTTTTCGTAAAAGAAATTCTTTTACCCGGGAACTCACCAATTTACTCGGGTATCATCCTTATTCCATAGACTTATATGAAACTGCATTGACCCATCGTTCGTTGGGAGATCAGACTGATCAAAACAACGAGCGACTCGAATATTTGGGTGATGCCATTCTAAGTGCATTAGTAGCAGACTACTTGTTTAAACGTTATCCTTACAAAGGCGAGGGCTATCTCACCGAGATGAGAAGTAAAATGGTCAATCGGCAACAGCTTAACCACATTGCTTTGCGAATGGGTTTGAAAAAAATTACACGCTACAATAAGTCTGATGCTTCACTTCGACTGAGTCACATTTTTGGAAATACGTTGGAGGCACTGATTGGTGCCGTTTATTTAGATATTGGATATAAACGAACAGAAAAGTGGGTGATGAAAAATATCATTCTGCCTCACATGTTTATAGATGAGTTGGAGACAAAAGAGTTCAATCATAAGAATAAACTATACGCCTGGGCCAGCCGAAATGGGGCTGTGCTGGAATTTGAAACCTTGGACGAGCGAATTGAAAACGGAAGGAGATTATTTACTGTGGCAGCCATGTTGAATGGAGAGCCTATCGCTGAGGGAAAAGCATTCAACAAAAAAGATGCGTCACAAATAGCTGCACAGGCAGCAGTAGATAAATTGGGATTACCTCCAACAGAGCCGGGTGACTAATTATTTGATTTCCTGACAAAGCTCAATGAGTACACCGTGGGCATCTTTCGGGTGTAAAAAACAAACCAATTTGTTATCAGCTCCCTTTTTGGGTTTTTCATTTAGAAGCGTCAACCCCTCTTTTTTTAACCGATCCATTTCCTTTTCAATATCATCTACTTCATAGGCGGTATGGTGAAGTCCTTCGCCTCTTTTGTCTATAAATTTTGCAATGACTCCATCGGGGTCCACACTTTCTAATAACTCAATTTTTGATTCTCCAACCTTGAAAAAGGCAGTATTGACCTTTTCACTCTCTACCAGCTCTGTTTTATAGCAGGATGTGCCTAATATTCGCTCAAAACGCGGAATAGCTTCGTTTAACGATTGCACCGCAATTCCAATGTGTTCAATTTTATTCATTTTCAAGTCGTTTTGTCAGGGCTTACGAATTCGGTAAAATCTTTGTAGCCATGAAATTACCCCATTCGAATAGAACCTTTTGGGATAATTTTGCGTTGTACAAAGGAAACAAAGAATTTATGCTAAAACTTCCCATTTATCTGGATCACAATGCAACCACCCCTTGCGACCCCCGGGTGGTAGAGGCTATGGTCCCTTATTTTACCCAGAATTTTGGGAACGCTGCAAGCCGTAACCACCCGTTTGGATGGCAGGCTGAAGAGGCAGTGGATTATGCCCGTGAACAAGTGGCTAAGCTGATTGGCGCGGATCCCAAAGAAATCATTTTCACCTCCGGTGCTACCGAAGGTGATAACCTTGGAATCAAAGGTGTATTTGAAATGTATGCCAGTAAGGGAAATCATATCATCACCTGTAACATTGAGCACAAGGCTGTATTGGATACTTGTCGCAATTTGGAAAAAGAAGGAGCTGAGGTTACCTATCTCAATGTAAAGCCTAACGGATTAATTGACTTAGCTGAATTGGAAGCTGCCATTAAGCCTACTACAATTTTGATTGCAATCATGTACGCCAACAATGAGATTGGCACTGTGATGCCTATGCGTGAAATCAGCGCTATTGCTCGCAAGCATGGTGTATTGGTGTTTACGGATGGAGTGCAGGCGGTTGGTAAAATTCCTGTGGATGTTAATAAAGATGGCATCGACCTGATGGCTTTCACGGCTCATAAAATGTACGGTCCTAAAGGCGTTGGTGCTTTATATGTGCGTCGTAAAAATCCTCGTGTAAAAGTAACAGCGCAAATTGATGGGGGCGGTCACGAAAGAGGAATGCGTAGTGGTACATTGAATGTTCCAGGTATCGTAGGATTTGGAAAGGCTTGTGAGATTTGTATGAATGAAATGGAAGCAGATGCGGCTCGTATCAGCAAGCTTCGCGATAAATTGGAAAATGCGTTACTCAAATTGGAAGAGTCTTATTTGAACGGTGATAAAGAGCATCGTTTGCCACACGTTACTAATATTTCTTTCAAATATGTAGAAGGAGAAGGACTAATGATGGGTTTTAACAAGAACATTGCCCTTTCTTCTGGTTCTGCTTGTACCTCTGCTTCGCTAGAGCCTTCTTATGTATTGAAAGCATTAGGACTGGGCGACGATCTTGCGCATAGTTCATTACGATTTGGCTTAGGACGCTATACTACAGAGGAACAAATCGATTACACAATCGAACATGTTTCTTCTACGGTAACGAAACTTCGCGAAATGAGTCCGCTTTGGGAAATGTTCAAAGAAGGTATTGACCTGAACACCATTGAATGGGCGCATCATTAATTAAAAAGTAAATAACAAAATTGTATGGCATATTCAGAAAAAGTAATCGATCACTACCAGAATCCTAAAAATGTAGGAACACTAGACAAGGGCAAGAATAATGTGGGAACAGGTCTTGTAGGTGCTCCTGAGTGTGGAGATGTAATGCGTCTTCAAATTGAAGTAGACGAAGCAACTGGCGTGATTAGCGATGCAAAGTTTAAAACCTTTGGTTGTGGTTCTGCAATCGCTTCTTCATCACTTGCTACAGAGTGGTTGAAAGGTAAAACAGTAGACGAAGCCGTTAAGATCGACAATATGACTATTGTTGAAGAACTTAATCTTCCTCCTGTAAAAATTCACTGTTCTGTATTGGCAGAAGATGCTATCAAGGCAGCGATCAATGATTACCGCAAAAAGAACGGTTTAGAAGAGTTACAATTTGAAGACCGTCCCGTTCACTAATTGATTATAATGAGCACAGAAACACTAATTACACCGGCTCCGACAGAAATGGCTAATACCATTTATGTAAGTGATAAGGCGCGTGTAAAAGTGCTTCAATTACTTGCAGATGCTGGGGTAGCCGATGACCCTTCTTATTTTCTTCGAGTGGGAGTAGTAGGAGGTGGTTGTTCCGGGTTGAGTTACAAATTGGACTTTGACAACGAACAAAAGCCAATGGACCAAGCCTTTGAGGACAATGGGATTCGCGTGGTGACTGATCTCAAAAGTTTCTTGTATTTGGTTAACACAACACTTGATTTTTCGGATGGACTTAATGGGAAAGGTTTCTTTTTCAGCAATCCTAATGCCAGTCGCACCTGTGGATGTGGAGAGAGCTTTGCTGTTTAAGACCTGTTAAAGGAATTAATTTCAGGGCCGCTTTGTAAAAAGCGGCCTTTTTGTTGTGGCTATATTAGTACTTTAGCAACCATGTGGGCGCTATGTAAAAAAGAGTTGTCGCAGTTTTTTAGTAGTCTAAGTGGCTATATTGCTATCGCCGTCTTTTTATTGGTCAACGGATTGGTTCTTTTTGTTTTTGAGGATAATGTGCTTGACTACGGATATGCAACCCTAGATCGTTTTTTTGAATTGGCCCCCTGGATCTTATTACTCCTGATTCCAGCTATAACAATGCGCAGTTTTGCTGAGGAATTTCGCACAGGAACCTGGGAGGTACTTCGTACGCAACCATTAACTGATTGGCAAATCATCGGTGGAAAATTTGTAGGTGCATTTTTAGTAGTAGCTATTGCACTCTCTCCAACTTTTTTATATTCATGTATTGTTCATGCACTCGCAGCAGATCAAGGATTGGATTGGGGAGCTACCATTGGGTCCTATTTAGGGTTGTATTTGCTAGCTGCTGTTTTTACTGCGATTGGTATTTGGTGTAGTAGTATGACGGCAAATACGATTGTTGCCTTTTTATTGGCTGCGCTTAGTACGGCCGCGTTGTATTATGGGTTTCATGCCATTAGTTTATTGCCAACACTACCTGCTGGTTTAGATTATTGGATTGAATGGATGGGGATTGACTTTCACTATCGAAGCATCAGCAGAGGATTGATTGTGAGCACAGATTTGATTTATGTGAGTAGTGTATGTTTTTTATTTTTTGTATTTACCATTCGTAATCTCCGCAAGCGATAAATGAAAAAGCTATATCATTGGATGATTCAACAGAAGGCTGGAACTGTTCTTGCGGTGGGGCTGTTTTTTTTGATTAATCTTCTATCTTATCAATGGCCAATACGATTGGATTTAACTGCTGAAAAAAGATATTCAATCGATTCAACGAGTCGTTCTATTATTCGTTCATTAGATGACGAGCTGGAATTAGTTGTCTTTTTAAAAGGCGAGTATCCATCTGGGTTTAAAAAATTGGCTACAAGTACCGATGAGTTTCTTTCCTTACTACAGGCA
>JACCDU010764775.1_pt1 | contig 11001 bp, 7 predicted proteins | sample 7446081 | NCBI WGS metagenome assembly JACCDU01 (sample SAMN15323447, study PRJNA562643) | freshwater metagenome | isolation source: river surface water | place: USA:Blue River Watershed | collected 2017-08-17
GGTCCAGGATGATATCGGCATGGTTGTCATCGTAAGGGCCGCCGATTTGGCCGGCGCCGTCGCACTCGAAGTACTTACCCGCGAATCGACGATGCGTATGGTCTTGGATCTGATCGTCGGCGCCCCGGCTGAAATAGAAGACGCACTCACCCACATCCTTGATCGCACGCTCAAGCACATACGGATAGGAACCTTCACCGATGACCATTAAGCCCTCTGGAGACTCCTCGAGATACTCCGGCGCCTCTTGGGCTGCATACGCTACCGCTGCTTCTCTAATTGCCGAAATCGCCAAAACATCATCCCAATTCGAAAAGCTATTCATGGATTTATATATTTATGCCCTACACGCACCTTTAAGCAATATTCCCCAGGGGGTCAGACCCCTTCAGGTAGCCTGACCCCATATTGCCTCCGCCTAATAGTTGAAATCCCTCAGGAGGACCAAGGTTGAGAGCTCTTCGGCAACCTCGGGTGGCCAGCCCTTGAGCTCCTTGCAGACTTTATCCAAGGCCAAGACAATCGCGGGCCGATTCTCAGCCGCTTTCGCGAGTATATGGTTCACGACTTCGTCAGGCGGCCCTAGTCGTTCTCGCAAGGCCTCGTGGTCATTCGCCAATCGCTCATAGATTTTCCGGAATGACTGCCTGGGGGCCGGGTTGGCGCCAGGTGGACGCGTGGCTAGGTGGAGCGCCCATCGCGCGACGGCGTCTTCAACAGGCACATAATTCGTCATCCGATCCCGGACGCAGCCACTGCCCGGTCCGATGACGCATCCATAGGCAATGTCTGCCTCGTTCAATTCGCTCAAGGCAGCCCGGAGGCGAGCAAACCGTTCGCGATGTGCTGGAGGCGAATCCTTGATGAGGTGGGTGGTCAGGATGGCCAGGGCATCGATGTAGCGTTGGTTGTAGGAAGTGATCTGGTAACCAGCGAGGCTGGGCTGTCCGTACCGGTCATGCAGCATGACCATGGCGAAAAGACTTTCGGTCGCCGTCGCCGGGTAATTCTTGTCCAGGCTCGCGATGAAGGCGGCGGCCTTGGGCTCAAGCTCCGGGTCGGAAAACGCGCTCTCGCGGCCAAACGCCTCCAAAATTGGGTTCGGGCAAGAAGCCGTCTGGCTGGCGGACCAGGGCGACCAAACGTTGAGCAAAAACCCTCCGAGGAAGGCCAGGGACAAGAGGAGCAACAACTTGTAGCGGGGCATTTTAAGAGCAGAGTGAATCAAAACAAGGAACGTTATCTTGCCAAAACTTGCTTACACTAGAAGTAAAATTATCGGCGCCATAGATGCGGAGTCCCTTGCAGACAAGGCCGACAAGGGTGCTGCGAAGGGCCAGCATTCAACTTGCCGCGACCATCGGGCATCCTCCGTAATGGTGCCTATCCCGATTAAGTAGGCATAGCGGCTTCGGGTAATTACTGGGCTACCAGGCCGGCCTTGGTGCGTAGGTAGACGGTTCCGTTGATCACGAAAGTCTTACCGACCTTGACCAGCTTGGTGCTGCGGGCGGCGATGAAGTCATCCGGGAGCGCCCCGGAGGCGGCGTAATAGAAACCTGGGCAGTCCTGGTCGACCGCCATGGCGAGCACTGCGTCAGCCGCCTCTTCCAGGGAAGCGAACGGCCCGCTGATCCCGCCCCAGTCGCACATCCAGTATAAGCCAGCGAAGGCCCGGATATCCGTGCTGCCGCGCTCGCCATCCGGGTCCTCTAGGCTGAACTCCGTTTCGCCCGACTCGATCGCCTGCGCCGCCAGAACCTTCAACTCATCCTCGTCTCTTGGCAGCCCCCTCCCCGCCTTAATGAACCCCTCCGCGCGACCATAGGTCAGCAAAGCCTCCCTGAACCCCGGAGCCTCCATCGCCCCCTCCAAATCGTGGATATCGGACATTTATGCCTTATGCCCGCAACCTAGTGTTTGGCAAAAACCCTTGTCATGCCTGACACAGGCCCCATGGCGCGTGACATCAACGATTCTTCATAACAGAAACGATAGCTCTGTAAAAACTTTCAGGGCTTTCGTCATCCCAGCTATCGCTATTACCATCGAGTTTCTCCAAGGTATAGATGACCTGTAAACGAGTTGGCCTTGGTATGATTCTAAGGGAAAGCTCACGGATTTCAGCCCACAATTTATCGTCGATTCCGTAGAATTCAAAACAAGTGGACTCACCATCTTCTCTTATGCGCTCCAGCGCGACTTCTGCATCTGGCTCGAAAGTGTGCAGCCAAAAGTTGATTCGCATATTTGTAAGTGAATTAATCGTTTCTCGATCAACTGGCGCTTCTTCTGCTTCAATTATATTCCGACTAATTTCGTTTCGATAGGCCTGCGAAGGCGTTCGGTAGCCTGCGCAACCATGCCCACTGGCAATTTTGGCCGCCTCCAACTCAATCATTCGTTCATATGCGACGTCTGCCCACGATGCCTGAGCCTCAGGACTAGCAAATAACTTATCAATCCATTCGGACGCCTGACCTTTGGTCAGCCCCGGCGGTGGCGTTATCCCATGGCTCTCAATAGTGGCAAGCTGCTTATTGGTGGCAGGCTGCTCCATCCAACCCCCAAAGCGCAAAGGAGGCACCGATCGCCAGCCCATCACTTGTTCGCCTTGCTGAACATATTCAACGACAGAAAGGCCAGTTCTTTCATTTGAAAAAACGAGGGTGTCGGTCAGCTTCACGACCCCTTCAATCAAGGCGTCGCTAAGTAAGTCAGGCCGTCCGGCCCAAATTGGGACCCCGGCCCGAAATACCACAGGCATCTCATCCTCAAAGCCGCCCTTCGGGATGGGACCTGAGATATCCGTTCGAATCCTCAAAGTGTAGGCACGCTCTATAGGCTTCCAGACATGGGATACCTGACACCAATACTGCAATCCCTGCGAGAGTCCGCCTAGATTTGAGAGAGAACAATGAATGACCCAGCCTAATTCTTTTAGCCCTATCAACTTGCCATTCTTTGATACGGCCACGATTTCGTCGATGGTACCGTCGCAAGGCCTACATGGAGTAAGCCCCAAGTCTCGGGCGGGATTTGGAGTGTATTCCGTTAGCTTGACCCATGTGCCCGAAAAGGGAGTCCACCAATGCGTTTCTGACATCGCAGCTCCCGTCGTGATCGCATATTTAGGATTAAATCCACCTTGCATGAAGTCATGGTACTCAAAGGCACCTAAAACGACACCGCCTTTAGAGACATGTATTTTGGTTATTTCCATGTTTCAGAAAGTCCGGAAAAACCGCCTACTCATCCTCTCCATCCTCGCTCTCGTCGTCCATTGAAGAGGTTATCGTGATGTCCTCGTTGGTGGCGTCTTCCCTGAGGAATTTCACCAATGAACCGGCGAACTTGAGGTTTTTCTCGGCCATGAATCGCAGCGTTCGCCGTGAATAACCTGGCCCATCTTCTTCGACCTCTTCACCCGAGTTCAGGATCATCATCAATAAATGGGCGCGATTTTCATCCTTGGCCATGAAGCCTGGGCTATACCTGCGCCTCTTTAGCGCAAAAAGCAGCGACTCGAGACAGTTTGAGGCCACAGTCTTTTGGCGTTCTTCTACCGCATCAGCAAGTTTTTCGAGCAACGCATCAACGATGACATAGGCATCCTCATCGGAAACATCCCTCAAGGCATGCTCGTTCAAACGTACGATATTTCTGAAGGCTCGCAGCCAATTATTTGCTGCAGACATACCAGGGAGCACATCCCGCAGCCTGTGCATGAAAGACAAAATCTCCCTGCGGTCCTCCAAGGCTAAGCCAAGCACGTGTAAATCCAACACCGATAGCTTTTCAGCCTCGGCTACCCGATTGATACAGGGCTCCAAGATATCCCTTGGACATCCATGGTAACGCCACGCCATCAATCGAGCCGCGGCCGATCTCAGCTTCTTGGTTACCTTGATTTGCATCAAAGTATGGCCATCCGCACCAAGGGTAATTTGCTCGATCAAGAGCCCATGTAGCTCATTTAGCCGGGCATTTAGGCGAAGATTGGGCGCGCTCCCCTGAAGGGTAACTGGTGTGTAATAGATATGGTGACCCTTCTCCTGGCCTTGGACTTTCCATCGATCCGGCAAGTTCGCCTCAGAGTGAACGCATCGGTTCATCGTGCCCGTCAATCTCTTGATGCTGTCTAGCAGCCCTTCACGCGACTCCCCATGCCGAAGGCTGGATATTAAAGCTTCAACCTGCTCCCTGGCCACGGGCCAAAATCCGTCGACTGCGACCAACTTAGCCGTTGGCGTGTAGCCATGCTTGATCGTAGGCTCGTCGCATTTCTCCATCTTAAGCCAATCGAGTTTACCTGAAAACAAGCCTGGCCTCTTTGACTTGACAGTCACGACCGCGAACCCTTGGCCCGGCTTGGCATGAACCGTAATCAAGATGGGGGTCTCCTCCTCGCATACCTGCGATTGGGCTGTGGTCGATTTTCGGTAATCCGCACTTAGCCCACGCTCTTGCGTATGCTTCAATGTCAACGTGATCGTGTTGCGTCCAGCCGGTATACTGAATTTTTCTATGGGTTGCTCACTTTGGTAGTCGCGCCCGGCGTCCATCTGTTTTCCGGGTAAGAGAGCCTCCCAGCCGGGGATCGGGTCACCGAGCTCGTTCTTATCTTTGAAGAAGAGGTGGATTGTCTCGAGGTTCTCGAACCAAGTCGGGGTCCCGTTGGCTTTGCCAACCATCGCAAGGGCTGCCCCCTTGGAAACCGAACTATCGGAGAGATTGAGACTGGCGGCGCCATAGTGCGGCTGTAGCTGCTCTCGTAGGTAGCCTCCCTGCTTCTTAGCCCAGGCGAGGGCTCCAATGGCCTCTCCCCCTATACAATTCGTGGTCAATTCACTCCTAAGAGTATTGATCTCCGAGACCAATGCCCTGAGCCCTGCATCCCATTCGTGCCCAGAGCTAAATCCCGGCACTTTGGGCAAAACGTGTCTTCCCGGCATGGGGCGATTGATATAGTCGGATACCAACGCCTGCTCTCCATCGAGAATATCCATCACCCACTTGGTGTCATGCAAGCGGGTCAGTGCGGGCCGGCCATGGTGATTGCCGGCTTGGCGGGCCAACAACCCCCACCCGGAAAGTCCATGGACCGTTCTACGCAAGCCCGCTAAGCGCTTGGGCATCAGCCAGGTCTTCTTCCCTCTTGAAATGCGGAAGATTGGCACGCCGCTGACCGCCCACGGGCCTAATCCTGCTTCGACGAGGATGATGTGTCCAATCGGCTCATCTTCATTAGACTGTCCGACAAGGAGGGGTTTGGCTGCCTCGGACCTACACCAAGCGATGGCGGCAGCCATGCCGCGCGGGATAAGCCATACTTTCCCGTGCGGAGCGCATGCATCAAGCAACGCTTGGCGATGGCGCTCTTCCATGCCATCCGGAACAACCAAACCAGTTTCGCCATCCTGACTCAGGAAATGCTTGATCGATTCGCCCAGCAATACCTCTGCGCTGACGGCTATTTCCGTTCGACCATCGGGCCGCCACACGAACTGGCGATCCGCTAGCCTATCACTAGAAATGGAGCGGAGAACCGCCTCAGCGTAGACCCGCCCATTGCCGTTCGCTGGGTTGCCCGCCGGCGGGGATTGTGCTTCGGGCGGCCAGGCCAAGGCTCTCCCCCGGCGATGCTCGTGCGTCGTCTGTCCTACGCTGAAATGGTCTCCCCGTCCTGTCGGAAGAAGCATGGTACTGGGACTGGCAAAATCATGCGGCAGCACAACCTCCTCGGTTCGCGCTTCCATGCCACTACAGGCGATAATTCGTGTCCTTGCTCCAAGTAAATCAACAATGTTCATGGCGTACGTTGGCATGATCCATGACAAGGCCAACGCCGGCATGGAAGTCTTTCACCACTTTTGCAAATTGCGTCTGATCGGCGCGCTCGACCTCTTGCGGAAAGGAAAGCCCGACTACGCAGGAAGCTCCGGCGGTGGCGCTATCGATTTCGACAGATGGAATGCCGGCACCAGTTCTCCCAGTCTGCACTACCAGCCCCGAAAACTGGATGAGCGCGGACTGATCGGAAACCATCGCCATGCGGAACCGCATGAGCGCTTGCGCGGCCCTACCTAGAGCTTGCTGCCATTCGCTGCTGCCGCCGCGGGGTGCGATATTCGCCCAGATGATCGAGGCCGCCCCACGTTCGGGCCACCAGATGATCATATCACACCCGAGGACGCCGACATGCTTCATCCATGCCGTGGGCGCAACGCCAGCCCAGTCCATGCCCTGGGCTTCACGAGCATCCAGCAAGACCATTGGCCCGAACTCCGGGTGCACGTAAGGACCGGGAGTGGGATGATTGCCAATCCAACTTCCTCGGTCAGGTTCGACGCGATAATAAGGGCACGAAGAAAATGCCGTCGACCAATTCTCGTTGAAGGCACTAGCCAGGAGTTGCTTGACCGTTTCGGACCACAAAACCCTCCGCCACATCCACGCGTCGTCCTCGACGCGGTGGTACTTGAGTAATTCCACATACGTTGCGTAAATTCGCTTATAACGCTGGTCCAACTGCAAGGGGTAATTGGCCTGGACCCGATGGCTGAGGGTTGATGCACTGACTTCGGCCAAGGCTTCGCTACGGCGCCACTGCAGGGCATTCTTGCCAAAACGTCTAACCGCCAAGGCCCGACGACTTCCGCCGTTAAGATGCTTGGCATGTAACGCCGTCCATTTGGCGGCGCGGGCGGCCACCGCCTCCAGGACCCAGACCGCGACTCGGTTCTCCAGGGTCTCGTGCGAGGTGCGGCGCTGAACGGCGAGAAGACGCTGCTTGTTGCCCGCTTTTTCCATGGCCGTCCTGCCGGGCTTTTCCGCGTACTTCCGGATACAGACCGCATCCAGTTCCTGGATTCGTCCGACGGGCATATCACTCCGAATCCGCGACAAGATGCGACGAGGTGATTGCGAGATGGATTCGAGCTTCTCTCGCAGGGCTGAGTCTTGCGCCAACCGGACAATTAACTCCATACGTGGCTCGGTAAGATCGGGCTTCAACCAGACCTTGTCGACGTCATCCCATGTCCGGCGCACCTGTCCAGGAAGCTTCGCATGGTCATCGCCGAGCTTCTCATGTGCCAGTTCCTGGAAGCCATGGCTCATCCACCGCACGAGAAGATCAAGCGCTTCGCTTTCCGGCAATGCATGCTGAATGGAGGGACGCGGCGTGATGCCGTCCTGGCTTATGCACACTGCATCTCCGCCGATTTTAGCGTTCATGCTGAACCTCGACAGCACGTGCGTCTTCTTGTTTGGAGTCGGCAAGTGCCACGCTTGATATGACTGGCCCTTCCAGATGAAGGGGAAGCCGAGCCTTATCGGCTGGCCGTAAGGCGTTTCGAGTTCCGGCGTAACTCCTTCACGACAGAACAACGCCGGGGTGCCGTCTCCCTGCGTGACTGATAGAGTCTCTCCGTCCCCCTGCCTACGCAGGAGGAAGCCCCAAGGCTCCTCAGTGACGAACATGCTTACTGGTTGGTTCGGTCAACGCCTCGCCAGATAAAGGTGTTGGATTCCTTGCTTTTCGAGGCCTCGAAGGCATCGGCCAAAGCCTTGTCCTCCAGCTCGATGATGAGGTTCTGGATTTCAGCGATACGGGCGGCGTGCTCCTCGAGGTCGATGCCGCGGAGCTTGGGCAAGATACGCTGTTCGATTTGATCTGCCATCGCTAGCTTTAGCCGATCCTCGCCCGTCATGCCTGAAGCCCTTGGGTAATTGGCGACATAGCGAGCGATGGCCTGCCCAACACGGTGTCCAAAGGGACGGTTTAACTTCTCCATGATGTCGTTGAGGCGCCTGATCCAGAGCTCAAGTTTCTCGAGCTCCTCGTCCTCCAATTTACTTTCGCACCACTTTTCCCACTGCTTGTAGGTCAAGCCGACAAGGTTGGCCGGTGGGCGCACCTTGGCCACCTTCTGGACGAGCGTGAGATCGCGCGGACGTCCAAAGCGCATTACACAGGCCCGGTCCAGAACCTTGTCGGAGAGGCTCTGGGTAGACTCATCCTCGTTCATCGTGCCCGCAAAGAGGACATTTCGGTCGGGGTAGAGCCTGATCTGTTTTTCGTTCAGCTGAAGACTGCCCATTTCCAGGGCGATCTCGGCCTTGGCCCGGTCGGCGTCGTTTCTTACGTTTACCCCGCGCCTAGTCTCGAGCTTACTCAAGAACTCCGAAAAGTAATATTCGACGCGTGCGAGATTCATTTCGTCGAGCAAGACGAGGAGCATTCCGCTGGACTTTGCATTCTCCCTTTCCCAGCCATCTGGCATTGGCCAATCGGCTCGATTAAAGCGCTCGAACTGCACCATTGCCCGGGCCAGATCTGTGGCCTTATACAGACCCTCGAGGTGGTTGTAGAAGCCGAAAAGGTCATTGGGGCTATCCCAACGCGGCTGCACCGCCAAACTTACCAAGTGGATGCCCATGCCCTCGGCGTATCGCATCGGTAGTTCGGATTTACCGGTGCCACTGATGCCCGCCAAGACGACCAAGGGAGACATATCGGCTGTTTTGAGCGAAGCATGAAAGGCATGCACCACACGGTCAGGGAAGTTAAGGCCGCATTCCTTGATATAAGCCATGGCCTTCTTGAGGGCTTCTTCCTCGGTAATTACGTTGTCCGTCAACTTTATGGGCTGGAACTGTGCGGTTTTCCAAAGATCTGCATACCGATTGGCCGCTGGTCCTGAGCCAGAGGCGCCAGCCACGAATGCTTGGGAGACTTCACCCTTGAGCAATTTTAGCCTGTTCTTGAGTTCTTCCTCTTCCTTCTTGAGGCGCTTAACTTCGTCCTCAGCTTTATTCTGCTCACGCAACAATACCCTGAGTTTTTCCTCTGCGGCAGCGTTCGCATGTTCTGCCACTTGGAGCTTGGTAAGCACCTCGGCGAGAGCCTTCTCCGCCTCGGTCTTGTCTTTGAGCGCCCGATCTGTGGCGCTCTTGGCGTCGCGTAGCTTTTGCTCTTCGTCGCCCTTCTGCCGGGCAAGCTCCTCCAAAGCCCCCTTGTATTCGGCAGATTTGGCTGCGTAATCAGCCTTCATGGCTTCCAGTTCTCTACGCTTTTCGGTGAGCTCGGATTCCAGCGCGGCCTTCTGACCGGTCAGGGTACCGATCTCTTTGTTCAGTTCGACGATCTGAGCGTCCAAGACCTGCTTGGCGGCTTCAAGGCTGGCGAGCTCCTTCCTGGCTAATTCTACCAAGGCGCGGAGCCCTTCTTGTTCCTTACGGTCAGCCTCGAGCTTCAGCAATTCGGCGCTCAAGGCCTCGTAACGTTGCTTGGCGTCGTTGATCTTGGCTTCGGCTGTGACCGATTCAGCGATGGTCTTCTGGGCGACCTCGAGGCGGTCCTTGATCTCAGCAAGGTCGGCAGCCTTCTGTTCAACAAGCTGCTCTAGGTTGGCGAGCTTAGTTGCGGCCGGCAACTTACGCTGCTGCTGAATGGCCTGGGAGAACCTCAGTCCTACATAAGAGGAAGCGACCAAGGCTGAGCTCCAGGCGATGAACTGCGTGATGAAAGGATCCATGGAAGTTATTTGATGACGGGGGTGGCGGGCTGAGCCTTCTGGGCTTCGATTGATTTAGTAAGGGCTGCCTGCTGGGCTTTTAGGTCAGCGACCCATTTCTGGAGTTGGCTCTCTTGTCCCTTTAGAAGCGCTACCGTTTCGCGCAGGCGCTTCAGGTCGTCGGCATTGACCAGCACGGCATCGACCTCCTTTTGCAACTTATCCCGGTCGGCCGCCAGCGATGCCAGCGATAGCTTGGCCTGGGAGGCTTCGCTGGTCGCCGCTTCGGCGGCGGCCTTGGAGGCGCGTTCGGCGAGCTTGGCAGCCTTGGCTGCTTCGATATCAGCCTGGGCGGTGATCAGCTTCGACTTAAGGTCATCCAGTTCGGCTTGGGCCTTCTCGCGCGCCGACTTGGCGGACTGCGTAGCCTGCTCCATGCGGGCGAGGTCATCCTTGGCAGCCTGCGCAGAGACCTTGGCCTGACGGGCAAGCTCCTGATCGGCGCGGGCGGCTTCCGCCTTCCCCTGTGCGCCGATTAGCTCGGCTTCCAGCTTCCTGAGCTGAGCTTCCGCGGACTTCACCTGGACGTCGGACGTGGCCAACTGCTTGGCCTTGGCTTCAAGCGCACCGATCTCGATGCTAAGTCCAGCGAGCTTGCGCTGGGCGTCGTTGAGCTGGACCTGAGCGGCTTCCACGGAAGCCTTCAGCTTAGCGTCGGCGGCGGCGAGAGTCGGCTGATCCTTGCGGAGGGTCTCGAGTTCCGCGGCCAGCTTCTGCTTCTCCACGTTCATAGCCTTGTTGCCGACTGTTAGGTTATCGAACTCCGCGCGGACACCTGATTGTTCCGCCGCCATCTTGCTCAGGTCCAGCTTGAGCTGAGCCAGCTGCTTCTTAGCTGAGTCGAGGTCGGCATTCGCATTCGCTAGCTCAACCTTCTTGGGAGCCAACTCACGCTCAATGCGCTCCTTCTCAGAGCTCATTGCCGAAGACTTGGAGGACAGATTTTCGACCTTCAGGCGAAGTTTCGCCTCTTCGGCTGAAAGCATTTCGATGGCCCGGTCATGGTCGGCCCTCATGCTGAGGGCGACTGTGGCCGAATTCTTGGCATCGATGTAGTTACGCAGTTCCCAGGTCAGATACCCGAGGGCGGCGACGTTGACAGCCAGGATAGCGCCGAAGAGATACGGCGAGGCCACGCTGGGGGTGCCAGCCGTGGCTTCTTGGACAGGTTCTTCAGGGGCGGGAAGCATACCCCACCTGATTACCCCCACTAACCTGGATAATCCATAAGAATCCTTTGCATATAGAAGGGGCAACAAGAAGGCAAAGCAACCTGCTCTTACCGACCAATCGCTGCGATTACCCAAATTATAATCATCACCAGAAGCAACCATACCCATTTCTCGACCGAAGTGGACCTAGGCCTGCACTCTGGTTCGCTTGGGTTAATGAACATCATCACACGCCTATCTTCGCTTAC
>JACCDU010341123.1_pt1 | contig 11000 bp, 11 predicted proteins | sample 7446081 | NCBI WGS metagenome assembly JACCDU01 (sample SAMN15323447, study PRJNA562643) | freshwater metagenome | isolation source: river surface water | place: USA:Blue River Watershed | collected 2017-08-17
AGACGGGAAATTTTCATGGTGTTGTCTCCTGGTTGAAAAAAGAAAAAACTCAATCGGTGGGCAGCGCATATTCGTCTGCGCTGAAGACGGTGTGAAACACGGTGCCATCGAACATGGCGATCAAATCTTTGGACACCTCGCGGCTTTCCATGCGCACGGCCGATGCCAGAGCGATTTCAATGGACTCGCGGCTGGGGTAGCGCACCGACAGCACCATGCCAAAGTGCGGGTCGTTCACATCGCTCTCGACCTGCCGCAGCACGCGCACCTCTTGTGCGCCCGGAAAGCGTGTCCACAGCGGCACCAGCTTTTCGCGGATGTAGCGGTTGAACGCGTCTTCCATGCCGGGTTTGACATTTCCCTGGAAGAAGGCACAGCGGATGAACATGAAGGGTCCTTTTAAAAATCAGAGGGCAGGGTGCAGACTGGAAGACGCTCTGGCCTGCAAAGCGGCCAGCGCCTGAGCGACCATGTCCTGCACCGGTTCGGTGATGGGCATGCGGATGACATCGGTCTCATCGGCCTGTGGAATTTCTAGGGTGCGGAACTGGCTGTCCAGCAAGCCTGGCTGCATGTAATGGCCGACACGCTGGCGCATGCGTTGATCGATCAGCGCAAAGTCACCGTCGAGAAAGACAAAGCAAACCTCGCCTGCTTGGGCGCGGATGCGGTCCCGGTACACCCGTTTGAGCGCCGAGCAAGCGACCACGCGGCCTTGCGGGTGGGGCTGTGACAGGTAAGTGCCAATCCGGTCCAGCCAGGGCCAGCGGTCGGCGTCTTCCAGAGCGATGCCCGAGCGCATCTTGGCCACGCTTTCGGGCAAGTGCAGGTCGTCGCCGTCCACCATGGCCAGCCCCAAGCGCTGTCCCAGTGCTGCAGCCATGGTGGACTTGCCGCAACCGGAGACACCCATGACGATGAGGCGCAAGGGCGTTGTGCTCAGTGTGGAGTTCATGGGCTTGAAGCGGGGTTCACTTGCACAGCGCCGCGCACTCGGGCACCGGCGTGCGCAAGGGCTGGCCCGAGGTGCCCGCCTGCATGTTGGCAAAGGCCAGATCGGCCATGGCTTGGCGCGTTTCGGTGGTGGCGCTGGCCATGTGCGGTGTCAGCACCACGTTGTTCACGGTCCAGAGCACTTCGGGCACATGGGGCTCGTTGGCAAACACATCCAGACCTGCACCGGCAATGGTGCCGTTTTGCAGGGCCGTGATCAGCGCTTCTTCGTCGACCACGCTGCCGCGTGCCACATTGATCAAGAAGCCGCGTGGGCCCAGCGCTTTGAGGACCTCGGCATTGATCAGGTGCTTGGTGCCTGCGCCGCCGGGCGTGATGACCACCAGAAAGTCCACATTCGCTGCCAACTCGGCGGGTGTCGCAAAGAACTTGAAACCAGAATCGGCTTTTGCAGAACGTGCGGTGTAGGCGATCGACATGCCAAAGCCGCTGGCCCGCTGGGCAATGGCTTTGCCAATGCGGCCCAGACCCACGATGCCCAGACGCGCACCTGACACTTTGCGCCCCAGCGCGATCGGGCCGCTCGGCCATTGGCCAGAGCGCACGAACTTGTCGGCTTGCGGAATGGTGCGGCCCACCGACAGCACCAGACCCATGGCCAGATCGGCCACATCGTCGGTCAGCACATCGGGGGTGTGTGTGACGGGAATGCCGTGCTCGATGGCGGCGCTTACATCCACACCGTCATAACCCACGCCGAACACCGACACCACCTTGGCGTTGGTGACTTGGGCCAGCAGGCTGCGCGGCACGCTGGCCTCACCCGTGCCTGCTACGCCCATGATGCGCGGTGCCAGTGCGGCAAAAGCGGCGGGGTCGGTGATGTGGGTGCGGTCGTGCACGGTGTAGACCGACTCCAGGTGCTTCAGGTAGAAAGGGTGGAGCTTGGCCACCGCCAGCACATCGGGTTTGGACACGTCAATCACTCCAGTCGACAATCGGGTTTTGGACAGCGCTGTCCAAAGAAATCAAAAAAAGAGTCAGGGCGTCGATGTTTGCTTAAATCAAGTGGATAAGGGTTTTCCACGAATTTTCAGAATCGACGTTCCAAACTTTGGGATAGCGCTATCCTATCGACTACCGCACTGCATTTTTCTCCGGATTAACCCTTGCCCAACGCCTCTGATTCACCGCCCAAGCCGATCAAAAGCCACCGAGCCACCGGCCGCATCACCCTGAGCGATGTGGCCCGTGCTGCAGGCGTGAGCCCCAGCACCGTTTCGCGAGCTTTGCGCGGCGAAAGGGCGGTGGACCCGGCGCTGATCGAACGCGTGCAGGCCGTGTCCGCCAAGCTCGGTTACGTGCCCGACCCGGCCGCGCGGGCGCTCGCCTCGCAGCGCAGCAACCACGTGGCCATCTTGATTCCGCTCTTGTCCAATGCCCTGTTTGTGGACCTGCTCGACGCCGCCCAGAAAACCTTGCGTGCTGGCGGCTACCAGACCCTGATGGGCGTGACCCACTACGACGCCAGCGAAGAAGAGCAGTTGCTGCGCGAACAATTGCTACACCGCCCGGCGGGCCTTCTGGTCACGGGGTTGGACCATAACGCGGCCACCCGCAAACTCATGCAAAGCAGCCAGGTGCCCTGCGTGCACCTGATGGATCTGCCAGCGCCAGAGCGTGACGATGCGCCGTATTGCGTGGGTTTTCGCCAGACCGATGCCGGTGCTGCCATGACGCGTCACCTGTTGCATACTGGGCGCAAGCGCATCGCGTTTGCCGCTGCACAGCTGGACCCGCGTGTGATGCAACGACTCTACGGCTGGCGCAGCGCCTTGCAAGAAGCAGGTGTTTATGAGCCCACGCTGGAGTTTCTGAACCCAGCGCCCTCATCGCTGGCTCTGGGCGGCATCTTGTTTGAGCAAATCATGCAGCAACGCCCGGCGGTGGACGCGATCTTCTTTTGCAACGACGACTTGGCGCAAGGTGCACTCATGGCTGCGCTACGCCTGCGCATTGCCGTGCCGTCTCAAGTGGCCATTGCGGGCTTTAACGATCTGACCGGCAGCGACCAGATGCTGCCTGCGCTGACCACCGTGCGCACCCCGCGTGCCCAAATCGGCGAAGCTGCCGCGCAGATGTTGCTCAGTCTGATGCGCGGTGAGGAACCTGCAGACCCCCAGCTGGATTTGGGTTTTGACATCGTGCAGCGGCAAAGCACCTGAAAAAACGTCGAGGTTGAAGCCTCCGATCTACACACTGGAACCCGGATCAAGTCCGGGGTGACACCGTTCTGTTTTGAGGGCCTTCGTGTCAAATTGACCCGTGCTCGACCGCATGTCATCCCGGGCTTGACACGGGATCCAGCTTTTGCTGGCGATCAAACGTCAGCAGCTTTCAGCACATTGATCAAAGCGTCCCCTCGGCTCAAGCGCCCGATGTTCTCGGCCAGTGTCTCTTGGCGGCGGCGCACCGTGCCCGAGGTCCAGCCCGACATGTGGGGCGTCATGATCACATTGTCCAGTGCTGCGAAATCAAACCGTGATGGCGCACACTCGGCCTGCGTTGGGGTGGGGTACTGGTACCAGGTGTCGATCACCGCGCCGCCAATCTGACGGGTTTTCAGCGCCTCGTACAAAGCCTGTTCATCGATCACCGCGCCACGTCCCACATTGAGCAGCACCGCATCCGGCCGCATGGCGGCAATTGCGGCAGCATCGATCAAGCCTTGTGTGTTCTCTGTCAAAGGCAGACTGACCACCACCGCGTCACATGAGCCAATGAAGCCGTGCAGGCCATCGAGCGTCCAGCTCTGGTCCACCACCGCATGCGTGATGGGGCTGCGGTTGGCCACATGCACCCGCATGCCCATGGCTTTTGCACGCTGGGCCACGGTCTGGGCGATATGGCCAAAACCCACCAGCCCCAAAGTCTGCGCACCCAGCTCGGTGCGCAGCGCCGTGGGTCGACCCGCCCAATAAGTCCAGCGCTGTGCGCGCAAATCCTGGTCGGCCTGCGCCAGCGGCACATGGCGCGTCAAGAGGGCGGCGATCACGTATTCGGCGATGGCGTTCTCATGCCCAAAGCAATTGGCCAGCGTGCATTGGGCTGGCAAGAGCGCGGTGTTGACCGCATCGGTGCCTGCCGCGGGCGCGTGAAACAGCCGTGCCTTCAGGGGGCGCGGCATGTCGTCGGTGAGTTTGATGCCAATCACCACATCGGCGCTTTCGTAATGCCCATGTTCGCCGGGCTGATCCAGCGCATCGCTGAGGTCCAGCACCTGGTGCTCGGACGCGATCAGGGCCTCAAAGCCCTGACGGAAATTGGCCGCATTCTGGCCGTGGAAGACGATTTTCAAAGGCTGCGTGTTCATATGGACTCTGTGTTGCATGCCCGTTGTGGCGGGGGACGTAGCGCCTGACTATGCCAGAGGCAGCCCCACAGCCTGTTGACTCGGCGACAATCGGCGCATCCTCTTTTTGTTGAAAAGCCTGCCATGACCGCACTCAAAAAAGTCATCCTCTTCACCGACACCGATGGTCGCGCCCGCTTTCGCGATGAGTGGATCGAATTGAGGGAAGGCAACCCGCAAAGCCAGCTCTCGCCTCTGTTGCCCAGCGGTGGTTACCAGCTGCGTCAAAGTCCGGTCGGTTTTCGCAGCAGTTTTCACTGCACCGGCGCGACCCAATGGCTCTTCGTGCTCAGTGGGCAGATGGAAATCTTTTTGCAAGACGGCAGCTCACGCGTCTTTGGTCCGGGCGAATTTTTCTATTCGGGCGACACCCTGCCTGAAGGTGCCACGTTTGACCCCACCATCCATGGCCACTGGAGCCGCCAGGTGGGACCGGACCCGCTCGTGACCTTGTTTGTGCGTGATTGAGGCCTGAGGGGCATCTGGATACCGGATCAAGTCCGCTATGACACATTCGCCGCCTCAGTCCCGGTTCTGTGTTCTCAACGCTACCTCACGCCGGGGATTTCAAGGCAAAAAAGAGCCCGCATCAGCGGGCTCTTGTCATGCAACGGTGTGGGTCAGCGACCGTAACCGCCGCCGTTTCGGCCACCACCGCCAAAGCCGCGACCACCGCCGCCACCGCCATGACGGCGACCGCCGCTGGCCAGGCTGTCAATGCTGGTGCGTGTCGGGTCAGGCTGACCGCTGGTGCGCACGGGCTTGCGGTTGGGCAAGTCCAGACGCGCAAACTGCGTGGTCTTCAAAGGATCAATGTGGCGTGGCAACTCGTCGCCATCACCACGGCGACGGTCCTGGCCACCACCTTGACCGCCACGGTTGGCGTTCGGACCACGGCCCTCACCACGACCTTCAGGACGTGGACCATTGCGCGGACCACGGCCCTGGCCGTCCCCACGGTTGTCAAAACGACGACCTTGACCTTCGCCCTGACCTTCAAAACGGGCTTCACCCTGCGGGCCATTGCGGCGTGATGGGGGAGGGCTGTTGCGCGATGGACGGGGCTGGCCTTGACCTTCGGCACGTGGCTGACGTTGGCCTTGGCCACCGCCCGCAGCCTTGTTTTCGCGGATGCGTTGCATCATGTCCTGGCGTGCGGCCTTGGCGGCAGCGGCCATCACATCGCGGCTCGGGGGCTTGCCTGCGCCGCCCCACAAAGTCTGGCGGCCCATGGCAATCGGCTCGGCCACTTCGCCGGGTTCGGGGCCAAAGCCTTCGAGCAATTGCACCGGGATCTCTTGCTTGGTGAAGCGCTCGATGTCCATCATGAAGCCTTCTTCGTCCAGGCAGACCAGGCTCACGGCCTCGCCGCTGGCACCGGCGCGACCCGTGCGGCCAATGCGGTGCACATAGTCTTCCGACACGTTCGGGATTTCGTAGTTCACCACGTGTGGCAAGTCTTCGATGTCAATGCCGCGTGCCGCGATATCGGTGGCCACCAGGGCGCGAATCTCGCCGCTCTTGAAGCCGGCCAGCGCTTGCGTGCGGGCCGTCTGGCTCTTGTTGCCGTGCAGGGCCATGGCTTTGACACCATTTTTGGTCAGGAAGTCGGCCACATTGTTGGCACCGTATTTGGTGCGTGTGAACACCAGCACCTGGCTCCAGTCGTTCTTCTGGATGATGTGCAGCAACACATCCTTTTTCTTGTTGCGGCCCACGGGGTGAATCACCTGCGTGATGCGCTGCACCGTGGTGTTGCTGGGCGTGACCTGAATGCTTTGCGGATTCTTGAGCAGGTTGTTCGCCAGCTCGCGGATCTCGTCGCTGAAGGTGGCCGAAAACAGCAGGCTTTGCTTTTCGGCAGGTACCAGGGCCAGCACCTTCTTCACGTCGTGGATGAAGCCCATGTCCAGCATGCGGTCGGCTTCATCGAGCACCAGCATTTCGATGGTCGACAGGTCCAGGAAACCTTGACCTTGCAGGTCGAGCAAACGGCCAGGGGTGGCCACCAGAATGTCCACGCCGCGCTTGACCTTGTTGATCTGCGGGTTCATGCCCACGCCACCAAAAATCACGGTGGAGTCGAGCTTGATGTATTTGCCATAGTCTCGCACCGACTCTTCGACCTGAGCGGCCAATTCGCGGGTGGGCGTCAGCACCAGAGCGCGGATCGCTTTGCCGCCGAAGCGGTTGTTGCCCGGCTCACTTTGGCTCAGCTTGTGCAGCAAGGGCAGGGTGAACGCCGCTGTTTTGCCCGTGCCGGTTTGTGCGCCCGCCAACAGGTCGTGGCCCGCCAGCACTGCCGGAATCGCTTGCGCCTGAATGGGCGTGGGATTCTCATAACCGAGCTCGCGCACGGCTTGCATGATGGCCGGGGCCAAATTCAATTCTTCAAAGTTCATTTTCACAGAGCGCCATGTCCGGCGCAGGTATCGGCGCATTCAACTGCACAGGGCAGTGACCAGTGTGGGCCGATAGGTCTTAAGGTGGGCATGGAAACCGCAGGCGCTTGGTGTGAGCCTTGCCTGGGTCAGGCCCCAGCAGAAGTGCTGATGTTGCGGCAACTGGAGGCTGCAACCCAACCATTGTCTCATAAACCCGGCCAGGCCCTCATCCAAGGAGCCGCGCGTCGCGCCCATGGGTTCAAACCCCAATTCAACAACCCCCCCATCCCCCCTAGACTGGGACCATCTTTTCAACGGCATACCCCATGACCTCAACGATCCGCACCGCTCGCCGACAATTCATTCAGACTGCGGCACTGACTGCTACCTTGGTGGCCGCCAGCAGTCCCCTGACCCATGCGCTGGCGCAAGCCCCCAAGTGGCCCAGCAAGCCCATTCGTATCGTGGTTGCATTTCCGCCCGGCGGCCTGACCGACGCGCTGGCCCGCAGCTATGGCGAGCACCTCTCGGGCAAACTCGGCGTGCCCGTGGTCATCGACAACAAACCTGGCGCTGGTGCCATCATCGGCATCGATGCGGTGGCCAAGTCCCCGGCCGACGGCTACAGCTTGGTGATGAGCACCTCGGGTACCTTCTGGCAAAACCGTATCCTTTACAGCAAGCTGCCCTACAACCTGGACAAAGACCTCACGCCCGTGACCGTCTTCCCCTCGGGGCCTCTGGTGGTTGGCATCAACGACAAGATCCCCGCCAAAAACATGGCCGAGTTTGTCGAATGGGCCAAAAAGAACCCCACCTCCATGGGCACTTACGCCCCCGGCTCTTACCCGCACATGGTGGCTGACCAGACCAACCGCCGCTTTGGCACCCAGATCCAGTCTGTTCACTACAAAGGTGAAGCGGCGATGTGGCTCGACGTCGCCTCTGGTCAGTCGCAAATCGCGGTCGGCAGTTACCTGGCTTTCAACGCAGTGGCCAGCCGGGGCGTGCGTGCCATTGGCGTGACAGGCAGCTACCGCTCACCCAAACTGCCCAATGTGCCTACCTTGATGGAGCAGGGCGACACCGCCAAACTCGTGAGCCTCGAAGGTGGCCTGCCCATGATGGCGCCTGCCGGCACACCCGAACCCATTCTCAAACGCCTGGCGGACGAAGCCGTGGCCTGGTCCAACACCGACAAAGCCGCCAAACTGCGCGAGACCTTCGCCATTCCCAACAAACCCAAAAACCTCGCCGACACCCGCAAGGACTGGGAGGCCGAAGTGCCGGTGTGGATCAAGCTGGCGGTTGATCTGGGCATCAAGCTCGACTGAGCGGAGCCTCCTCATGCCGGGGCTGAAGCCGCTGACCTGCGCAAAGCCACAGCGGTGTGTTGCAGGTCGGTGGCTTCAGCCCCGACTTGTTTGTGCGTTGCGGTTTAATTGTGGGCATGAACAAAACCGACCAGATGAGTTTTTTCGGCTTTGAGGCAGAGCCAGCGGTGACCTCGGCCAAATCTGTCAAAGTCAAGACCGCCAAGCCTCCTGTGCCTGAGGTCAAGCTTCCTGCTCAATCAGCTCCGCTCGTCATGCCTGCTGCATCGGCAACGGAGTTGCCGCAGGCGCAAGTGATCGCCTTGCCTGAGTGCTTGGCCGAAAGCGCCACGCCAGCCCATGATGCCGAAACCATGGCACAAGCCTTGTCACAGCACCCCGACTTCCGCATCCTGCGTCGCCTGGTGCCCCAAACCGATTACGGCCCTTTGAATGGCCAGCACACCCAACGCGTCATCGTGCTCGACACCGAAACCACCGGCCTCGATGCCCGCAACGAAAAAATCATCGAACTGGCCATGCTCTCGGTGCTCGTGGACACCGCCACCGGCCTGCCTGTCGGGCCCGTCACCGTGTACGAATCGTTTGAAGACCCCGGCAAACCCATCCCGCCGCAAATCACCGACATCACCGGCATCGACGACAGCATGGTCCAGGGCCAACGCATCGATGACGCCGCTGTCACAACGCTGGTCGAACAAGCCGACCTGATCATCGCGCACAACGCCGGATTTGACCGCCCCTTCGTCGAAGCCCGTTTGCCCGTCTTTGCCCGCAAAGCCTGGAACTGCTCCTTTGTCGGCATCGATTGGAAGAAAGAAGGCAGCGGCTCGGCCAAGCTCGAATTCCTCGCCTCCGAACGCGGCTGGTTCTACGACGCGCACCGCGCCCAAGTGGACTGCCACGCGCTCTTGCAAGTCCTGTCATCGCCCCTGAGCGACGGTGTGACCGGATTGACACGCCTGCTGCAAGGGGCAGGGCAGAACCGCTACAAACTGCGTGCCACCGGTGCCCCCTTTGAGGCCAAAGACAAACTCAAATCGCGCGGCTACCGCTGGGACGGCGAAGGCCGCGTCTGGTGGTGCAGCTTGTCCTCCGATGAACTGCTCCAGGCCGAATGCACCTGGCTGCGCGCCGAGGTCTATGGCCAACGCAAGGCCCAAGTCCAGCTCGAAGCCTTGGACAGCTTGGTTCAATTCTCCAGCCGCACCGGCATGGCAATCGACAAAACAATCTGAGCGCCATGGCAAGCCGTGATGCCTTTGATGCCGGGGTAGGGGCCGGTGTCGGCACCATCGCATCCTTCATAATTTAAGGATGCTGCAATACCAAACCATCCCCGTCACACCCTTCCAGCAAAACTGCTCCCTTGTTTGGGACGATCAAACCCGTCAAGCGGCGGTGATTGATCCGGGCGGCGATCTGCCTGTGCTGCTCGGCGCGGTCAAACAGCTGAACCTCCAACTCGAGCAAATCTGGATCACCCACGGCCATGTGGACCATGCTTCAGGCACTGCCGATTTGGCCGAACAACTGCAGCTGCCCATCATTGGTCCCCACCCGGGTGACCAGTTCTGGATCGACGGACTGCCTCAGGCTGCGGCCATGTATGGCTTCCCGCCTGCCCGCGCCTTTCAGCCAACACGCTGGCTGCAAGACGGCGACACCGTCACGCTGGGCAGCCACACCCTGCAAGTGCGCCACTGCCCGGGCCACACGCCTGGCCATGTGGTGTTTTATTCGCCCGAGATCCAACGCGCCTTTGTGGGCGATGTGCTGTTTGCCGGCAGCATCGGTCGCACCGACTTCCCCCAAGGCAATCACGAAGACCTGATCAACAGCATCAAAGAGCGCCTGTGGCCCATGGGCAACGACACCGTCTTCATCCCCGGCCACGGACCCGAGAGCACCTTCGGCCGCGAACGCCAATCCAACCCCTATGTGCGCGGGACCTGAGGCCCCGACCCACAAAGACTTCTAAAACGTTCTTCCCGGACTTCTAAAACTGCCACCCCGGACTTGATCCGGGGTCCATGTCACAGCCCCCGCACAGTCCACGCCGTGCACTCGCCTGTTTTCACAAACTCAAGTCGTACTCGATCGTGATCGGCGCGTGGTCCGAAAACTTCTCGCCTTTGTAGATTGACTCAGTCCGTGCCGTGTGGGCCACAGCAGGCGTGGCCAGGTGGTAGTCCAGCCGCCAGCCCACGTTCTTGGCATAGGCCTGGCCCCGATTGCTCCACCAGGTGTAGCAAGCGTCGGTGGTGTCGGGTTGCAGGTGCCGGTACACATCCACCACGCCGCCTTCGGTCGTCAGCTGCGTCATCCAGGCGCGTTCTTCGGGCAAGAAACCACTGTTCTTCAGATTGCCCTTCCAGTTCTTCAAGTCCGCCTCTTTGTGCGCAATGTTCACATCGCTGCACACCACAAAATCGCGCTCGGCCTTGAGCGCCATCAGGTGCGGGTACATCTTGTCCAGAAACCGGAACTTCGCCTCTTGCCGCTCGGGGCCAGAAGAGCCGCTCGGGAAATACACACTGATGATCGACAGCTTGCGGCAGGGCGTGTCAAAACGCACTTCGGCGTAGCGCCCCTCGGCGTCGAACTCGCCACCGTCAAACCCGATCACCACATCGCTGGGCTCGTGGCGGGTGTACACGCCCACGCCCGAATAGCCCTTTTTCTCGGCAAAATGAAAGTGGCCTTTCAAGCCCGCGAGTTCCTCAAACTTGCCCGCCACATCGGCGGCCTGGGCCTTGACCTCCTGCACACAAATACAATCGGGGTTTTCTTGCGCCAGCCAGGCTTCGACCCCTTTGGTCGTGGCCGAACGGATGCCGTTGAGGTTGAGGCTGGTGAGTTTGAACAAGGATTTCCCCATGGTGACAGAACAGGCAAGCAGCGCCGACACACAGG
>JACCDU010038964.1_pt1 | contig 10998 bp, 10 predicted proteins | sample 7446081 | NCBI WGS metagenome assembly JACCDU01 (sample SAMN15323447, study PRJNA562643) | freshwater metagenome | isolation source: river surface water | place: USA:Blue River Watershed | collected 2017-08-17
AGCTGCCCAAGGCACGACCACCCGACACAATGATTTTGGCGGCGGTCAACTCAGGACGATCGCTCTTGGTGACTTCACGGCCCACAAAGCTGCTCTTGCCTGAATCTGCGGCAGCGGCCACAGTTTCTACGGTGGCGGCACCACCAGTGGCGGCGGCGGCATCAAAACCTGTGGTGCGCACGGTGATGACTTTGACCGCATCGCTCGATTGCACAGTGGCAATCGCATTGCCAGCGTAGATGGGACGCTCGAACGTGTCTGGGCTGTCCACTTTGGTGATGTCGCTGATTTGGCCCACATCCAGCTTGGCGGCCACGCGAGGAGCCACGTTCTTACCCGCTGCTGTCGCGGGGAACAGGATGTGTGTGTAGTTGCCAGCAATGGCCAAGACTTGTGCTGCGACGTTCTCAGCCAAACCCGCTTCAAGGCTTGCGCCATCGGCGTGGATGACTTTGCTCACACCAGCGATTTGTGCGGCGGCAGCGGCAGCAGCAGCAGCGTTGTGGCCCGCTACCAGCACATGCACGTCAGCGCCAATGGCAGCTGCGGCGGTGATGGTGTTCAAAGTCGCGCCTTTGATGGATGCGTTGTCGTGTTCTGCAATAACGAGGGATGTCATGTGTGTGTTCTCCAGCGTGTGTGTTCTTTAAATGACCTTGGCCACGTTCTTGAGTTTGTCCACCAAAGTGGCCACATCTGGCACCTTGATGCCCGCACTGCGCTTGGCAGGCTCGACCACTTTGAGGGTTTTGATGCGAGGGGCCACATCCACGCCGAGGTCTTCGGGTTTGAACACATCGAGTTGCTTTTTCTTGGCCTTCATGATGTTGGGCAAGGTCACATAGCGTGGCTCGTTCAAACGCAAGTCAGTGGTGATGACTGCTGGCAGGCTGATAGAGAGGGTTTCCAAACCACCATCTACCTCGCGGGTGACACTGGCTTTGTCGCCGGCCACTTCTACTTTGGACGCAAAGGTGGCTTGTGGCAGCTCGGCCAAGGCGGCCAACATTTGACCGGTTTGGTTGCAGTCGTCGTCAATCGCTTGTTTACCCAGAATCACCAAGCCTGGTTGCTCTTTGTCCACCAAAGCCTTGAGCAGCTTGGCCACAGCCAAGGGTTGCAGCTCTTCAGCGGTCTCCACCAAGATGCCACGGTCTGCGCCAATGGCCATCGCGGTGCGCAAGGTTTCTTGACATTGGGTCACGCCACAAGATACGGCGATCACTTCAGTGACCACGCCCTTTTCTTTGAGGCGGACGGCTTCTTCCACCGCGATCTCGTCGAAAGGGTTCATGCTCATCTTGACGTTGGCAATGTCAACGCCCGAGTTGTCCGACTTGACGCGGACCTTGACGTTGTAGTCCACCACGCGTTTGACAGCGACCAAAACTTTCATGGCAAAAGCTCCAATTTTTAGAATTAAACAGATTGACGTTTACGTAAACGTAACATTGTAGAGATCAAAGTACGCATTTTATCGAACGACCGTGCTTTTCTAGGGAAGTCCCTAGGAAAAATCAGGTTGACTGACGCAAGATCACCTCTTGCGGCGCTTGCACCAACAACACCCCAGCCGCTCGCAAAGCGCGCAGTGCAGCGATATTGACGCGCGAACGCGTCAAAGACTGGCCATTGACTGGATCTTCCAACCAAAAATTCAAATTGAACTTGAGGCCTTGCGGTGCCACTTCAGCCAGTAAGGCCAAAGGCTCGGGCGAGGGCAACACCCATTGCGCACCTAAGGCCGCATCGACCAACAGGGCTTGCACGCGCTCAACATCACTCTCCAGCCCCACCCAAAACGTACAGGTTTGCAGCAGATGGCGGCTTTCCAGCGACAGGTTTTCCACCCGCTGGGTCAGCAACAACTCATTGGGCACCACCGATTCACTGCCGTTGCCAGCACGCACCAAGGTGTAGCGAGTTTTGATGTCGGTCACGCGACCTTCAAAGCCATCCACGCGCACAAAGTCGCCGATACGCAGTGAACGCTCGAGCAAGATCACAAAACCACTCACATAGTTGGCCGCCAACTTTTGTAAGCCAAAGCCAATACCAACACCCAACGCACCACCTATGACAGACAGTGCTGTGAGGTCAAAGCCCAGCGACGACAACGCAACCAATGTACCGATGACCAACAGCAGCACGCGCATGGCATTGGCCGCTACTTTTCGCATGGACAAATCATCAAAAGCACGGCTGAGAACGCGCTGCTCGATCGTGGCAGACAACCACAGCGCCAGCACCAACACCAGACCTGAGGTGAACACCACTTCAAACACATGGGTCACGCTGATGCGTGTTTTACCCAGCATGAATTGCCAGCTATCTAGCTCCGTCATCAACGGAGCCCACAAGCCCGTAAACCAAAGAACAGCCAGGCCCCAAGCCATCCAAGACACCAACTGCTCCAAGATACGCGCGCCACGCGAATGAGGAAACACAGCAGCCAACACACGCGCAATCAGGCGAATCAGGACCAAGGACACCAGCACAGGCAACGCCAGTTTCAGCAAAGGTACGCGCTGGAACTTCATCAAGACAAGCTTCAAACCCAGTGTCAAGACCAAAGCCAACGCAGGAAATAGCACGCCATCCATCAGACGGCGACCAAACAAGATCGATGCCCGGCCGGTGTATTGCCGTCCAAACGCCCAGCTCAAAACCCAAGCCAAAGCCAAACACAGCGCCAAACCGGCGAGCTCTAACGCGATTGCCGGACTTTGCAAGTCCAGCAACCATTCTTGCAATTCATTCATGGATTAAATATCCGCTAACACGCGCACATGCGCTTCAACACTGCGACTCAGCGAACTCAAATCGTATCCACCTTCTAGGCACGACACGATGCGCCCTTTGGCATGGCGCGCTGCAATGTCTCGCAATCGGTGGGTAATCCAAGCGTAGTCTTGTTCGGTCAAACCCATTTGCCCCATGTCGTCTTCGCGATGCGCGTCAAAGCCCGCGCTGATGAAAATCATCTCGGGTTTGAATTCTTCCAAACGAGGCACCCAATGCATCTCGATCAACTCACGCACTTCCATGCCCTTGGTGTAGGCTGGTACGGGAATGTTCAGCATATTGGCTGCAGGGTGTTCGGTGCCGCTGTGCGGATAAAACGGATGCTGAAAGAAGCTAACCATCACCACACGGTCATCCCCACTCAAGATGTCTTCCGTGCCATTGCCGTGGTGCACATCAAAGTCCACCACCGCCACGCGCTTGAGGCCATGACGCTCCAATGCGTACTTGGCAGCAATGGCCACGTTGTTGAAAAAGCAAAAGCCCCCTGCTTTGCTGCGCGAGGCATGGTGCCCCGGAGGCCGAATGGCGCAAAACGCATTGGACAACTCGCCTGCAATCACCGCATCGGTGGCTGCCACCGCCGCGCCCGCTGAGGCCAACGCAGCTTTCCAGGTGTAGCTGTTGATGTTGGTGTCCGAATCCAAGTGCCCATAAGCGGGACCACCGGCAGCGATGTCTTCCACCAACTGATCAGACAAGCCACGCAAAGATGCGATGTACATGCGGTCATGGGCCAACTCGATATCGACCAACGGTGCTTCGGGAGCCTCGACGGCTGTGAGGCCCAAATCCACACCACTGATGAGCAAACGATCTTGGATAGCACTGAGACGTTCGGGACACTCGGGGTGGCCCTCGCCCATCTCATGCTTCATGCACAGGGGATGCGTGTAATAACCAGTTTTGCTCATCTCATCTGCCTCGGTTCTTCTTCAAGTCAGCTTACCATGTGGACTTGACTTTTTCCCTCGCAAATACTGCGTGAAAACACATACATCCCCGTTTTATATGGCTTTGCAGACAAATCTTGCGTTACGTCAAATCACAGCTGCGTTGTTGCTGTTGGCATCAATGTCCGTGCATGCTTCCAACAAACCGCACACAAAAGCACACAAAGCGGTAACGCATAAAGCGGCCGCTCACAAAGCGGCCCCCCGTGGTCCCGCCTACGGAAAAACCTCAGAAGCCATCGCACTCGCGGACGAGCTGGCCCTGCAATACAAGCTGCCCCAAGCATGGGTGCGCGAGCAGATCAGCAAGGCCCAACATTTGAAGGGAGTGCCCAAGATGGTGCTGCCACCCACGGTCCCCACCGCCAAAAACTGGCGTGCATACCGCGAGCGATTCATTGAAAGTCGTCGCATCGACGCAGGCACCCAGTTTTGGCAAACCTACGAAAGCGCCCTCACCCGCGCCGAGCAAACCTATGGTGTGCCCGCCGAAATGATCGTGGGCATCATTGGTGTGGAAACCTTTTATGGCCAAAACATGGGTAACTTCCGCGTGCTTGATGCCTTGACCACGCTCACACTCAACTTTCCTGGCGCTCACCCCCGCGCTGCCGAACGCCAAGCATTTTTCAAATCAGAGCTGGGCCACTTCTTGGTCCAAGCACACAGCCAAGGCAATGCCAGCGCCACAGGCAGCTTTGCAGGTGCCATGGGGTGGCCACAGTTCATGCCCTCGAGCGTGGCCAAGTTTGCCGTGGACTTTGATGGGGATGGCCGCATTGATTTGCGCAACAGCCCTGTGGATGCGATTGGTTCCGTGGCCAATTACTTCAAAGCCTTTGGCTGGCAAACTGGCATGCCCACACACTACCCTGTGGGCTTTGACGAGGCGCGTTTGGACAAGCCCGCACTGCTGGCCCCCGATATCTTGCCCTCGTTCAGCGTGAGTAACTTCACCGCCAAGGGCGCTGTGTTGGATGAGCAAGCACAAAAGCACAACGGTCCGTTGGCTTTGGTTGAGTTGTTCAACGGCGATGAGCCCCCCAGCTATGTGGCGGGGACCGACAACTTTTATGTGGTGACGCGCTACAACTGGAGCAGCTACTACGCGCTGGCAGTGATTGAGCTGGGCCAAGCTATCAAAGCGAATCGTTCGCTGAGCACGATTCAGTCCAACGCACGTTAAACAAAAGACGCTCAGTCTTTGGGTGGGCTACGCTGGTCTCGAATTTCGCGCACCACCACATCTTCAATGACATCCGCTTTTGTGTCTCCACGCGGTGCGTGCCCGTGCGCTTCGTGCCATTGACCATCGCTGGTGCGCGACCAAGTGGACCAGCTGGCCCCCTGCCCTGATTGCATGCCTTTGCGCATGGCTTGGATTTGTTGCCACATCAACAGCACTTGCGGTTTTTGCCCTGTGGCCAGCCAACGCAAAGATGCAAACACCACATACAAGGCCAGCCAACACAAGACGCCAAACGCAAACAAAACGGCAAAGGCCATGCCAAACAGCGCGAGGATAAAACGGGTGAAAAATGCCATGGGTTGATATTACCTTTGACCCACTCTGCGTCAAGCACATGCTGACGTCTTGATCCCTAGGTGTTTATTTGCCGTTTATTTCTCGCATCAGGTGCTCCTTGAAGGCAAGAGCAATAGGCGACAAATTTTTGGCCGCCAAGTGAACCAAATGCCAAGATGATTTCAAAGGAAACTCATCAACGTCGATCACGCGCACACCATGTTCCTTTTGATGACCGTGCAGTGCATATTGAGAAATCACACCAATGCCAAGACCGCCAGCCACCGACTCTTTGACCGCTTCATTGCTGCCAAGCTCTAAGCGAATATCTGCGCGAAATTTCTTTTTGCGAAAGTACTGATCTGCTGCCATGCGCGTTCCAGACCCTGGCTCGCGCAAGATAAAGCGACGATTTTTCAATTCATTCAAGGTGACGTTGTGTTGTTTGGCTAAAGGGTCTGTCGAGGCGGCGATGACCACGATCGGATTGGGCATCAACACCTCATCTATCAGCGCCACATCATCCGGCGGAATCGACATGATGTAGAGATCATCTGTGTTGTGTCTCAGGCGTCCCAGCACGCCATCACGGTTCAAGATTTCAAGCGAGACATCCACCATGGGATAACGCTTGCAGAAAGACCCAATGAGTCGGGGCATGAAATATTTCGCTGTACTCACCACAGAAATTCGCAAGTGACCTTTGGCAATGCCCTTGGTTGCATAGACGAGCTGCTCAAACGAAGCCAGTGACTGCGTGATTTCTCGGGCAGTGATCGCTAGCGCCTTGCCTGTCTCAGTGAGATAAATCTTTTTCCCAATCACTTCATACAAAGGCAACCCAACAGATGCGCTGATTTCTTTGAGCTGCATCGATGCGGTGGGCTGCGTGACATGCATAACTTTGGCGGCGGCGCTGACGCTTGAAGTTTCAGCCAAAGCCAAGAAAAGTCGCATCTGTCGGAAAGTAAAGTTCATAGATTTTTATCTATACATATTGATTGAAAAATCGATTTTACAAAATAACAGATGAGACCTACGATGCTCTCAAAGGACATACAAATGCAAAATCTTTTAGACCCTGCCATCTTATTTTTTATCTTCGGTGTACTTGCAGGCGCTGTCAGATCGAATTTAGAAATACCACCCGCCATTTCTCGCTTTCTATCACTCTACCTTCTGATGGCTTTGGGCTTGAAGGGCGGTTTTGCGCTTTCACACTCAGGATTGACAGCAGATGTCGGGGTGGGGCTTGGGGCGGCTGTATCACTTGCGATTTGTATTCCTCTCCTGGGCTATTGGATGCTTAAGCGCTATGTGGGGGGCTTTGATGCTGCGGCTGTGGCAGCCACGTATGGGTCTGTCAGCGCTGTGACTTTTGTCACTGCCGTGCAGTACCTAGAAAACATGCACATCCCCTACGGTGGCCACATGGCGGCAGCCATGGCTTTGATGGAGTCACCGGCCATCATCATGGCCGTGGTCTTTGCCAACTCACTGCGACTCCAAGCAAACGGCGCAGATGCCTTGGCCGTTCAGACAAAGCCCAGCATGTCGGTGGGCAAGGTCTTGCACGAATCGTTCACCGATGGTGCACAACTGCTATTGCTAGGCGCCATGTTGGTTGGCTTGATCACAGGAGAGTCAGGCAAGGCTGCCATGCAGCCCTTTTCAGGCGATTTGTTCAAGGGCATGCTGGCCTTCTTTCTACTGGACATGGGCTTGATGACGGCACGCAATCTCCCTCAAATCAAGGGAAAGTCACCCATCTTGATTGCCTATGCAGTGCTAGGGCCTGTTGTGCATGCAGGTTTAGCTCTGAGTTTGTCTTATTGGCTACAACTCAAACCAGGCGATGGAGCTTTGCTCATGGTGCTCGCTGCCAGCGCTTCATACATTGCTGTGCCAGCCGTGCTGCGCTACGCACTGCCTGAAGCCAATCCCTCGCTGTACTTTGGAATGAGTCTGGGTGTGACGTTTCCATTGAATATTTTGTTTGGCATTCCGGTCTATGTATCGCTGGCACAAGCGATTTTGTCGTGAGGTGTTTCAAAGATGTCTGCTGTCCATGCATACAAAAATCACAAAGTTGCGTTTCTAACGCAACATGGCAAGCAAATGCTTCTGAGGGAGCCACTTGAAACCGCTTTAGGCTGCGAACTTGTGCACACCGATGGCTATGACACCGACTTATTGGGCACTTTCACAAGAGATCAAATCAGGCCATCCTCACAGATTGAAGCCGCAAGAAAAAAAGCCTTGATTGGAATGGATCTCACCCACACGACGATCGGCATGGCCAGTGAAGGCTCGTTTGGCATGGATCCGTTCGGTGGCTTTATTCCTTGGAACACCGAAGTGCTGGTGTGGATAGACCAAAACCTAGGCATAGAAGTACACGGCGTCGCACACGGCCCAGCCCAAAGCCTACACAAAATCATCCACACAGAAAATGAATTAGAAGCCTTTGCGAGTGCCGCACTTTTGCCCAGCCACCACTTGGTCTTGAGGCCTGACAACCAGGACCACCCAGCCATCATCAAAGGCATTGATAACTTGGCGGATTTGCGACAAGCGTTTCACTGGGCTAAGCAGCAATCTATTCATGGCAGGGTCTTTGCCGAAAACGATCTGCGCGCACATGGCAACCCGACCAGACAAAGTGTGATCCGCAAAGCGGGTGATCACCTCATTCAAAAACTACGCTCCTCATGCCCTCAATGCAAAACACCGGGTTACTGGATCACAGAACAAACAGCGGGTTTACCTTGCAGCGCCTGCGGGCGCAAAACCCACCTCCCCGTCAGTGAGGTCTGGTGCTGTTTAGCTTGCGGGAACGAAGATCACAAGCGTTTGAATTTTGAACGCTTGGCGGACCCAAGTCGATGTGATTTTTGCAATCCTTGAGACTCAAAGTGCGCGTGGGTCATCGGCTTGCGCCAGCGCCCACTGCACATGCTCACGCACCACCTCGCTGGTGTGCGTGAGATGTGCTTGTAGTGCCGCACGCAAAGCCACATCGTCGGCCTGCCGCAACGCATTGCCCGCCGCTACCGCGAGGTTGCGCAGCCAGCGCACATGGCCTATGCGGCGAATGGGGCTGCCCTCGGTGTAGCGCAAAAACTCTTCTTCGGTCCACGCCAACAAGCGCGCCATGCCCTGCCCGACCAAGCCATCACGCACATCAAAGTCAGGCAAGGTAGAGGTTTGGGCAAATTTGTTCCAAGGACAAATCAGTTGGCAGTCATCGCAGCCGTAAATGTGGTTGCCCATCAAGGGCCGCAGTGCTTCATCAATCGCGCCGTCGTGCTCAATCGTCAAATACGAAATGCAGCGGCGCGCATCCACCAAGCCTTCGGCGACGATGGCCTGCGTGGGGCACACATCCATGCAAGCTGTGCATTGGCCACAGTGGGCAGTGGTGGGCTCAGAGACTGGCAAGGCCACATTCAAAAAAATCTCGCCCAAGAAAAACATCGAGCCTGCGTCGCGGTTGAGCACCAAGCTGTGTTTGCCACGCCAGCCTTGGCCACTGCGCGTGGCCAGCTCCGCCTCAAGCACAGGCGCTGAATCGGTGAAAGCGCGGTATTCAAAACCATGGGGTTTGAGGGCCTCAACCAACAAGGCGTCAATTTGCTGGGCCAGTGTGTCCAGTCGGTTGCGCAGTACCTTGTGGTAATCACGGCCTCTGGCGTACACCGACACCACGGCCTCGGCAGGGTTATGCAGGCGTTGCCACTCGGCATCTTGCCAGCCCTCGGCGGTGTCACGCGGCAGGTAGTTCATGCGGGCGGTCAGCACGCTCAAGGTGCCTGGCACCAGTTCGGCAGGGCGCGCGCGCTTCATGCCGTGACGGGCCATATAGTCCATACTGCCGTGGAAGTTTTGAGCCAGCCAATCTTGCAAATGCGGCTCGGCCGAAGATAAATCCAAAGGGGCCACCGCAATTTGAGAAAATCCCAGTGATTGCCCTAAAGCCTGTATTTGCGTGAGCAACAATTTGTAATCGATTGACAACGGACTCCTTTGACCAATTCGCCTTGAATAATTCCGTGATTGTAAAAACTCTCGTTTGGCCTGATGAAGCCGCCACCGCTGCGTTTGCCACGCAACTGGCCGCTGCATTGACACGCGCCAAGCTGAATGCTTGCATCGCCTTGCACGGCGACTTGGGCGCAGGCAAAACCACGTTTGTACGCCACTTGCTTCGCGCTTTGGGTGTCGAGGGCCGCATCAAAAGTCCCACCTATGCCGTGGTCGAACCCTACACCGTGGATGCAGGCGACGTGTGGCACTTTGATTTTTACCGCTTCAGCGACCCGCGCGAATGGGAAGACGCCGGCTTTCGCGATATCTTCGCCAGCACAGGCCTAAAACTGTGCGAGTGGCCACAAAACGCCGCAGGCGTGATGCCCACGCCCGACCTTGAACTCGACATCCAAGTGGACGACAACGAGCAACGTCACGTGCGCATCAGCGCCCTCACCCCACGCGGTCAGGAGCTGCTGACATGACAGCCATGACTGGCATTAACCGTCGCAGCCTGCTCCAAGGCGGCTCACTCGCCTTGCTGATGGGCGGCGCCGACATTGCCTGGGGTGCCAACATTGTGGCTGTGCGCGTGTGGCCTGCTGCGGCCTACACACGCGTGACGATTGAGAGCGATACAGCGCTGAAAACCGTGCCCATCTTCGTCGCCAACCCGCCGCGCTTGGCCGTGGACATTGAAGGCATCGAACTCAACCCCGCACTCAAAGAGCTGGTGGGCAAAGTGCGCTCGGACGATCCATTCATCACCGGCGTGCGCGTGGGCCAATACGCCAACAAAACCGTGCGCTTGGTGCTGGACTTGCGCCGTATGGTCAAGCCGCAAGTGTTTAACTTGCAGCCCGTCAAAACTGGCAACACCCAATACCAACATCGTCTGGTGCTCGACCTCTACCCTTCCGAAGTGGCTGATCCGCTCGAAGCCTTGATCGCGGACAAACTCAAAGGCGGCACGACCTACAACGCGCCATCGATGACGGCCACCCCCACACCGCCACCTGCATCGAAGCTCGGCACACATGCAGACCCTGTGGGCGACTTGATGGCCAAGCCCAACACGCAGCCTGAGCTGCCCGCATCGACGGCCTCTGCTGCCTCGGCTCCCATCACCACAGCGGCCTCTGTGAAACAAGAGTCACAAGACGGCGAACGCTTCATCATCGTGGCCCTCGACCCTGGCCACGGCGGCGAAGACCCAGGCGCCATTGGCCCCAGTGGCACACGTGAGAAAGAGGTCGTGCTGAAAATTGCACACCGCTTGCGCGATCGCATCAATGCCACCACCATCAAAACCAAACAAGGCAACTTGCCGATGCGGGCCTACCTCACTCGCGACGCTGACTACTTTGTACCGTTGCAACAACGCGTGGAAAAAGCCAGACGCGTGCAGGCCGACTTGTTCATCAGCATTCATGCCGACGCGTTTCAAACACCTCAAGCCAAAGGCGCCAGCGTGTTTGCCCTCAGCGATGGCGCGGCATCTAGCGCAGCCGCCAAGTGGATGGCCAAACAAGAAAACCGCGCTGACTTGATTGGCGGCTTGAACATCAAAACCCAAGACGCCGCCGTGCAGCGCGCCCTGCTCGACATGAGCACCACGGCCCAAATCAAAGACAGCCTCAAACTTGGCAGCGCCATGCTGGGACAGATCAAACACATTGGCAAACT
>JACCDU010591492.1_pt1 | contig 10997 bp, 12 predicted proteins | sample 7446081 | NCBI WGS metagenome assembly JACCDU01 (sample SAMN15323447, study PRJNA562643) | freshwater metagenome | isolation source: river surface water | place: USA:Blue River Watershed | collected 2017-08-17
AATGGACAAAAAACTATTACATATAGATTAGATGATATGACCCAACCAAACGGAAATACAAATGCATCAGCAAATGAACCATCTACTGAAACAATAAAAACGGAAAGAACCAGTCCAACTATTCCAAATGCACCAAATACTCTTCCGGCCAACTTACGACCAACTGATATAAAACCAAAGCCGCCATCTGCATATCAAGGTTCCGATGCTGGTGAATCAACGTATTCAATGAAAGCCGGATTTATTGGTGATACGGAAGCTACTATTACAAAGACATTTAAAATAGGAGGTGTGGAAGTATCTGAAGAAGTTTATAATGAAACATTAAAAAGAGATGGTCTGGAACGTAGATTCTAAATTACAAAAATAAATTCATGCCAAGTAGATACGATTATACAAAAACATTAACAACAAACGAAACCAAAAAGAAATATTTGGAAAGCACAATTTATCCGAAAATAAAACCAACGGATGATGATTTGTATATTATCGCACAATCAAGCGATAGATTGGATATACTTGCTTTAAAATATTATGGTAATAAAAATTATTGGTGGGTGATTGCAGTTGCAAATAATTTAAACGATGCATCATTATATATTGAAACCGGAATGCAAATAAGAATACCATCAAACATTTCAGCAATTAATTCCGAATTAGAAAGAATAAATAAATAAGTTATATGATTAATATTGCTCCTTTAAAAACATGGGTAGTTGATATTTTAGAGGATAGAGAAAATAATCCTCAAAAATCGGTATTTAAAATGCCATTCGTTATTATGTCATCAGGTGCAAAAATATATAAATCACCTGCAGATGTGAAATATAAAAATCAAATAAGAGAAAAAATCCAACAAATTTTACTTGGAAATGAAAATGCTTTATATAATGGATGTATAATTACAAATCATATAAACCCAGCATTAAATTATCAAAAGGGAGAAACTACTTTGGGATATGATTTTGATGGAAAGTTGATAACAACACCATATGAAAAAGATAGATTAATTTCTACACCAATAATAGAGTCGGTAGACGTTTCTTCAGAAAATAGTGGAATTTTAAGACAAGCAAATGTAAAAATTAGATGTTTTTCACTAAAGCAATTTGAATTGTTTGAATTGTTTTTTTGTAAAGCACAAATGGATATTTTATTGGAATGGGGAGAAGGTTCCGAATTTGAAATTTTAAAAAAACAAAACATAATAGAACCAAAAAACAATTATACCAATTTTGTTGGTTCGTTTAGAAGTTTGTGCAAACCATCAACTGACCAATTTAAACTATATTTAGATAAATGTAAAGATTCAAACGGAACATACGATAGAATGGCTGGAAAACTTACAAACTATCAATATACAATAGATTCAAATGGAACATACGATATAACATTAGAAATCAGTCAAGGTAATGAGTACAATTTAGCATTACCACCTAGATTTGAATCAACATATACAAACATAGCAACTGCAACTGAAAAAGCTGATGTTGCAAAGAATACATTTCCTAATTGGAAAAATCAAATATATACTAGCTTAAAAGGATTAAATAAAGATTTGATTGATGGTTTAAACGAAAAAGATTGGAAAAATGATTTCTTTAATTGGAGAAAAGTAAATGAAGATAAGGAAGATGAATCGGCATCAAATAGAAAATACTTATCACTAAGATTTGTTTTAAAAATTTTAATGAACAACATAGTTTCTCAAGCTAAATTTGAAGAACAATTAAAATTTAAAGTTCCAAATGAAAATGATGAATTTAAATTTTTTGATGTTGGAGGTGCATCCGATGAAATAATACCAATTTCAATTCATAAAAATATATTATCACCAACTGATGATGTATTATTTCCAACCGAAACAGCAGCAAAAATTACATTAGATAAATCTGGACAAATCATTTATAATACAAAATCAACTGAAGATAATAAAATAAACGGAAAAAGTATTTTTGTAAATAAAGATGTTTTTTATTTATCGACAAATTCAAATGATAAAAAAGTTATAGATAAAATAAAATTAACACCAAAAAGCCAAACGGAAAGTATAGGAAACGCTTTAAATATTTTTATAGATTTTGGAAAAATAGGAGATTGTTGGGAGAGAGCAATTAGTAGAGCAGATTTTTTAGCACAAATATTGGATTTAATAAATGAGAATTCGTTTGGAATGCTTAAGTTAAGATTAGGAACATTTAGACAAGACCAAGATGCAACGGTTATCGATACCAGATTATATGTATCATATGATGAAAAACCTATTAGTGAATCTGATACCAGTAGAAAAGAATATAGATTTAAACCTGGTACATTAAAATCAAACGTAAGAGAATTTAATTATAATTTTGAATTACCAAACTTTTTAGCAGGTGCAACTTTATATAATGCAAATGCATTTTTAGCAAATGTTAAAAAAGCAAAAAAAGATGGATTAAAAGTTGTTGACCCTAAAAAAGGATTGTTAGAATTAAAACCAACCGATGCAATTTGGAAAGCAATAGATTATTCATCATTTGGAAATTCCGATGGATTATTTGCAATAAATCAAATACAATATGAACAATTGGGTGAAGTTATTAAAAGTGATGAAAATATAAATCCTCCAAAAAAAGATGAGACAGAGGAAAACAACGCATTAAAAGCATCTAATATAGAAAAAATACAAAAATTTAAAGTTGGTAAATTAAATTATAAAATATTTGTAGTCAAAGATGTGGCTTGGTTATATAATAAATTTTATGAATTAAAAGAGGGTGAAACATATGAAGATAAATTTGTATCAACACCAACACCAATTGATATTACGGTAAAGATAGATGGTATTAGTGGTATAACATTTGGTGAATTAATTAAAGTAGATGGTGTTCCGGAAATATTAAATAAAGTAGGACACTTTTATATTACGGATATCAAACATAATGTTGATTCGCAAAATGGATGGACAACAACATTGGTAGCAAGTTTTAGATGGAATTCAAAAGAGTAATATGGCATATAAAGATTTAATAAATAACTTAGAATTATTTGAAATAAAAATACCAAAAACAATAGTTCCTTCACCAACTGAAGATGATTATAAATTGGGATTTATTAGAAGATATTTTACACAAAAAGTAAATGATTCAAATGGTCATATTTTTGAAATAAATGAAGAAGTTTATTCCGAATATTCTAATAGTCCATTTTGGAAAGTAATTGATTTAAAATGGAGAATTGCAGGCCCACAAAATACTACATATAAAAATGATGGAAATATTGATGATATTGGTGTTTTAAATTCAAATAAAAACTCAATAGCAAAAGCATCTTTTTCTTTAAAAAATATTGGATTGTATTTACCAAACTTATTACAATTCTATAAATAAATTTGGAAAAATAAAAATAAAATCATATATTTAATTATAAACAAAATAAAGTTATGTCAAAATTTAAACATCTTAACGATTTAGAAATCCAACAATTAACCTTTGATTGGAGATACAGGGGTTTTACAACTCTAGAATTATTAACAGAAGCTGAATGTGATGAAATAAATGAAGAATTAAATAGACTTCGTTTAGAAAGAAATGCAGCAGAACCTGAAAAATGGCAGGAGTATGAACCATTTATGTATCCACACAAATTATCAGCAAAATTAGAAAAACTTTTCGCACATCCAAAGTTGATTGAAGCGATGGAATTCCTTATGGAAGGTGAAATAGTTGGAATGCAAACATGGGCATATTTCAAACCAAAAGGTGAATTAGGTAGAGACCAACACCAAAATGGATTCTATACAGGTTGTGGACATAATGAAATTATCAACACTGCATTGGCATTAGATAATCACGACCCAGAAAATGGTTCGGTTTGGAACTATGAAGGTTCACATAGATTACCAGTTTTACCAATCGAAGATAATGAAGAAAGAAAAGCAACAAATACTCTAAACTGGAGAAGTGAGAGAGGTAAAAGTTGTGTAATGCCGGAAGGACATGATTTCCGTAAAATTCCTGGTGTTTTAAAGAAAGGACAAGTTGCATTATTACACTCACACGTTGTACATGGTTCTGACCCTAACAAAGATACTACAAGAATGAGAAGAAACTTCTTAGGTGGTTATTTAAAGAAAGGAGCACACTTTAATCCAGGAAACCAAATGAAAAGAGAGCCAATTGATATTTATGAATTAAGAGATAAACATTGGAAAGATTAATTTGGTAAAATGATAAAAAAATTGTAAATTGAAGGGTATGAAGCTTATAGAAAATAATCATACCCTTCTTTCTTTTTGTCAGTCTCACCAATCTGTGAAACTGATGGTACCCGTATGGTCTTCACCAAAAGCACATCAATTTGATTGTAGCATTTCATTTGTATATTTGAGAACGGATGAAGATGATTATATTATAAACTTTAATCATATAGATGCTACAAAATGTCAAATGATTAAATTGGACAGACTTGTAAACGAAAATACCTTAGTTTTAGGAAATCGTTATATAAGTAGTATAGGAATCGATTATGAGTTGGCATATTTTGAAGAGAAAGGAACACCATTTATATTTAATGAGTTCGTTAATGAGGTTTATAGACAGTATAGATTTGATTTTAAAGAGTTAAATGATTGTATACCATTAATGAAGTGGTATGAATTACTTCAGAAAATAGAATTGTTGGATATTAATAAAGCTTGGTTAAGAAATTATTCATTAGCAATTAACACATTGGGAAGGCTGGAGGGGGCTGGGGTGAAAGTCGAAGAAGAAAAATTTATTGATAGTTTTGATTTCCCAAGCAACTACACCCGAAACGGATTTGTGTTTACTCAATACAATCCATACACAACAACTGGCAGACCGTCTAATAGGCATTTAGGGGTGAATTGGGGAGCGATGAATAAATCCGATGGTAGTAGAGAGTGTGTAGTTAGTAGGTTCCCCAATGGTTCTCTAATTCAATTTGATTATGAATCTTATCACATACGATTAATCGGTAGAATGGTAGGGTATGATTTCCCAAAAGGAGAAACTGCTCACCAACATCTTGCAAAGTGGTATGGTACGGATGATTATACGGAGGCAAAAGGTTTAACATTCCGTTATCTATATGGTGGATTGGATGATGTGGCAAGAGGTATACCATTCTTCAAAAAGGTGGATGAGTATATTCATTCTCTATATCAAACCTTTGTAATTTCGGGAAAACTAACGACACCGATATATAAAAGAGAAATTCCATTCCAACGAATCGAATCACCTACTGAACAAAAGGTATTTAACTATTTACTTCAAGCATTAGAAACTGAAGTAAATTATGGTAAGATGAGAGAGATATTAAAGTTTATAAGTGGGAAAAGGTCGAAAATGGTTCTTTATACATACGATGCGTTCTTAATTGATACACATCCTACCGAAAAGGTCGACATTCTATCCAAAGTAAAAGAGATATTAGAAAGGGGTAATCTTCCTGTCCGTGCATACGAAGGAAAGAATTACAATGAATTAGAGGTTATACTTTAAAAAGTTATATTTATATCATAGATAAGTAAAAAATTATGTCCGAAATGATTCCAAATTTTGATGAAATATTATTGGAAGTAAGTTATAGAATTCCACAAGGTATAGTAGATTTCACACAAGATTCCCACATTAATGTATTAATTGAGGTGTTAAAAGAGAATGGTGTAGAAAATGCCGAGTCACTTGCTCAAAAAGCTAGAGTATATTTTAGTTATTTAAATGAAGCAAGTATTTTAGAAAAAGGTAAAAATCCAGCCAAATCAATAAAAGCAGTTGGTAGTAGAGGTGGTTCTGCAGCAAGACCTGCAAAATCTCCTATGAAAGCTGCGACACAAAGTAGAGCTAAAACCCCACAAACAGGTGCAGCTGCAAAAGCAAACTCTCTTGCAAAGGATGCACAATCAAAAGGTGTAGTTCACTTAGGTAAAGGATATTATGGTAAATCTAAAGGTTCTCCTGCAACATTTAAAAAAGATGATAGTGGTACAAGATTAGTAAAAATTCAACCAGGAGATGGCCCTCAATCTAAAATGGGTGCTGAACCTGCACAAAAAGGTGGTAAAGAACAACCATCTGCAGGTGGTAAAAAAGCAGCAGGTGGTGCACAAAAACAAGCACCTACAACAAATATTACTCCAGGAGAATTTAGAAATGGTGCAGAAAAAAGAGCAGCATCTAATAAAGCACAGGCACAACAACAACCGGCTGGTATACAATTTAAAACAACCGAACAAAGAGAAGTTTGGCAAGGATTAAACGATGGTGATATAAATGTGTTGGTTGATGTTCAAGACAATCTAACCAAGCAAAGAGATAGAGGTATTGCAGGTGCCGGTGGGTCTGTTCCATCATATGGTGAAAATCAACTTTGTAATTTTGCAAATCAATTAATTGATAATAATGGATACGATGGATATATCGCACAAAATGCAAGAGAGCTTGAAAGATATAAAAATGAGTTTTTAAAACCAGCTAAGAATAAAGTTGAACAAAAACAAAAAGATAAAATAATTGAAGATACAGCACAGGCATTGGGATTAGAAAGAGCAACCGACTTTAAAGAAATTGTTAGTTATATTGCAGCTAGAAATCTTTATGGTGACCAAGAATTAAAAAGATTACAATCTGATAAAAAATCAGTATGGTATTTGGGTGGAAAAAATGGATTTGGTAAAAATAGAGAAGCATTAAAGGATTGGACAGATGCGGAATTTGATGGTGCAATTTCAACAAACATTTTAATTAAAACTAATAGTGCAATAGATACCACACAACCATATATTGTAATGCAATCAAATCCAAAAGAAGATGGACATGATAAAGGAATATTACAACATCTTAAAACTCAAGCAAAATATGCAAAAGGTGCTGATAAAAAACATTATGAGCATGAGATTGATTCATTTGAACACTTGGGATTTCATGATACATATGCGGTTGGATTTGATAAAAATGGTAGAACGACTGTATTTAGTATTTCAAATAAAAAAGCAAATCATTTAGAAGATATTTGGAATAATACTACTCCCGCATATATGTTGGGTTTAATTAAAGATTCATTTGGACCTAAGGTATCTAATAAAGTTATCAATATCTTACAAAAAGGTGTTGTGGAAGCAACGGATAGTAAGAAGGGTACAAATTTGGCATTTTCAGAAGCAAAAATTGATGATGCATTTGTTGGTATATGTGAACTTCCTGAGATGGAAAAATATATGGATGCAATGCAGGGAAATAAAGCATTTAACAAATGGTTGGATGAAAATGATATTGCACCGGAAGATACGGCAGATTGGTTAAAAGCTGGGCAAGATTATACAAGACAAGCTGGTGGTGATGTTGCATACGATTCATTTGGTAAAATATTTACAAAAATAGGAGAAATTTCACAAATAGATAAATTTAGAAAAGCTAATCCAGAAATCAATTATAATTCATTATCCATACAATCCGCAGTTTCAAATAAAAATAAAGAAAAGAATGTATTGGAAGCAATTCACAATGATGTTGCGGGTTCAATAGCAAAAGCTGATAAAGAATTAGGATTCCCAAAGAAAAATGGAAAGAACGGACCACACACGCAAGCATATCTTACAACTATTATGAAATCTATGCACTTTGATTTGATGGTAACAAACTATGATAAAAATTTAGGAGTTATCACAGGTATCAGAGGAACCACATCTGCAGATTTTAGAAATGCATTAGCAATCGTATCTAAGTTTAAAGGTGAAGTAAAAACTGAGGCCGGAAGAGCTGCATTGAATAAACATTTAGTAGAGAATTGTAAATTAGACCCACAAACTAGAGCAATCGTTATTAAAGATGGTGATAAATCTTATAGTATAGTTGAAGATACGTGGAGAACAGCAGGAACATCTCAAAAAGTAGAAAAGAAAATTGGAGACCAAATGAGACATGTTCTTATAAGACAAGCGGATAACAGAAGAAAAAAAGAACATTATTAAAATGAATACACAACTACTTTGCCTTTTTACGACAAAGGAAGAAATAAATATAGCACAAGATTTTATATTAAAGAATTACACTTTAACGAATCCAAATGTTTTTATATTAGAAAACAAATCTAAACCAGATGAGTTTTTTATTACATTCAATGTAGAAAAAGGTTCTGCACCAATAGATTCTCAATGGAAAACAATTCTTGTTCATAGAAAGAAACAATCCAATACAATATACACTATAAACGCTTTAAACGAAGTAGTTAAATCAAAGACGGGTGGTATGTTAGATAATTCCTATATGATTGACTGGGAAGAGTTCAGAAATTGTATAATCACCACTTCAAATTTAGGATATAAAAAAATCCCTACTAAAGTTTTCAAAAGTTTTAATGTAGAAAATTTGGAGTATTAAAATAATTTTCTTATATTAGTTGTATGACAGCTAAAAGAAAAAAATTCACTCCCATAGAACTTCACGTAAAAGACCCAAAGGATGTATTTGAGGCTTATAGGGAAGAAATTGCAAAAGCAATCGTAGAAGCAATTAATCACAATCTTAATACTAGAAAGAAAACTGTCGATTTTGCACAAATAATTATCAAAGAATTATTGGTAATTACATTATCAATTGATAAAAGAGAATTCGAAGATTTATTAGAAGAACAACTTAACACTTTAATTGAATTTGAAGATTATGAAACTTGTGCTTTAATAATGAAATTAAAAGAAAAATATAATAAAAAACCAGTAAAACTATAAGTTATGGAAAAATTGGAACTTTACGAAACCTGTATTATGTGTGGTAAAGAAACTACTACATTAAAAACCACTCATGTCGATTTTAGATATGGATATGTAGAGGGTGCAGGACAAATGTGTAGAGAATGTTATTTAGGCGAAAATAGAAACCTTATAACAATTGAAGGAAGAACAATTTTAGATACACCTAACGATTCCGAATTAGGAGCAAAGGTAAGAGAAATGTATTGGGAAAGTAAAAAATAGTTATGTCACCAAAGAAAAAAGAAGAAGCAGAGTATCACATTGGAGATGGTAAATATCTTACAATGAAACAAACAACGACAGTTGAAATGAAAGACCAGTTGAGATTGATGACGGGTGAAGGGAAAGGTATTACATTGGATGTTTCAATCAAAGCAGATTTTGAAAAAATACCACCACAATATCATCAGTTGTTTTTACAAATGATGTCAGTTAGATATGGTGGAATGATAAATATTTGGGATAATACTCAACCATTTGCAAAACCGGAAGCGAAGAAAAAGAAATGGTATCAATTTTGGAAACATTAAAAAATAAGTTATATGAAAGAAGAATCGGCAGTAGAATTTTGTGAAAGAATATATCCTGAAATGATGGAGGAATTCAAAAATATTCAAGCGGAAATGTATGAAACATTTTGCAAGAAACAAAGAAACTACGGACCATCAAATATATCAGTTGGAACATCTCTTCAAACAAAAGAAGATGTAAAACTATCCCTTACTGGGTTATGGTTTAGAATTAATGATAAAATACAAAGATTGAAACAATTGGTTGTTTTAGGGCAGCCAGATGAGGTTGGAGAACCTATACAGGATACCTATCAGGACCTATCGGTTTATGGTATAATTGCGCAAATTGTTCAGCGTGGAAAATGGGCAAAATAAATTTGGTAATTCGGGAAATTTTCCTTATATTTACATAGTAAAAAGTTCAAAAGGTTATATTTATCTATATAGGATATAGCTATAAAACCTTAAACTTAAAACAAATTTTTAAACTTTAAAACTTAACAAACATGGACATTAAATTGGCCTTGTCGAGATTCAATTCTCTACAAAACAACACAAAGAAGTCTGACTCAATTTGGAAGCCAGCACCAGGTAAATCACAAATCAGAATCGTTCCTTACAAATTTAATAAGGATTTACCATTCATCGAACTTTATTTTCATTACAACATCAACAACAAGACTTATTTGTCTCCAATGTCATTTGGCAGACCTGACCCAATTGTTGAATTCGCTGAGAAATTAAAAAGAACAGGCGATACAGATGATTGGAAAGCAGGTAAGAAAATGGAGCCGAAATTAAGAACTTTCGTACCAGTTATCGTAAGAGGTAAAGAAAATGAAGGTGTTAAATTCTGGGGATTTGGTAAGACAGTTTACCAAGACATTTTAGGATACATTGCTGATCCTGATTACGGAGATATTACAGACCCAATGACAGGTAGAGATATCGTATTGGATGTAACTTCTGCAGAAGAATCAAACGCAGCATACCCAACAACTGCAATCAGAATCAAACCAACTCAAACAAAGTTATCTGATGATGCAGCAACAATGCAATCTTTCTTAGAAAATCAAAAGAATATTACTGAATTGTATTCGGAATTATCTTACGCTGAATTAAAAGCAGTGTTAGAAAATTGGTTGAATCCAGGTTCAGCAGTAACTGATGATGAAATCGTTGAAGAATTAGAAGCACCAAAACCAAAAGCACAACCTAAACAATCGCAAGTATCGGTTGATATGGGTGGAGCACAAGAAATTCCAGGTGTAGGTATTGGTTCTTTACCAAACGATTTACCTTGGGAAGATGAAGCACCAAAAGCTTCAAAACCAAAAGATGATGTAGCATCAGCATTTGATGATTTATTTAACAATTAATAGGTTACAACTATGGCCAAAGTACAAGAGGATTTAGCAAGTATACTTGCAGACTCATTAAACAAACAAAATAAGGATGGTAGAATTGCATACTTCCTAAACGATGGTGGTGGTGATGCCCCTACCAATGTAAAAGATTGGTTATCTACGGGTAATGCTCTTTTGGATGTAGCAATCTCTAATAGACCTTATGGTGGTTTGCCTGTTGGCCGTATAGCAGAAATTACGGGTTTAGAGCAGAGTGGAAAATCTTTGCTCTCCGCCCATCTTCTTGCGGAAACACAACGTAAAGGTGGAGTAGCTGTATTAATTGATACCGAAACTGCCGTAAGTAGAGAATACTTAGAAGCAATC
>JACCDU010283254.1_pt1 | contig 10995 bp, 18 predicted proteins | sample 7446081 | NCBI WGS metagenome assembly JACCDU01 (sample SAMN15323447, study PRJNA562643) | freshwater metagenome | isolation source: river surface water | place: USA:Blue River Watershed | collected 2017-08-17
ACACACTTTTAGAGGAAAACAAAATTAAATTTGATAAGATTGGAAAGACGATCCTGAACGTCGATCATCCGTTAGAATCTATCATGAAAGAAATTGGTGAAGTTCTTTCTGCTGGTTTCGGTGAAGCTGTTATCAAAAATATTATGAAACAGACCAAATAATAAGGAGTGATGTATGATTACCAAAGGTGAATGGAAAGTTAACGCTGAAGTTAAGTCTTGTATTGAGTCTGAACAGGGCCTGTTTCTAGAAACAATTGGGCACATTAGTTTGTGGAGTCAATCACATGTAGACCATATGCTGGCTTGTGTAAATAGTTGTCGTGGACTGGACACAAAAGAACTTCAGGAGCGCGGAATAGTCGGTGCTGTGGGGAATCAACTTTTGAAACAAGATGAAATTATTGAAAAACTAATTACTCTTGTAGAACATTATGGAAATTGTTATAATCACGATTTAACAGCTTATCACGAATATCGTGTTGCTAAAAAATATCTCGATAAAAAGGAGTCACTAAATGATTAAGTTAACAAGAACCGATATTAAAAATGATGTTTATATTCACACTGAGTCATCTCAAACATCTTTGGCTTGGAGTAGAGTCCTGAACATCATGTGTGATGACATTATCAACCTGAAGGATGATGAGTTATCAAACAAAGTTTATTATGTCATTTCAGATCTGCAAACAAGTGCAAAACAAGATGTTCTGGAGTTAATGAAAGATGAACACATAGCAAGCATGTTCATTGTGGAATATTAAGAGGTGTCTTACAAATTATGAAAACAACTTATAATTTTGAAAAACTCTTAGAGTTCTCTCTTGCTTCTTTCTGTTATAAGTCTCAAAAGATTGTTGTTCACGATGTTAGAATGAAACAAAATGAGACAATACTAAGCTTAGAAGTCCATTATAAAGACAAAGATGAAACTAAAATTAAATTTAAGAACCTAAAAATATAAAAATTCAAGCTATTTCTTTTAGAAATATTATAAACTATTGAAAATTTTGTAAATTTATGATAATATAGTGTTATCGTTTAATAGTCAACCCTATCTTGCATGCCTTGCTTGATGGGGTTTTCTTTTATCTGGTACACAGTTATTTATATTTAAACCTCATTATAATTATACAAGAGGATAAAATGGCACAGTTTGAAGATATTAGTGTTGGGGATACTTGGGTATCACTCAATGTTGCCACAGGGCTTGCTGTTGGTACAGCATTCAAAGTTCAAAATAAATCAACCACATGGGTATTGATGCAGGAATCAGCAACACAACCATTGAATACCTCTACAAAGGGTGAGATGGTTACTGACTTGTTTCACACAGAACCAAGCAAATTAGTTGTTGCAGGTTCATTGGAGATTTGGGTTAAGTCTACTATTGAAGGTAGATTGGCAAAACTTACTGTTCAAACAGTTTAAGGAGATAATGTATGCCTATTATTAATCCGGGTCAAGGTTCTGGTAGCGCAGCTATTCCTTCAGTTAAGGTTCTACCTGATGGATATGAGTACCGCAAAAATGTAAATGGTGACTTACAACTATATAAAGTTGATGTCACACCAGAAGTATTAATCACCTCTGCAAACGTTGGTGAATTTGATGTTAATGGTTCATTAAGGGCTGCCATTAATACAATTTATCTTGAAGATGCACACTCGATCAAATCAAGTGGGGAAGAGGTAGTCTTTAAGAATTTAGAATCTAATGTGTTCTATACTCCTCTTTGGCAGTTTACAAGTGAAGATGGAGAAAGTGTTGGTGAAGCATCCGTCCTTGTTGAAGAACCTACCTCGACTGAATATTTTCAAAATGGTACAGTTGCCACTCCATCTACTTCTGTAGCTTGTGTTGATACTTATACCACAACAGCTAACGGTTCTGTTTACCAATTCATTGCAGAATCTGCTCAAAACTATTCTGGCAAGTTATCACTTGAATTAAGAAATTCACTGGGTAATGCTGTATTCCGGTTAGACAAAGTTGTAAATTTGTCAGTTGGGAACAGTATCGTTTTCGATAAACTTCTGTATCGTGTTCGTGTTGGTAATGTCCGCACCTTCTCTTTGGTTAAAGAAGATGGAACTCCACTACAAGTGAGTGGTGGATTAGACCAAACTAAGCCTTGGGTCAAGGTTGTTTATCGTGGTTTCTTCGATAGAAAAATAGTTCATGTTGATTCCTCTGGCAAAATACCAACTTCTGATTTGCCTCAGATTGATACAGTGGAACGTAATACTGTTACTAACCAAGCAGCACGACTAGCACTACCTGTTTCTACCAAATTCAGAATCACAATTCAAACAGATATACAACGTCAATTTTATCTGGATCCTAATGCTAACCCTTCAGTATTAGCAAACTGGGTAGATGGAGGTAGTGTAGCAAGCACAGTTACTTCAGCTTTTGGAAGGACTGGTAACGTCACTGCACAAACAGGAGACTATACTGCTGCACAAGTTGGTGCTGTTGCTTCCCCAGCTAGTGATGGTGCCAGACGTGTTCTAATTGGTAATATACCAACATTAGAAAATATTGTAGATAATTTAACAACTGATTCATCAAGTGCACCTTTGTCTGCTGCTCAAGGTAAGTTGTTAAAAGATACCAAACAAGATAATATTACAGGTGGTGCTACCAGTATACTCTCATCAAATTTAACTGCTAGCCGTGCTTTAAGTTCAGATGTCAATGGAAAAGTTATTGCATCTTCAGTAACAGGTTCAGAGTTAGGTCAACTATCTGGCGTTACTGGAAACATACAAACTCAGCTTGACGGTAAACAATCTACAATTACAGGCACTGCAAGTACTATAACAAACTCAGAGCTGATAGCTGACCGGGTTATGATTACAGATAGCAATAAGAAAGCATCTGCGAGTACGGTTACTGCAACTGAACTTGGTACCCTTTCCGGTGTAACATCCTCTGTTCAAGTGCAGATCGATAGTAAGCAAGCTACAATAACTGGTGCTGCAAGTACAGTGGTGTCGAGTAACCTGAACCCTTTAAGTGTAGTAGTTACAGATGTCACTGGTAAACTCATTGCTGATCCTAACATTACAACAACAGAGGTTGGTTATTTAGATGGCGTTACATCTTCAATACAAACACAGTTGAATGGTAAGCAAGCTACAGTAACAGGTACTGCCAGCACAATTGTATCTACCAACTTGACAGGTAGTCGGGTCATGGTTACTAACCCAGGTGGGAAAGCTTCAGCAAGTTCTGTGACAACAACACAATTAGACTATTTATCTGGTGTAACTAGTGCCATACAGACACAATTAAATGGTAAGCAAGCTACTATAACAGGTGCTGCTACAACTATTACTTCCAGTAACCTAACTGCAAGCCGTGTACTTGTTTCAGATGGATCAGGAAAAGTTGCTGCGGATGCTAATATAGATACCACAGAACTAAATTATTTGAATGGTGTGAGTAAGAACCTTCAGACGCAGGTTTCAGATGGCTGGTTTGCTAGAAATACCACCAATACTTTGACGGGTGACAAGTTCTCTATAGGCTACACCCCTATAGCAACAAGCAGTGGTACAGTTACACCAGCGATGATACCATGGGCGATGCCAACAACTACCAATGGTCGGGCGTGGCAGTTTGCGTGGATGCTGAATCAAGTTGGTGCAATGATTGGTTCTCTGGATAACGACAGGTCCTATGATGGTCTTTATTCAACATTATTGGCTTCTGCTGCATCAGATGCAACTTTGATGAAGACTGCATGGCCCGCTCTTGGTGCTATAGATGTGGACCAATCTTCGAATGCATCTCCTCCACCAGAGGCATTCAAGATGATATTGGGCAGGGATGCATCCAGTATTTACTGGGTTAACGTCGTTGGTTGGTTTAACGCAGCGGATGATCGCGGTATCAGGTATGAAACAGCTAGTAACGTATGGACTAATGCTCAGGATGGTACAGCTCCGTTGATACGGAGCTCCTCACAGTTGACTGCTGGTGCAGCGACATTCAGTGATGCATTGATTAGCTCTGGGTGGCCTGCATTGTGTGTAATGCCAACAAGATTGGAGTTGTACTAATTCAGTAAAATATAAAAGCCTAGTGTAAAAACTAGGCTTTATTTTAATAAACTAAAACTATAGTGTATATTCATAAATTATTTTACAAATATTGTTGATTTTTTATATTTATCATGATAATATGGATTTATCAAGTCACATAACAAACAGCTAACACTATGAATAATAAAAACAATAAATATAGTCACGAACCAAACACCTCATATGATTCAGTCAGCAAATTTATAACTGTCACACTAACAGAGTGTACTTTTATAGATTCATCTTTTAAGAATACGCTTTCTATCTCAGAAGAAGTATCGGATGAAGAATCAGCAATTTCATTTGCAGAATCTCTTGCTAAAGATTTGGTTGGTGTTTCTTTGGATATGTGGAATATCTCTTATAAAAATATTGGAAACTTTTATAGTTATAACGAAGTTAATAAAAAATATAAACTTTGTATCCAGTATTAATTCGTAGCCGCAAGGCAAGAATCATGTTTAGCCACATTGGCACAAGTGAAGGTTTCTAGGCCGTCCTCCTTCGGTTATGATGAAACCTTCCACCCTATTTACTCCTCTCCTCATCTCAATACCTTTTCTATGCAATATAGAATCTGTTCTTCTTGAACAACAATCTCTCAAATACAATCTTTAAATTCTTTCATAATATTTCAATACTCTCTCCTAATAAACAAGCCCGCTTTCAGAAATGGAAGTGGGCTTTTCTTTATCCTAAATTTATCTACCTATTAAAACACCTCTTAAACAGTCCTACAATCAATTCTACGGTCTTCAGGCTACCAGTACACTCCCTTTGTTTAACTCTTCAAATTTGAGCCATTTTAAGCTGTTTTACACGATGTTTTAGTCAGACTTGATTATAACCAACAACATCAGGCTTGTCAAGGTAGATTTATCTTAGAAAATTTGTGTTTTAGCTCTTGACACACCACGCAGATTGGTTCATTATGTGCTCATCAAAAAACAAACAAGAGGTACACAAATGAAATACGGAGAACACTTTACAATCACCAAAGCTGTTGCTATTGTTCAGAATATGAAGCAACGGAAAGAAAAGAACAAATTTCAATCAATTCTGGATCCAAACAATCAAAGCAAGAAAGAGGTTGCACCAGCAGATTACACAAGTTATGCTGCGGCACTACAGATTCTTAAAGATAACAACATTAAAATTTAACATAATGAGAACAACATGAAAATTGAAGAATATCACCAAATGGCCAATGAGATTTGGAATTCATCATGTAATTCTTTAGACTATTATTATGGAGAGGGTGCATATTCTAATAATAGTTACAATATCTTAGGTTTTTACTTTGGTCATATTGTATGGGAGGATTTTAACTATGAAAGCTGGCATATTAAGTGGTGCTTAGATCAACAAAACAACAAGGAATACGATGTTTTAGATGCTTTTGAAAAGCAAGTTCTGGTTAATAGTTTAGAAATGCTTCTTAAAGATTTACCAAAGTATGAAGAATGCGAAGATTACGAACAATTTAAAGGAGAACAAAATGGATAAGTTTAAACTGCACGATCAAGCACTAGATCTCTCATCATCTAAGTCTGCTTATAAGCTTGCACGGGAGTTGCTTGAACTTCATGAACAGTACACAATAGCTCAACAAAAAATTGCAGGATATACAGAAATGTTGGAACAGCTTCTAAAAGTCAATAAAATACTGACTGATGAAGTTGTTGCTTGGAAAGAACAACAAAAGACTGAGTTCACTTCAACAGATTGGAAGGTACAGTATGAATTGGAGTGTTAGTATATACTGATTGCGACTTAAAATACGGATAGAACCGCTTGTATAGCATCTAGAATCAATCTTGAGAGGGTGGTCTAGGCTACCCTACTGGTGAGGACAAAGAATTGAAAATTTAGCGATTTAGAATATATTTTATGAAATAATATTTAAGTATTATGTTGGTAGTAAGTACTGAGATAAAACTTGATTTATTTATGAATATGTGTTATACTAAATAAGTATTATCAATAAAACAATAGGAGTTATAAAATGGTAGAACAAAACAACGAAGTGTACACCACTAACGATATGAGTATCGGTGAGTTTATCAGAGAGGTGTATATGTCTGAGGATGGTGGTAGTATGACCATGCAACAGGTTGCCGATGCTTGTGGTACTACTCAGGCAACCATCAGTCGCCTTGTTAACGGTAAGCAGGACTTGACTATTGAGCTGGCATTTAAGCTTGAGAAAGGTCTTGGTCGTAGTGCCCAATCTTGGATGAATTTGTTTGTAAATTATAAGATTTGGGAGTATAAGAACAGCAAGAAATAGAAAGTTATCCACAGGCTAAGAAACCTAGTAGGATAGGGTTAAATTGGACGCTAGACCGCATGGATACTGAAAACTTTGACTACAATTTTTCCCTATCTAGAGTATGGAGTATAATGTGAGATATTTGATAGAAGAATTAGATGAAGATAATATTAGATTAATGGTACAGTTTCTAACTCATACAAACATATATTATAATAAACTTAAAAGATTTATTGGTATAGAAAATTATATATCTAATATTGTTAGTAATTATATTGACATTGACGATAAGGTAGAAAAAGGTATCAAGTGTCTTATTACAAATTCAGATAGGGCGGTTAAGTACAATGCAACTGGATTGTTTGTGTATAGAAAACCTTCACACTATTCTAAAAATAAACAGGAAATCAGTAAAGATGGTTTGTGGTCTGTTATTGATAGCTTAGAGCAAGCAGGGCTGCTTGATGTTTATATTGGATATATGAAACTTGACAACAATGATGACTACGTTGAATCTGTAAGGTCTTTTATCACATTTAAGCCGGAATTTTCTCAGTTGTTCAATAAAAATGGATTTGAGAATGTAAAGTATGGTGATGGAGACGTAATTGATATTATTGATAGGCAGAAAACAAAAGAATTGAAACAACGAGTGAAGAAGGAGACTAGACGAATGACAGGTGTATCTGATATTAAACGAGATTTAATGCAGTTCAATAAACGTCTTGCTCAGACAGTGTTTCATCTTAATAAATCACCACTACCACCACCAATTTACAAGCGTGTTTTTACAGACTCATTAGATTTCGGTGGCCGTTACTACTCGGTTGACGGCAGGTATCAGTGTGTTGGTCAGAATATTCGTAAACATTTATTCATTGACAATGAGCAAGTTGTAGAACTTGACTATTCATCTCTGCATCCATCTATTTGCTATGCAGTTAGTGGTGAAGAGATGGAAGATGGATTCAAACCCTATGAGTGTGATACAAGTTTCTTGAATATTAACTATAAAGCAATTGAAGAGCATAAAATAAAATTCGGTATTGAAAAATATGAACCAGTTAGGTCTATCTGCAAACAGGCATTGTTGTGTTCGATTAATGCTAAAAATATTGAGGCAGCTTTTATGGCAGTTGCACACGAATTGGCAACAGATCTAAAAAGACCAGAAATCAAAAGAAAATATGTTGGGATTGAAAGACCCTTTCCAGCAAAACAATTATGCCAAGCCTTGTGTGACCATAACTACAAGATTGCTCACTTTTTCTTTAGTGACTCAGGAATCATTCTACAAAATTTGGATAGCAAGATGGCAGAAATTATTATCCAAGATTTTATTGTTGATGATGAAGTCCTTCTTCCATACCATGATTCGTTCATTGTGAAGAAATCATTAGAGAAAAAACTTGAAAATGCGATGCAGAAAGCGTATAGTTTGATTGTTGGTTCAAATATAAATTGCAAAATTGATAAGAAATATTAAGGAGACTTTATGGATTTTAAAAATGATAATATTTGGTTGATGAAAGGTGACTGCCTTGAGCGGATGAAGGAGATTAAAAGCGGAAGTGTTGACATGATTCTAGCTGACCCGCCCTACGGCACAACTCAGTGCAAGTGGGATTCAGTTATTCCTCTGGAACCAATGTGGGAACAGCTAAATCGCATCATTAAGCCAAATGGCGCAATTGTTTTGATGGCCCAGACTCCGTTTGACAAAGTTCTTGGTGCATCAAATTTACCAATGCTCAAGTACGAATGGATTTGGGAGAAAACGGCAGCAACAGGACATCTTAATGCAAAGAAAGCTCCGATGAAAGCACATGAAAATGCACTTGTTTTTAGTGATGATCAAGAAACCCATGAAAATATGTTGGTTTTTTACGGCAAGCAGCCTACTTATAACCCTCAGATGACTCACGGACATAAGCCAACAAACAGTTTTACAAAACGTGATGATGCAGACGGGGATTGTTATGGAAAAACTGTTTCAGTAAGCGGCGGAGGAAGTACCTCTAGATACCCAAGAAGTGTTCAAATTTTTAAAAGCGATAAACAAAAATCTAGTTTGCACCCAACTCAAAAACCAGTAGCATTGATGGAATACCTAATCAAAACCTACACCAACGAAGCTGAGACCGTTTTAGATTTTACTATGGGTTCAGGCACAACTGGTGTTGCTTGTATGAACCTAAATAGAAAGTTTATTGGAATAGAAATGGAGGAACATTATTTCAATGTTGCAAAGAACAGAATTTTAAAGGAATAAATCATGACAATGAATTATTACCAAAACAAAGTCTTTGTCAGAATTAAACATTTGCCTTCTAACCACGAAGTTATGTGTGACAAAGAACGACATCAACATAAAAATATACAATGGTGTATCAGGACCATCAAAGCTAAGTTGTATGCAGATAAACTTGGACTAGAAAGACCTATCATTAACGAAAGAACAGAAGGAACATTGTGTCCAATCTGTGAATCAGGAATTCTTGTTGAAAAGCATGAATATCTAAGGTATACTTACAAAACATTGAATGGGTTTAGATTAGACCCTGAAGGTGAGTATGAAGTTTTGAGTTTGTATCTACAATGCCAACTTGGATGCGGTAGTGAACAAATTGATGCATATTGTTTAGAGCACAACAAAGAGACAATGTTGATGCTTTATGAAATGAAGGAGAAAGAATTAAATGAACAAAGAACCAATTAAAGGTATTTCTGTTTGGCATAAAGGTATTCAATATAGTCTACCAAAACCAAATAGGCATCATAACGTTATCCATTATATTCACAATTTAACTGGTGATTATGGTATTGGTGCAGAACAAACTCCTGATGGCAGGGATGGGCAAGGCTTCTATTTAGAAGATGGAACTTACCTAGATCGTTATCAGGCCGCTATTCTAGCAGTTGAGAGCGGGCAAATTGATAAAACTAACTGGGGAAAAGAACTATTCTCTGAAGATTTATGGTGAGGACAATAAATGCGATGTTGGACAGGAGAGACAATAACCAAACTTGAACCTAATTATGTGTTTGTCTTTGGTTCCAATCCAGAAGGACGGCATGGATCCGGTGCAGCTAAAGCAGCTTTAAAGTGCCAAGTACGGGGTTGGAAGAGGTTTACAGGGACAAACTTATGCTCTTGTGACAAAGAATCTAAAAAGGGTTTGTTGAGAAACTAAAAGATGGAACAATAAAGGTTTATAATAAATCTGGCTTTCGTAGTGTCAGCAAAGAAGATCTTGTTGATAACATTAAGGAATTCTATGATTGTGCGACAAATAATGCACACTTGAAGTTCTTTGTGGTTTATAAAGCTGACAGCAAAAATCTTAACGGATACTCTTCAAAAGAGATGTATGAGATGTTGACAACATATAAGATTCCTGATAATGTGTACCTACATTCAAGTTTTAAAGTTTATGAGGAACAATAAATGAAACAAATAACTGAAAATATTAAAGATTGTGATGAATTTACAATATTTGAAGCGCTGGATAGGGTTTCAACATTAACTAAAATGCAAGATGCCTTACTGGGTAGTGTACATGAAACTAGATTTGGATTGAGATTTGAAGAGGTTCATCCTGCTATATTGAAACATCATAAAATTTTAAAAGTCATCCAAGAAAATCTTTCAGAGTTGTACCAACTTTTAGGTCAAGATTTAGATAATATTCTTACTGAAAAGGGACAATAATAAATGTTAACTGAACATGACATTGATTTGTGTTTGAACTGTGAGGACTCAGATATGATGCTCCTTCATCTTTTAAAGAAACATCATGGTTATTATCTGGCTACCATCCCTATAGAACAAAGAGAAATAGTTAAGAAATCGCTTGACTTGCAACTTGAATCTGTTAAGATGTACCTATTGAGACGTAACATTGAGTCGTAGACTCAGCACATTTGGTGCTATTTGTGAGTCTCGGTGCTAAAGCACAATACCTAGTGAGTGAGACAAAAGGAGAAACAAAATGAAATCAGATCAAAAATTTACGCCTAAGTATTGGTGTGTTCATGATAAGAATACAGATGATGTGTTTGTAGATACTATGAGTAAAAGCGCCGTGGACGCAATGCAAAAATTCTATGATAATATTGCAGGAAGCTTGTTCGGAGAATTGACAGAATCAGAGATGGTTGATATGTTTTATGAAGGAGATAACCTTGAGGTTATTCTAGTTGAACTTAATATTGTTGTAAGGAGCTAATAAATGAAAAACAAATCAGTATTGGTAGTCGCTGGAATTTTTGCACTGGCTGTAAGCGCGGGATCATATCAATATTACAAAGATAAGGTACAATCTATTAGTATGTCATACAATGAAGCTCAGATAATCACTAATCTTTATATTCAGCAGAATGTCTGTTCTGTTTTTGGATTGACACAAACAAATAGCAATCAAGATTTGTTGCCATTGATTAAAAGAATTGAGATCAATAACGTGAAACAACATTTTCCAAAAGCTGACAAGAACGTTGCAAAATTAAAAGTTGATTTTATTAACGGTATGGCAGATGAAAAAGTTGCTGAAGTTAAAGCACTTTATCAAAGTTCAGAAGGAGTCCAGATAGACTTCATGGAAGATGCAGCATTCTGTGAACAAACACTGTA
>JACCDU011365065.1_pt1 | contig 10993 bp, 10 predicted proteins | sample 7446081 | NCBI WGS metagenome assembly JACCDU01 (sample SAMN15323447, study PRJNA562643) | freshwater metagenome | isolation source: river surface water | place: USA:Blue River Watershed | collected 2017-08-17
ACACGACCCGCTTTAATCAGTCCGGCGATGCCGGTTTCCTGGGTGCCTGCGTTGTTACTGACGATGGTCAGTTCACGCAAGCCTTTGTCCATGATGGCGCTCATCAATTCAAACGGGATCCCGGCTTCACCGAAACCGCTCACCAGCAATACCGCGCCATCCTGAATAGGAGCAACCGCGTCCTCGAGAGACGCGCATATCTTGTCAAGCATGATTACTCCATCGAAAGCTTGGCGGCTTCAACCGTTTGCTTCCAGCTTTCACGTTCTTTATCGATCATCGCAGCAAATTCTGCTGGTGTGTTGCCACCTGGCGTGCCGCCCATTTCAGCGAAGCGTTTTTGTACTTCAGGCGAGGACAAGACCTTCTTGGTCGCCTGTTGAATTTTGTTCACGATTTCAGGAGGTGTTCCGGCAGGTGCGATAAAGCCGAACCAGGCGGTCACGACCATGTTTTGGATACCCGCCTCAGCCATGGTTGGCACATCGGGCAATTCAGGCGAACGCGTTGCGCCAGTCACAGCCAGTGCGCGCAGTTGACCGGATTTAATGAAGGGCATCGAGCTTGGCAGGTTGTCGATCATGAAGGTGAACTGTTGACCAAGCAGTGCGGTCACAGCGGGACCGGCGCCTTTATAAGGGATATGAGGCACGTTGATGCCGGCGCGTTGCATAAACATTTCGCCCGACAGGTGGGGTGATTGTCCTGCACCGGAAGAACCAAAAGCGAAATTCGCTTTGGGATCTTTTTTGATGGCATCAACAAGTTCTTTAGCCGTCTTGTAGGGCGAAGCGCTGTTGACGACCAGCACGTTTGGCACCGAGATCACGAGCGAGATCGGTGCGAAGTCGGTTGGTTTGTAAGGCAGTTTTTTGTAAAGGCTGTAATTGATCGCATTCGGGCCGATGTTGCCCATCGCGATGGTGTAGCCATCCGGGGTGGCGCGCGTCAACGCCTGCGTGCCGATAATGCCGGCAGCACCCGCCTTGTTTTCAATAATGATCGTCGTGCCTAGCTCTGCACCGAGCTTGTCGCTCAGAAAGCGGGCGGCGATGTCGGTGGTGCCGCCTGGAGCGGCCGGGACGATGACGGTAATGGGTTTTTCAGGCCAAGCCGCCATTGCCGCGGTGCTGGTGATGGCTGTGCTGACAGCCAATATTGCGCTGCTGAGTATTTTTTTCATTTTGAGTCTCCTAAAAAGGACTTTTTAAATAATCTCATCGATTGTAAGGGTGTGAATCGCTCTCTGCTCAGGGGTTTACCCTTCTAACCCCTTTCGATTGTCCGAACCAGGGATTTGTCTAGACGGAATACAGGGTTCCAAAAAGCGAGAAACACGCCAAGGAAGGGGCGTTAACATTGCGAAACTAGGAGAAAAGCTATGGATCTGACCTGGACCGCTGAAGAACGTGCATTTCGTGAAGAAGTGCAAGCATTTTTAAACGCAAAACTGCCAGCCGATTTAAAGGCCAAGGCCTTTGCCCATCACCATTTGGTTCGCGACGACTATGTCCGCTGGCACGCGCTGCTGGCCGAACAGGGCTGGGGTGCGCCAAGCTGGCCGAAAGAATATGGCGGTACGGGCTGGAACGCCATGCAGCGCCTGATTTTTGAAATCGAATCTTTCAAAGCCGGCGCGCCGCGCCTGCTTCCGTTTGGTCTGAGCATGATCGGCCCGGTGCTGATGAAATACGGCAACCAGAAGCAGAAAGATTATTACCTGCCACGCATCATTGAGATGAAAGACTGGTGGTGCCAGGGATATTCGGAGCCAGGCTCCGGTTCCGATCTGGCTTCGCTCAAGACACGCGCCGAGCGCGTGGGTGATCGCTACATTATTAATGGCCAGAAAACCTGGACAACGCTTGCCCATTACGCCGACTGGATGTTCTGCCTGGTGCGAACCGATCCAAGCGCCAAAGCGCAGCGCGGTATTTCGATGGTGCTGATTGACATGAAGCAGCCGGGCGTGACGGTTCGTCCGATCAAAACCTTGAACGGTAGTCATGACGTGAACGAAGTCTGGCTTGAAAACGTTGAGGCACCGCTTGAGAATCTGGTCGGTGAAGAAAACAACGGCTGGACCTATGCCAAGTATTTGTTGGGACATGAGCGTACCGGTATCGCCGGTATTGGTCACTGTCATCGCGAATTGGCCATTCTGAAATCTTTGGCCGAGCGCACCATGGCGAGCGGCGAGTCACTGAGTCTTGATTCTCGCGTGCGCGACAGCATCAACCGTATCGAAGCGCAAGTGCTGGCGCTTGAGATGATGTTGCTGCGTGTCGCCTCCGATAGTTCCGATCCTGGTCCGAAGGCTTCGATCCTGAAGATTCGTGGTTCGGAACTTCAAATGGAACTTGCCCGTCTGCAAATGCAGGTGGCAGGTGCTGATTCCTGGCCCTACGATCCTGAGTGGTTGTATGCGGACTCCGAGTTTCACGGCCCCGGCCCTGAATATTCCGCAGCCGCTTCCGCTGGTTACTTCGATATGCGTAAGACCGCGATTTATGGCGGTACCAACGAAGTCCAGAAGGGCATCATCTCTAAACAGATCATTGGCGTTTAATCGGCGCAAACGGAAAAATCATGGATTTTGCATACTCAGAAGAACAACGCATGCTGACAGACAGCCTGCGTCGTCTGGTCACGGACAACTGGACTTACGCCAAACGCCGCGAACGTCAGCGTGCCGGTCAGTTGGATCAGGGCGCCTGGAATAGTCTGGTTGAATTGGGCATGGGTGGTTTGCTCGTGCCGCAGGATTTTGGCGGCTTTGGTGAAACGCCCGCCACGATGCTGGTGGTGCATTACGAACTGGGTCGTGGTTTGGTGAGCGAACCTGCGATCTCGAGTTCAGTGATGGGCGTCACTTTGCTTGCGAATAGTACAAATGAAGCCTTGAAGGCTCAGTGGCTGACTGCCCACGCTGAAGGCGAGGCTGTGTTGGCGGTGGCTTGGCAAGAAGCCGGCGAGCGTTACGCGCTTCGTCCACTTTGCACCCACGCGACGGCTTCGGCCGAGGGCTACACGCTTGATGGCCGCAAAGTGCTGGTTTGGCACGCGGCCGCTTCACAGGCCTTGATCGTATCCGCATTGCTGGATGGCGAGATGGCCTTGTTCCTAGTGCCCTCGGACGCGCAAGGTTTGTCGATCGCCGACTACCCGACCTTTGATGGTTCACGTGCTTCGACGGTGACGCTTGAGCGTGTGTCGGTTGCGCGCGCACAATTGATCGCCCAGGGTGAGCAGGCGCACGCTTTGATGACGCAGGCACTCGACTTTGGCATCACCGCTTTGTGTGCGCAAGCCTGCGGCGCGATGCAGGCACTGACCGACATCACCATCCAGTACCTCAAGACCCGCAAGCAGTTTGGACAGCCTTTGGCGAATTTCCAGGTCTTGCAGCACCGCTTGGCTGATATGTTGACGCACGCCGAAATGGCGTTGTCCTCAACCTATGTCGCTGCGGCCGCGCTGGACGAGAAAGACGCTGCCAAGCGTAGCAGACTCGTGTCGATGGCCAAGGTCGAAGTGGCAGCTGCCGGTCGCTTTGTCGGCGAATCCGCCGTGCAGTTGCATGGCGGCATGGGCATGACCGATGAACTCGAAGTGGGTGACTACTTCAAGAGTCTGTCGTTTGCCGATCAACTGCTGGGCGATACCAACTTTCACCTGCAACGCATGCAGGACTTGGGTAATTAACCCGGTTCAGTTCTCGAATTTTTAAGGAAGATAGATGTCAACGACTGATCTCAGCGCATGGTTGGGCAAGACCCAGACCGTTACTGATCGTCTGGATCCCAACCACGCTGCGTGTATTGCTGTCACCTTGGGTGAGCCAGTGCCAGCAGTGGGGCAGCCCCTGCCTGCTTTGTGGCACTGGGCGTTTTTTCTCGAAACCGTACCATTGGCTTTAACCGGTACGGATGGTCATCCTGCACGCGGCAGTTTTTTGCCACCGGCAGATAACCGTAATCGTATGTGGGCTGGCGGACGCGTCTCGTTTAATGGACCACTTTTGGTTGGCGTGGAAGCGCATAAAACTTCAACGGTGACCGCGATTCAAGAGAAAAAGGGCCGCACAGGTTCTTTGCTGTTTGTCACAGTCAAGCATGAGATCGTGCAGAAGGGCGTGACGGTCGTCAGCGAAGAGCAGGATATTGTTTATCGCGAACCCAGTCCGCCAAAGCTCGTTGGCACGGAACCCGCACCTGCATCGCAGTGGAAAGAAGCGATCGATCCAACGCCTGTGTTGCTGTTCCGTTACTCGGCAGTCACCTTCAATAGCCATCGTATTCATTACGACCATCCCTACGTCACCGAGAAAGAAGGCTATCCGGGTTTGGTTGTTCACGGTCCGATGATCGCCACCCTGATGTGTCAGGCCTTCGCGCATGCGAATCCTCAAGCGCGCTTGAGTCATTTGACGTATCGCGGCCTGCGCCCTTTGATCGCACCTACGCCTTTCGCTGTTGCGGGCAATGTCACCGCCGCCGGTCAGGCGCAACTCTGGGCCGAGCAAGATGGCACGTTGGCGCACCAGGCTGAATTGAGGTTTGAAGCATGAGCAAGCAAGCGACTAAACAGGCGCCTCGTCCCTTAGACGGCATTACCGTCGTCAGTCTTGAGCATGCGATCGCTGCGCCATTTTGCACGCGTCAACTGGCAGATATGGGCGCCCGCGTCATCAAGGTCGAGCGTCCCGGCGTCGGCGACTTCGCGCGTAAATATGATGAGCGCACTCGCGGTATGGCTTCACACTTTGTGTGGACCAATCGCTCCAAAGAAAGTCTGACACTGGATCTTAAACATCCGGATGCCATGGCCGCGCTCGAGAAGTTGCTCGAAACGGCTGACGTGTTGGTGCAGAACCTGGCTCCAGGTGCGGCTGCTCGCATGGGCTTGTCTTTCGAAGCTTTACACGCGCGTTTTCCCAGACTGATCGTTTGCGATATTTCCGGTTACGGCGAGGGTGGTCCTTACGAAACCAAGAAAGCCTACGACTTGCTGATTCAAAGCGAAAGCGGTTTTGTGTCGGTGACCGGCTCTCCTGACGAACCCGCCAAAGCAGGGTGCTCGATTGCGGATATCGCGGCCGGTATGTATTCCTACTCCGGCATTTTGAATGCCTTGCTCTTGCGTGGCAAGACAGGTTTGGGTAGTCATCTGGATGTCTCGATGCTTGAAAGCATGGTCGAGTGGATGAGCTTTCCGATGTATTACGCTTTTGAGGGGGCAGCACCACCACCCAGAGCGGGAGCGGCGCATGCGACGATCTATCCTTATGGACCCTTCCCGGTCGGTGATGGTAGCAATGTGATGCTTGGCTTGCAAAACGAGCGCGAATGGCGCGTGTTTTGTGAGAAGGTCTTAAAGCAGCCTGCCTTGGCGGATGAGCCTGATTTTTCTTCCAACTCCTTGCGTGTCAAAAATCGCGATCGCTTGCGCGGTTTGATCGTGGGAGCGTTTTCGAAGATGACGATTGACCAGGTTGTCCAATATCTTGAAGATGCGCAGATCGCCAATGCGCGCGTCAACGAAATGAAAGACGTCTGGGCACATCCTCAACTCAAAGCACGTGACCGTTGGACCGAAGTGGGCAGTCCGGTGGGCGCCTTGCCTGCCTTGATTCCGCCTGCGACAAACAATCAGTTTGATGCGCGTATGGATGCGATTCCCGGAATTGGAGAGCATACCTACGCGATCCTGAAAGAGCTGGGTGTGACGTCCGAGGCCTTGGCCAGACTTGAGGCTGATAAAGCGATTTAAGTTGTCGCTTGATGCAGGCAAAAAAAGGATCTGAGTGTTCAGATCCTTTTTTTTACCTCAGTTTTTCAAGCTGTCATTCACCTCAAGCAAGTGGCCAGATCTTTTGCTCGCTGCATGCTTGCAGCAATTCTTTAAAGGTACCCATCGGGAGTGTTAAGTCTGGCGCTAATTCGTGCAGTGGTTGCAGTACAAAGGCGCGCAGATGCATTCTTGGGTGGGGTAGGGTTAGCCGTGGCGTACGCAGGCTGAGTGCATCGTACAAAAGCAAATCCAGATCAAGTGTTCTAGGGGCGTTGCGATAGGGACGCTTGCGGCCGTGCTCGAGTTCAAGGTGTTGTAAAACGTCGAGCAAGTTCACAGGGGATAGCGTGGTTTCAAGTCGGGCGACTGCATTGACAAATACCGGACCCGTGGCATCGACAGGATCGCTTGAATAAAAACGCGAGGCCTGACAGGAGAGAATGCCAGGTGTGTCTGCGAGTGCCTGCAGAGCCTCAAGCAGGGTTTGCTTTGCATCCCCCAGATTGGCACCCAGCCCGATATAGGCGCACGCATTCATGAAGTGCTTTAGTCGATGGTTGGAACGTTGCTGTGATCGCCAGACGCGACTCTAGGACTGCGGCGACGTCTGCGGGTGCGTGAGCGAGGCGCAGTATCGCCAGTTTCGCGTGGCAGTTTACTTAAGTCTTCGATCATTTCGGCACGTGTCGAGTCATCGGCGTTGACCAGATCCATCCACCATTGCGCCAGAACGCTGTCGAACTCGCCTGCAGCAGCGCGCAGTTGCAGGAAGTCGGCTGCCGCACGGATTCTGGGCTGTTCCAACATACGCCAGACCATTTTAGGCAGGCGCTTTTCAAAGCGTGGCTGCATAAACCAAATTTCGCGCATATCTGAGCTAAAGCGCTTTTGAATCGCAAGCTTTTCAGTTTGCTCGTCCAAGACGGAGTCTGCAGCCTGCATCAAGGCAGGGATTGAAGGCTCACCCTTTTTGACGAGTTGTTTCCAGCGCAAATCAACTTGATGCCACAACAGGGCGGCAAACAAAAAGCTTGGGCTAACGGTTTTTCCGCTGCGCACGCGATGATCGGTGCGGTCCAGTGCGAGTTCGATGAATGCTTCACCGCCAGGCTGCTCAAGCACGACATCCAGCAAAGGCAACATGCCGTGATGCAAGCCGTCTTGGCGTAGTTGTTGCAGGCAATCCATTGCATGACCACAGGTCAGCAGCTTGAGCATTTCGTCGAACAGTCGCGAAGCGGGCACGTTTTCAATCAGTCCGGCCATCGACTGCAGGGGTTCACGCGTCGCGGGGGCGATGGTGCCATTCAGTTTGACGGCGAAACGCACGGCGCGCAGCATTCTGACTGGATCTTCGCGATAGCGTGTGCGTGGATCGCCGATCATGCTGACTGAGCGTTTTTTAAGATCCTCAACGCCACGATGAAAGTCAATCACGGTTTCCGTTGTGGGGTCGTAATACAGGGCGTTGATTGTAAAGTCGCGACGCGCTGCATCCTGTTCGTGCGTGCCGAACTCGTTGTCACGCAAGATACGGCCATGATCATCGGTCGTGTTTGAAACGGAAGCGGGCGCGCGAAAGGTCGAGGTCTCGATGATCTCTTGACCAAACACCACATGCACCAACTGAAAACGACGACCAATGATGCGGGCGCGTCTGAACAACCCGCGAACCTGTTCGGGCGTGGCATCCGTCGCGACGTCGAAGTCTTTTGGTTCGAGGCCGACAATCAGATCGCGAACGGCGCCGCCAACGATATAGGCTTGATAGCCTTCGTGTTGAAGGACTTCGCATACCTTGATGGCGTGTCTTGAAACATTGCGTCGGTCAATGCCGTGCTTTTCTTTGGTGATGTGCTGAACACCTTGCGAGCGTTGCTTGAAAAGCTGTCCGACAAAGCGTTTGATTGTGTCTGTAATCATCAGGATTTATGGTCGGCCAGTTTGGAAAAAAGATTCAGTACCGGCCAGTTGCGTTGTTCGGCGACTTGCAACAGGCTTGGGCTTGGGTTGGTGACGATGGGATGTGTCACGACTTCAAGCAGGGGCAGGTCGTTAATGGAGTCGCTATAAAAATAAGACTCGTCGAAATCGGAGATTTTTTTATCCATGCCGGCCAGCCAGTCGTTGACGCGCAGGACCTTGCCATGTTTAAAGCTGGGAGTACCTGCGATTTTGCCGGTGTAGCGACCGCCAATGTATTCAGGATCTGTCGCAATCAGTGTCGGCACGCCGAACGCACGGGCGATGGGCGCTGTTACAAAACTGTTGGTCGCCGTCACTAGGGCGCACAGATCACCGGCAGCCAGATGACGCTGAACCAGTTCGATCGCTTGTTCGGTCATGGCAGGGCGAATCACGCGTTGCATGAAGTCTTCGTGCCAGGCTGCGAGCAGGTGAGGTGGATGGGCCGCCAGCAGGCCCAGCATGAATTCGGCCGCTTGTTCGGCGGTGAGGTCGCCCGCGTTGTAGCGGTTCATCAAGTCTTCGTTGCGACGCAAGGCTTCGGCCGGATCACCGGCGCGACCGGATTCGGCCATATAGACAGCCCACTGGTGATCGCTATCGAGCGGCAACAGGGTGTGATCAAGATCGAAGAGCGCCAGACGTCTGGAGGTCATGATTGGAGAAACTCACGGTCGGAAAGCATCGCGCGCATTAGCGGCACGGTGACGGTCCGGTGTTTAGACAGCGAATACCGGTCGATTGCGTCGACCAGTGCGAAAAGTTGGCGAATGTCGCGTGAATAATGGGTCAGCATCCAGTCCAGTACGTCGTCCGACAGCGGCAGCCCCAGTTGTTGCGCATGCGTTTTGAGGGCCGCGTACTTATCGGCATCCGAAAGGGGGTCAAGCCTGAAGACCAGATCCCAGCCAAGACGGGTACGCAAATCTTCGCGCAAAGACATCATCATCGGCGCCCGATCGCCTGTGACAGCCAGTGCAAACGCCGAAGACGTCGTGGCTGACTCACGCCAGTGATTGTACAGGGCAAACACGCCGGCTAATTGGGCGTCATCCATCTGTTGGACATCATCCACGGCAATCAGTTCAACGTCATGATCCGGGTTCGAGGAGGTGGCAAAAGCGAGAATTTCGGCTGCGGAGGTGTCGGCTCCGACATAAAGAGAGGGTCTGGAGCCGGCCAGTGCCCGCAACAAGTGGCTTCGGCCCGAGCCGGGCGGACCCCATAAATAGAGGGCGCGACCGGGCTGTAAGCCGCGCGCAGCATCAATTGCACCCGCATTTTCCCCCACCAGAGTATTGTCTAGTGTCGGGTCCGGGGCGGGGATGATCTCCAGAAGTAACTGCCTGCTCATTGACTCGTCGTAAAATTAGTAAAAATCACGTATAAAACCCCGCAATTGTCACACAACAACGGCATTTTCCTATGACCCAACAACAAGCTCCCCTTACATACCGTGACGCAGGCGTCGATATTGACGCTGGAGACGCCCTGGTTGACCGTATCAAGCCTCTGGCCGCACGCACCATGCGCGAAGGCGTTCTGGCAGGCATTGGGGGCTTTGGCGCCCTGTTTGAGGTGCCTAAGCGCTACAAAGAGCCTGTCCTGGTTTCAGGCACGGATGGTGTCGGTACCAAGCTCAAACTGGCTTTTGACTGGCAGCGCCACGATACCGTTGGTATCGATCTGGTTGCGATGAGCGTCAACGATATTCTGGTGCAGGGCGCTGAGCCTTTGTTTTTTCTGGATTATTTCGCTTGCGGCAAGCTCTCGGTCGATGTGGCCGCTCAAGTCGTGGGTGGCATCGCCAAGGGCTGCGAGCTCTCAGGTTGCGCCCTGATTGGTGGTGAAACGGCCGAAATGCCTGGCATGTACCCCGATGGCGAATACGATCTGGCTGGTTTTGCGGTTGGCGCAGCTGAAAAGTCCAAACTGATCGATGGCAAGTCGATTGTTCCGGGTGATGTCGTACTGGGACTGGCTTCAAGCGGAGCCCATTCCAACGGTTATTCGTTGTTGCGCAAAATTCTGCAGCGCGCCAATGCGCGTCCCGAGCAGGATTTTCATGGACGTCCACTGGGTGATGTCGTGATGGCGCCCACGCGTTTATATGTCAAGCCTGTTTTGGCGATCCTCAAAGAATTCGGCAGCGATATCAAAGGCTTGGCGCACATTACCGGCGGTGGTTTGCTGGACAACGTGCCGCGTATCTTGCAACCTGGCTTGCAGGCGCATTTGCACCGCGATAGCTGGACCATGCCCAAGCTTTTCTCGTGGTTGCAGCAAGAAGGTGGTGTTGCGGATACGGAAATGCACCGCGTCTTCAATTGCGGCATCGGCATGGTTGTGGTGGTACCTGCTGCGCGCGCGCAGGCCATCATGGCTGCTTTCCAGGCACAAGGCGAAACGGTTTACCAGTTGGGCGACATCCGTGCCGCCGCAGCCGATCAGCCTCAGACCGTTGTGGTCTAAGCGGATTTAAGTCATTTGTTTTTCCACGCATCGCAACACCTGTTGCAGTGCGTCTGAAGAAAGCGAGTCAATCACCTGTCTGCCAGGCAAACTGCGCAGCCAGGTGAGCTGACGCTTCGCTAACTGTCGGGTAGCCGCAATGGCCTGTTCCCTTGCTTCGGGTAAACCGATTTCACCATCCAGCATGGACCAGAGCTGCCGATAGCCAACGCAGCGGATAGACGGCAGGCCGGTATGTAAACCTGGTTGCCGGTGAAGTTTTTCAACTTCTTGTACAAGACCCTGTTCAAGCATCAGATCAAAACGTTCCGCAATCCTTGCGTGCAAGACGCTGCGATCATTTGGCTCAAGGCTGAGGGTGTAGGTCGGCACGGGCAAATCAGCCGGATTCGTCTGGCCGATCAATTCAGACATCGGGCGTCCGCTCAGGCGCCAAATCTCAAGCGCACGCTGAATTCTTTGACTATCGTTTGGAGCCAGACGTTGCGCCGTTGCGGGATCCACCTGCGCGAGTTCTTTGTGCATGCCAGGCCAACCAATTTTTTCCGCTTGTTCTTCCAGCTCCTGACGAACGGCTGGATCAGCCTGGGGAAGATCATTCAAGCCATCGCGCAAGGCTTTGAAATAAAGCATCGTGCCGCCGGCCAGTAGTGGCAGGTTTCCGCGTGCTCGGATCTCAGAGACACATTGCAAGGCGTCGCGCCTGAACGCTGCGGCCGAATAGGACTCGGATGGATCTCGGATATCAAGCAGGTGGTGTCGC
>JACCDU011383913.1_pt1 | contig 10993 bp, 7 predicted proteins | sample 7446081 | NCBI WGS metagenome assembly JACCDU01 (sample SAMN15323447, study PRJNA562643) | freshwater metagenome | isolation source: river surface water | place: USA:Blue River Watershed | collected 2017-08-17
AACGCGAATTGCCATTAGGTTCTCCAAATGGTTCAGGCGCCACAAACGGCGCGTGGTTGATTTTTATTGGTTATTTGCCACGCACCGTTGGGTGGAAAAACTAGTATCAGACTAGCAGTAGACCGCGAGTTTGAGTGCGTGCAGCCTCGAAACGCGCTTTAACATCTGACCAGTTGATGATGTTCCAGAATGCCTTCACATAGTCGCCCTTTACGTTGACGTAGTCAAGGTAGAAAGCGTGCTCCCACATGTCGAGCATCAGCAGTGGAACGCTGGTTGGAACGATGTTGCCCTGCTGGTCATAAAGCTGTTCGATGATTAGTCGCTGACCCAAGACATCCCAAGCCAAGAAAGACCAACCAGAACCCTGGATGCCCATTGCGCTGGCGTTGAAGTGCGCTTGGAAAGCTTCAAATGAACCGAAGAACTCGTTGATCGCCGCAGCCAACTCTCCCTGTGGGCGGTCGCTGTTGACCGGAGCAAGGTTCTTCCAAAAAATCGAGTGGTTGATGTGCCCAGCCAGGTGAAAAGCTAGGTCCTTCTGGAGTTTGTTGACCCAGGTGAAGTCGTTTTTCGCGCGAGCTTCTTCGAGCAGATCAAGAGTGGTGTTTGCCCCAGCAACATAGGCTGCGTGGTGCTTTGAGTGGTGCAATTCCATGATTCGAGCCGAGATGCTTGGCTCTAGTGCTGCATAGTCGTAGGTCAGTTCTGGAAGAACATACTTGCTCATTTTGTGCTCCTAGTTAGGTGTTGCTCTTAAAAAGATTGAATTCTGTTTGATTATTCCGAGCTAATCTTCGAGATCTTCGCTCAAGAACGCATCGGTGGCCGGAATACCTAGTTCCTCGGCTTTCTTGTCGGCCATCGCCAACAGTCGGCGGATTCGGCCGGCGATTGCGTCTTTGGTCATTACCGGGTCTGCCAAGTGACCAAGCTCGTCGAGGCTGGCCTGTTTGTGCTGCAATCGCAACTGACCTGCATAGCGAAGGTGCTCGGGAATATCGCTTCCCAAGATTTCTAGCGCTCTTTCTACGCGGGCACCTGCCGCAACTGCGGCCTGGGCCGAACGACGCAGGTTGGCATCGTCAAAATTGGCAAGTCGGTTTGCGGTGGCCCGAACTTCGCGACGAAGCCGCATTTCTTCCCAGCGCAGAACCTGCGTGTGGGCTCCCATCTGGGTGAGCATGGTTGCGATAGCTTCACCTTCGCGAACAACAACTCGGTAAACGCCTCGAACCTCGCGTGCCTTAGCCTGCACGCCCAATCGACGGGCCACGCCGACCAGGGCCATCGCTGCTTCGTTACCCGGGGCAGTGATCTCGAGCGCTGCCGAGCGACCTGGGTCGGTTAGCGAGCCATGTGCCAAGAAAGCTCCACGCCATACCGCCTGAGCCTCGGGAATCGAGCCAGACACCAGTAATGCTGGCAAACCTCGCACCGGGCGGCCACGCTGGTCAAGCAGACCTGTTTGACGAGCTAGAACATCACCTTGTTTGATGACTCGCACCTGATAGCGGCTGGTGCGACGAATTCCACTTGGTGAAATGATCGCCAGTTCTGACTCGATGCCAAACAGTTCAACCAAATCCTTGCGCACGCGACGAGCAAGCTGGGCGGTGTCTAGTTCAACTTCGACGGCTACCCTTCCCGAAATCAGGTGTAGTCCGCCCGAGAAGCGAAGAATGGTAGCTAGTTCGGCCATACGAACCGAGTTCTTGTTGATTTCTAAACGTGAGAGCTCATCTTTGAGGTCTGCGGTTAGTGCCATGGTTTTCCCCTATTCCTTGCCGAGATCGCGGTGCTTGATGCTCACGGCCACATCTGGAAGTTTTGCTAGCTCTGCTGCGATTCGCTTGGCTGTAGCAACCGAACGATGTTTTCCGCCGGTGCAGCCCACGGCGATGGTCGCGTAGCGCTTGTTTTCTTGAACATATCCGCGCAACACTGGCTTCAGCGCCGACAGGTAGTTCGTAATGAATTCCTCGGCTCCGGCCTGCCCAAGCACAAAATCGCTGACCGCTTGGTCTTCGCCGGTGAAAGGGCGAAGCGCTTCTTGCCAGAATGGGTTGGGCAAAAATCGCATGTCGGCTACCAAATCGGCGTCTGAAGGAAGGCCGTATTTGAATCCAAAGCTCATCACCGTGATTTGTAAACGCTGCGAGTGCTCGAGCGTGAATCCATCGCTGATTTTGTTAGACAGTTGGTGAATGTTGAGGTCGCTGGTATCGATAACTACATCCGCGGTTTCTCTGAGGCTAAGCAGGCGAACTCGTTCTTCACCGATTCCATCAAGGATGGTGCCGTTTCCCTGAAGTGGGTGTGGTCGACGAACCGACTCAAAGCGTTTCACGAGAGCGGCATCCGTTGCCTCAAGAAAGAGCAAACGCAGGTTGATGCTCCTTGTGCGAAGTTGAGCTAGGTGCTCTTGCAGTTCGCTGAAAAACTCGCCTCCGCGAACATCGATCACAACAGCCAGACGCGGCAACGGAGTCTTGGCAAGTGTGAATAGGTCGGCAATCGGTCCTAGCATTTGCGGCGGCAGGTTGTCTACGACATACCAGCCAAGGTCTTCAAGTGCGTTTCCAACAGTGGATCTGCCAGCGCCAGACATGCCTGTAACGATGAGGAGTTCGTGCTTCTTTTCGCTAGACACTCGCCCCTCCTTTGCCGGTCAAATTCGAAATCTTGCGTCTCGGCGTGTTGCTTGCTGTGACGCGGTTTGTAGAAGTCTAACCCTTTGCGACACGCCGATTGCAAATCGTTACTTTTTTAATCCTTCGACAATCTGAACTGCGAGCGAATTTCCAATTCCGGCAACCTCGGCAATTTCTTCAACCGAGGCAACTTTGAGTCGCTTCGCGGAACCAAATCGGCGCAGAAGAGCACTGATTCGCTTTTCACCCAATCCCGGAATATCACTCAAAATGCTGGCGATGCTGCTCGAGCGCTTTTTGCGTTGATATGTAATGGCAAATCGGTGCGCTTCATCGCGAATTCGTTGCAGCAGAAACAGCTCGTCGGTTGCACGCGGAAGAATAATTGGAAACTCATCTCCGGGAACCCACACCTCTTCGAGTCGCTTAGCTAAACCGACAACTGTGAGCCCCGACACTCCAGAATCGTCAATCGCACGCTGCGCGGCATTTACCTGTGGCAAACCGCCATCGACAATCAAAAGCGATGGCCGGTAACTGAATTTACCTGGGTCGATGAGTTCTTCGTCGATGCTTGGGTCTTTCAGGTATTTCAATCGTCGCGACAGCACCTGGTAAATCGATTCGGTGTCATCGGTGGTTTCTTCGATTGAGAAACGTCGATAGTGTTCCTTTTTAGGCAAGCCGTCTTCGAACACGACCATTGAGGCTACTACCCCGGTGCCGCCAAGGTGCGAAACGTCGAAACACTCGATGCGCAACGGAGCTTCATCTAGGTTTAGAGCCTTTTGAATGCCGGCAAGTGCGTCGGCACGAGCGGTGAAGTCGGCGCTTCGCCGGGTCTTGTAGAGCATGAGCGCGTGCTTTGCATTGGTCAGGGCAGTCTCGGCAAGAGCCGCCTTGTCACCGCGCTGAGCAACTCGAAGATCAACCTTTGAGCCTCGCAACTGCCCCAGCCATTTGCCGAGTTCTTTTGCATCGTCGGGTAACGCCGGCACAATCACTTCGCGAGGCACCTCTTGCGGTTCGGTGCCATCAATCGGCGAATATACGTTCTGTAAGACATACTCGACCAGTTCACTCAGGTCGCGCTCTAACTCTTTGTCGACCACCCAACCGCGCACACCTCGGATGCGACCGCCGCGCACGATGAACTGCGAAACCGCCGCAGCCAGTTCGTCATCTGCTATGCCGAACAGGTCGGCATCGGTGTTGTCACTAAAAACGACTGTGCTCTTTTCAAGAACAGCCTCAAGAGCCTCGACGTTATCGCGCAGGCGAGCCGCCAACTCATACTGCTGGGTTTCTGAGGCCTCGAACATGCGGGCGCGAAGGGTCTCTACGTGCTCGGTGTCACCGCCACCCATGAAGTCGACGAACTGTTTGGCAATTGCTTTGTGTTCGGTTGAGCTGACCCTGCCAACACAGGGAGCAGCACACTTGCCTATATCACCAAGCAGGCAGGCTCGACCGGCGGATTGAGCCCTTTGAAATACACCTGACGAACAACTTCTGACCGGATAGACCTTGAGCAAGGTGTCTAAGGTTTCGCGCACAGCCCATGCTTGGGTGTAAGGACCGAAATATTTGACCCCTTTGAGTTCGCGATTGCGGGTGATGAACACCCTCGGAAAGGCGTCTGCGGTTGAAACCGCCAGGTACGGGTATGACTTGTCGTCTTTAAACCTGACGTTGAACGGCGGGTCGAACTCTTTGATCCAAGTGAATTCGAGTTGCAGGGCCTCATACTCGGTCTTGACGATGGTCCACTGCACGTCAACGGCAGAGGTAACCATGCGCCTCGTGCGTTCGTGCAGGCTTTCGAGAGGCCCAAAGTAGTTGCTGAGACGTGCCCTAAGGTTCTTGGCTTTACCCACGTAAAGCACTCGACCGGTAGCGTCAAGCCAACGGTAGACTCCCGGATCTGTGGGGATTTCTCCGGTTTTTGGGCGAAACGACAGGTCGTTTGCCACTAGCCGAGCATTTCCTTCAGGAACTCTCCGGTGAAGCTCTTTTTGTTCTTCGCTACCTGCTCAGGTGTGCCGGTTGCGACAACCTCACCGCCTCGCGAACCACCCTCCGGACCCATGTCTACAATCCAGTCGGCGCACTTGATCACATCGAGGTTGTGTTCAATGACCAGCACGGTGTTTCCCTTGTCAACGAGTCCGTTCAGAACCAACAGAAGTTTGCGAACATCCTCGAAGTGCAGACCTGTGGTTGGTTCGTCGAGCACATAGATGCTGCGGCCATTGGAGCGTTTTTGAAGCTCAGTGGCAAGTTTGACTCGCTGAGCTTCGCCACCAGATAGCGTGGTCGCGCTTTGACCCAGACGCACATATCCAAGGCCTACTTCAACCAGAGTCACTAGGAATCGGGCAATCGAACTGATTGGGGCAAAGAACTCGGCAGCCTCGGCGATTGGCATTTCGAGCACCTCGGCGATGTTCTTGCCCTTGTACTTCACCTGCAGGGTTTCGCGGTTGTAACGCTCACCGTGGCAAACCTCGCAAGCCACATAGACATCGGGTAAGAAGTTCATCTCGATGCGCAGGGTTCCGTCACCCGAACATGCCTCGCAACGGCCACCCTTGACATTGAAAGAGAATCGGCCCTGCTGATAGCCGCGGGCCTTCGACTCTTGAGTGTCGGCAAATAGTTTGCGAATGTGGTCGAAGACACCGGTATAGGTGGCCGGGTTCGAGCGCGGCGTGCGACCAATCGGGTTTTGGTCTACGTGAACTACCTTGTCTAGCTGTTCCAAGCCTTCGATGCGAGTGTGTTTTCCAGCAACTCCCTTAGCTCCGTTTAGTGTGTTGGCAAGAACCTCGTATAGAACGTCGTTTACCAACGATGACTTACCCGAGCCGCTAACTCCAGTGACTGCAGTGAGGGTACCCAGAGGGAATTCGACATCCACGGTCTTTAGGTTGTTCTCGCGTGCGCCCACTACTTTGATTTTGCGGGCTGGGTCGATTTCACGACGTTTTTTCGGGGTCTCAATCCTCTCGCGCCCGGCCATAAATGCGCCGGTCACCGAGTTCTTGTTTTCGAGCAGCTCCTTATAAGGGCCACTGTGAACCACGGTTCCACCATTTACGCCAGCACCGGGGCCTATGTCGACAATCCAGTCGGAGGCCTTGATTGTGTCTTCGTCGTGCTCGACAACGATCAGGGTGTTGCCCAGGTCGCGCAGCTTCAGCAATGTGTCGATAAGTCGACGGTTGTCTCGTTGGTGCAAACCGATGCTCGGTTCATCTAGAACGTAAAGAACGCCGGTTAGGCCAGAACCAATCTGGGTGGCCAATCGAATGCGCTGTGCTTCACCGCCAGAAAGACTGCCGGCGGCACGTTCGAGACTCAGATAGTCGAGGCCTACGGCAATCAAAAAGTCCAGACGGGCACGAATTTCGCGCAACACCTGTGCGGCGATCTTTACGTCGCGGTCATCCAAGGTGATTTTGTCGAAGAATTCGACTGCCTCGCCAAGGCTCATAGCGGCAACGTCGGCAATTGACCGATCGTCAACCTTAACCGCCAAGACCTCTGGCTTTAGACGCTTGCCATCACAGGCCGAACAAGGTACCTCGCGCAAAAACCCGCTCCAGCGACCTCGGGCAAAGTCATTCTCTGATTCGAGGTACTTGCGTTCGATGTAGCTAAGAACACCTTCGAATCCGGTGGTGTAGCGCAACTCGCGACCGTAGCGGTTCTTCCACTTGACCTGAACGTCAAAATTGTTGCCGTGCAGCACAGCCTGCTGAACTTCTTCCGGAAGCTCGTTCCAAGGCGTGTCCAGCGAGAATTCCATGTCGGCGGCCAGACCCTCGAGCATGCGGGTGAAATAGCTGAACAAGCCTTTGCCCTGGGTAGACCAAGGCAGAATAACTCCCCCGTTGATGCTCGCTTCATGGTCGCCAATAACCAAGTCGCCGTCTACGGCCTGCTTAGTGCCAAGTCCAGAACAAGTTGGGCAGGCGCCGAAAGGTGCGTTGAACGAAAAGGTGCGGGGCTCGATTTCGGTCAAGCTCAAAGGATGTTCGTTGGGGCAAGACATCTTTTCGCTGAAGACTCGTGTCTTGTTTGGGCCTTCGGCTACGTCGACTAGGTCAATCAAAATTCTTCCGCCGGCCAGTTTTAGCGCGGTTTCGACCGAGTCTGCGAGTCTACCGATGATGTCTGGTTTGTTCACCAGACGGTCAACCACCACAGAGATATCGTGCTTGAAAGTCTTCTTTAGTGGCTGAGCTTCGGCTAGCTGAACTACCTCGCCGTCTACCACGGCACGCGCGAAACCCTGAGCGTTTAGGTCGCGAAACAGGTCGACGAACTCGCCCTTTTTCTGGTCGACAATCTGCGCCAAGATCTGAAATCGAGTGCCTTCCGGCATCTCGAGAATTTGGTCAACGATTTGCTGGGGTGTTTGCTTAACGATTTTCTCGCCACACTCGGCACAGTAAGGCACACCAACGCGGGCCCAAAGCAGGCGAAGGTAATCGTGAATCTCGGTGATGGTTCCCACGGTAGAGCGTGGATTTCGGTTCGTGGATTTCTGATCAATCGACACCGCGGGGCTCAGACCCTCGATGAAGTCGACATCTGGGCGGTCAACCTGACCCAAGAACTGGCGCGCATATGCCGATAATGATTCGACGTAACGACGCTGACCCTCGGCGAAAATGGTGTCAAAAGCCAGCGAAGACTTACCCGAGCCGCTCAAACCGGTGAAGACCACCATCGAGTCGCGCGGTATTTCGAGGTTCACATTTTGAAGGTTGTGAACGCGTGCACCCTTGATGATGAGCTTGTTGTTGTGGTGGATCTGGCTAATAGACACCATGAAAGTTTAACCTCGCTACTAACAGCTCACGCCTAAGCGTGACCGGCTTTTTCCATTTGGCGAAGCTCATGCTTCAATTCTGAAATCTCATCTCGCAAACGTGCTGCCAACTCAAATTTGAGCTCGACTGCCGCCGCTTTCATCTGCTCGTCAAGGTCGACCACAACTGCCAAAATCTCGTTGTATGCCATTCCCGCGATACCCTTTCGAGCCTTCATAGGAATTACGGTCTTGCCATCCTTGTTTCGTTTATTCTTTTGGGCGGCCTCAAGCAATTGAGCCGTATCTTCTTCTTCACGAAGAATCTGGTCGGTGATGTCAGCAATTTTCTTGCGAAGTGGCTGAGGGTCAACCCCTCGTTCGAGGTTGTAGGCAACCTGTTTGGCACGACGACGATTGGTTTCATCGATTGCTCTGGCCATCGAGTCGGTCACGTTGTCGGCATACATGTGAACTTGACCATTAACGTTTCTCGCAGCACGGCCGATCGTCTGAATCAAGGATGTGGTCGATCTCAAGAAGCCTTCTTTATCGGCGTCGAGAATACTAACCAGCGAAACCTCCGGTAAGTCAAGGCCCTCACGGAGCAGGTTGATTCCAATCAGCACATCGAACAGACCGCTGCGCAGCTCACGAAGTAGCTCAACGCGGCGCAGGGTGTCAACGTCAGAGTGCAAGTATCGAACGCGAACTCCTGCTTCAGTCAAGAAGTCGGTCAATTCTTCGGCCATCTTCTTGGTCAGTGTAGTGACCAAAACGCGCTCGTCTTTCGCCGCTCTAACCCTGATTTCTTCAAGCAGGTCGTCGATTTGGCCCTTGCTTGGCTTAATCACAATTTCTGGGTCGACTAGACCGGTAGGGCGAATAATCTGTTCGACTACGCCCGCACCCAGGTTCATCTCGTATTTGCCAGGCGTCGCAGACAGATAAACGGTTTGGCCAACTCGCTCAAGAAATTCGCTGAACTTTAACGGACGGTTGTCGAGAGCAGAGGGCAATCTGAAGCCGTGCTCAACGAGAGTTCGCTTGCGGCTCGAGTCGCCTTCATACATGGCACCGATTTGTGGCACCGTCGCGTGTGACTCATCGATGACGGTTAGAAAGTCTTCGGGGAAGTAATCCAGCAAGCAGGCGCCGGCCTCCCCCGGGCCGCGACCATCAATGTGACGTGAGTAGTTCTCGATGCCGCTGCAAAATCCGAGTTCCTTGATCATTTCAAGGTCGAAGGTCGTGCGCATCTTCAAACGCTGCGCCTCGAGCAACTTGCCTTGGGTTTCTAGCTCTTTTACTCTCCAGACCAGCTCTTCTTCGATGGCTTCCATGGCCTTTGCCATGCGTTCTACAGGTGCTACATAGTAGGAGGCCGGGAAGATGGCAACAGCCTTTTCTTCGCGCTGAATCTCGCCGGTCAGAGGAGAAAGCGAATAGATTGCCTCAACCTCATCACCGAAAAACTCAATTCGCGTAGCAAGTTCGTCATAAACCGGGATGATCTCGATCGTGTCGCCCTTTACGCGGAAATTGCCGCGGGAAAAGTCGAAGTCGTTTCGTTTGTATTGAAGGTCGACAAATTTTCGAATCAGGGCGTCTCGGTCGATTCGATCGCCAACCTGTAGGGCAACGCTTTGATTCAAGTATTCGGCAGGCGCACCCAGGCCATAGATGCAGGAAACGGTCGATACAACAACGACATCCCTGCGACTCAGTAGGCTCATGGTTGCCTTGTAGCGAAGTCGCTCGACTTCTTCGTTTATCGATGAGTCTTTCTCGATGAAAGTGTCTGTCTGCGGAACGTAGGCCTCAGGCTGGTAGTAGTCGTAGTAGCTGACAAAGTATTCGATCGCGTTGTTTGGAAGTAGTTCGCGAAACTCGTTGACCAATTGAGCCGCGAGGGTCTTATTGTGCGCCAAAACTAAGGTCGGCTTCTGAACTGCCTCAATCAACCAAGCAGTCGTCGCTGACTTTCCCGTTCCCGTAGCACCGAGCAGCACAACATCTTTTTCACCGGCATTGATTCTTGCGGCGAGGTCGGCAATCGCGGTTGGCTGGTCGCCCGATGGCGTGTACTCGCTGATCACCTCAAAGGGCGCAAAAGATCTGGTGGGTTCCATGTCGATATCTTCAAGCGGAATGCTTGGCCAATGCTTCCCGCTCGATTTGATTCCAAATGGTGGTTGCATCGCCGAGCATAAGTTCGAGACTCTGGTTTGAGTTCAAAATTATGTCGGCTGCATTCGCTCGCTGGGCAGGGCTTGCCTGTGATGCAATTCGGGCCTCTGCCTCCTGCTTGGTCATGCCGCGATTGTGGATTAGGCGCTCAATCTGCTTCTCGACTGGGGCTTCGACGGTAATGACTTTGTCGAACGGTAAATCAACCGATGCTTCGACTAAAAGCGGCACGTTGTAGATAACGATCGAATTCTCTGGCTGTGCGGCCACCATTTTCTGGGCCGTAGCTTTCACCAGCGGGTGAACAATTGCTTCTAGCGCCTGGCGCCTGCTTGCATCGGCAAAAACAATCGACCCGAGTTTGGCGCGATTTAGCGAGCCGTCAGCGTCGAAAACTGCGTCTCCAAATTTGGCACGTATGGCTGCTGCTCCAGCGGTACCGGGCGCAACCACCTGCCTAGCAAGCTGATCTGCGTCGATCTCGTAGCCACCCAAGCTAGCCCAGTGCGCTGCGACGGTTGACTTGCCAGAAGCGATTCCACCGGTGAGGCCGACTATGTACATTCTCTAAGCCTAAATCTCTGTCAAGCCGAGTGTGACGATTCTGAAGGTTAAGGCGAAACGGGCCGACCAAATGGTCGACCCGTTTCGATTGCTGAGTTTTACTCGGCGCTCTTTAGCTTGTCGCGAAGAGCTGCAAGTGACTCGTCTGAAGCCAAGGTGCCGGCCTCTGATGACTCGCTTGAGTAGCTTGATGATGAAGAAGCTGCTGCTGGAGCTTCGCTAACCTCAGGAAGCTTCGCGGCTGCCTCGTTGGCTGCTGCAACCTGCTTCTTGTGCTCTTCCCAGCGTGCGTGAGCTTCTGCGTATTCCTTCTCCCACTTGGCGCGTGCCTCTTCGAAGCCAGCCTTCCATTCGTTGGTCTTAGGGTCGAAGCCTTCAGGGTACTTGTACTGACCGGTCTCGTCGTAGTCAGCAGCCATACCGTAAAGAGCTGGGTTGAAGTCGGTGCCCTCTGGGTCTACCTCTTCGTTAGCCTGCTTCAGCGATAGTGAGATGCGGCGACGCTCTAGGTCGATGTCGATTACCTTGACGAAGACATCCTGGTTAACCGAAACAACCTGCTCGGCTAGCTCGATGTGACGTGAAGATAGTTCTGAAATGTGAACTAGACCCTCGATGCCGTCTGCAACGCGAACGAATGCACCGAATGGAACAAGCTTGGTCACCTTTCCAGGTGCGTACTGTCCGATTGCGTGGGTGCGAGCGAATACCTGCCATGGGTCTTCCTGGGTTGCCTTTAGCGATAGCGACACGCGCTCGCGCTCCT
>JACCDU010980859.1_pt1 | contig 10991 bp, 8 predicted proteins | sample 7446081 | NCBI WGS metagenome assembly JACCDU01 (sample SAMN15323447, study PRJNA562643) | freshwater metagenome | isolation source: river surface water | place: USA:Blue River Watershed | collected 2017-08-17
CTGCTCTTGTGTTGCATCGCCCCGACCTGGAGCAAATGGAACTTTGGCATCATTCCCCGCGGCCTTAGCAGCTAGTTCAACTCCGAGATTGCCTGCCAAAACAATGGCATCAGCCAAACTTGCTCCAGCCTCTTTAGCAAGTGGTTCTAAAGTAGAAAGGACCTTGTTAAGGCGCGCTGGCTCATTGCCTTCCCAATTTCTTTGTGGTTCGAGACGAATACGGGCGCCATTTGCGCCGCCGCGCTTATCTGAACCGCGATAAGTACGTGCACTATCCCACGCAGTACTGACCATTTCAGAAATTGTTAAGCCAGAGGCCGCAATTTTCGCTTTTAGCTTTTCAACATCGTAACTCTTATTTCCTTGCGGAACCGGATCCTGCCAAATCAAATCCTCTGCTGGGACATCTGGACCGAAGTATCGAACCTTTGGACCCATGTCACGATGCGTTAACTTGAACCAAGCGCGCGCAAAAACATCGCTGAAATATGCAGGATCTTTATGGAAGCGTTCAGAAATGGCACGATAAATCGGATCCTTAATCATCGCCATATCCGCATCTGTCATTATCGGGTTGTAGCGAATTGTTGGATCTTCAACATCTACCGGCTTATCCTCTTCAGCGATATTGATTGGCTCCCATTGATTTGCACCAGCTGGAGATTTCTTTAACTGCCACTCATATTTGAAGAGTAGTTCGAAATATCCGTTATCCCATTTGGTTGGATGAGTTGTCCAAGCACCTTCAATGCCGCTAGTTACAGTGTCTCTTCCGACGCCGCGGGTTTTGTGGTTGTTCCAACCTAATCCTTGTTCGCTGATATCAGCGGCCTCTGGCTCTGGTCCTAGATTTGAGGCTTTGCCATTTCCATGTGCTTTACCAACAGTGTGGCCGCCTGCGGTCAAAGCAACAGTCTCTTCATCATTCATAGCCATACGGGCAAAGGTTTCACGGACATGAGCCGCAGTACGCAACGGATCAGAAACACCATTCACACCTTCGGGATTTACATAAATCAATCCCATCTGCACCGCAGCAAGTGGATTTTCCATAGTGCCTGGATAAGATAGATCGCCATAACGGCTGTCGCTTGGGGCTAGCCACTCTTTTTCAGAGCCCCAATAAGTATCAATTTCAGGCGCCCAAACATCTGCTCGTCCAAAACCAAAACCAAAAGTCTTCAGCCCCATCGATTCATAAGCAATGTTGCCCGCCAGAATCATTAAATCTGCCCAACTAACTTTGTTGCCATACTTCTTTTTAACTGGCCATAACAAGCGTCGTGCTTTATCAAGGTTTGCATTATCTGGCCAAGAGTTAAGCGGAGCGAATCTCTGGTTACCGGTGCCGCCGCCACCTCTTCCATCTGCTGTGCGATATGAACCAGCAGAGTGCCAGGCCATGCGGATGAATAAGCCACCGTAATGTCCCCAATCTGCGGGCCACCATGACTGGCTATCTGTCATTAAGGCATGTAAATCTTTTTTCAGTGCTTCAATATCTAACTTCTTTAACTCTTGTTGATAATCAAAATCAGCACCAAGGGGATTTATCTTCGTATCATGCTGATGGAGAATCTCCAGGTTGAGCGAGTTTGGCCACCACTTCTCTTGTGCAGCCCCTGCTGAGGTTAAAGAACCATGTGCCACTGGGCATTTCGCCTCTTGATTGCTCATTTTCTCCCCTTAAATTGCCTGTCTCAACTTTTTCCGATCGAGTTCGCTTAACGCCCCGAAACGTACCAATCTATTGCGTGATGAGCACTTTGAGCTATTGAGCATTAAGCACTCTGAAGCTCGATTCAGACAACAATGCCAAGACCAAGCTCTCCCCTTAACAGTTACTAAATTAGCTTCGCCGCGAAATCGGAATCGCTTTGAGGCCGCGTTTTTCCTTGACAATCATGATCTCTGGAGAATCAGTGACCTTCAAGAGATCTAGAACTTTCTGCCGGTCCCATAGACCATCCATTTCTCGACTAGATTCTTGATCGGCTTTGAATTTGCCGTCCAAACCAGAACCATTCTGTAAAGCGCGCCACATTTGAACCTGACCGCCGAATTCTTGCCTTAATAAAGCCACTAACTCTTTATCTTTGGGGCCTACCAAAACGATAAACCTCTCCTGCTCCGACTTTCTGACATCAACTGAACGCTCTTGGCGATAAATACTCCAGTGATACCAGCCAATTCCCGCATTTGATAACAGTATTGCCAGCGCAAAACGCATCTCTCTTAGCGTTTCCATGCCTAATTGATTGTTAAGCAGGTTATCAAGAAATATGAATACCGCCGTCAATAAAGAAATAACTGCTGCGACGGTTGCAACACCAAATAGCATCAAAAGAAAAATGCGTCTTGTCGGTGAGGATATCTCCTCGCCTCCAGTAACAACGTGAGCCTCAATTCTGGACCAAAAGAAATACCAAATGGGAGCGCCGACAATTATCAAGGTGAAGGCAATCATCAATGTGTTGCTTGAACTAGTTGTCGAGACAATCTCACCTGGAGTTACAGACTCCAAAATTGCCACGATTATCATCATCAAACCAGCTGCGGCTGAAATCAAGCTAATTCCAGAAACTATGTACTCATAAACTCTTCTAATCTCATCGCGAGACTTAACGGAAGAGAGTTTGACGGTATTAACAACTCGGCCGTGGTACCACCACACCACTAAGCCAACAACAACTCCACCCACAGCGGCAGCGCTACTATCAAAATGCCTACTTGCCAGCTCCTCTTGCGGATCACCCACGGTCCAGACCAAGAAATCGTAGATAACTATGCTTGATGAAACTACTAGGGTTATAAAACCGCCCGCGACACCAATGAGCAGTACATATGAGTACCAAATCAACTCGCGAGCTGCATTCAAGGCTTTTACAAGCCAGTACTGATACCAAACCGGTAAACCGACAATAATCAAGATCAGGAATTTGATTGTTGGATTAGTGCTTTGCACCAACAATGCTTTTTCATCGACATCAATACCAACTCTGGCGATACTAGAAATCAAACCTCCCAGACCAAAACTCAAGGTTCCGAGGCCAATTAGTGAGCCGATTACATAGTGAATTCGAGCATCATCTTCTGTGCTATTGCTTTGAATCAACTGCCAATGGGTAATCCAAACTAACCCCCAAACCAAAAAGCTAGAGAGCTGCTGTCCGCTGAAAGGAGCGCTGCCTATTGCCCAATTCAATACCGAATAGGCGGAGGTCATTGAAGTAACCAAAGCGGTGATAGATGTAACGGTCAGATAGGTATTCCATGCTGCTGAATGAGGTTCTGATTGATCATTATTCAGAGTGCGTCTAGTCCACAGACTTACGGCAACAAACAAAGGAATTCCAATAATCACAAAGGTTAAATCTCTAGCTAGGTCGCTTCGGCTCTCAGCAATTACCTGGCCTGAATCAAACAACCTACCTATCAATCCGGAGGTTCCAGTTGCAGAAACAATCAATAGTCCAAACAACAAGAGGTACTGAAACAACCTACGTATTGAAAAGGTGCTCGGAGCATTACCAGAGTCCTTGGCAAACAATCTACGTGCAACAACAATTAGAATCAGTATGAAAAATAATGGAATAAGTAATCCGAAAATCATTTATTCATCTCCCCACAGGAGTACATCGGCCAGGGAATCCCTTGAATTCTCCAGTTTCCACTCTCCTTTATCAGGCGAAAACTGTGCTTCTCTGTGTAGTAATCATCAAAAGGTCCACCTGAGGAGATATCAATCAAAGTATCTACATACACCGTAGCTCCATCAACATCCGTCCCGCCAAGATTGACTCGCACCGATTCAGGCATCCAACTTCGATCTAGATCATTTGCAGAGCATTCTGAGTTCACTGAGAGGTAATCAACCGCCTTATCATTTTTGCCTTCAATAGCAGCTGTTAGATAAAGCTGAACCACACCTTCTGGGGTGCCTGGCGAATAGGTTGCGTTCTCAGTTGTTGAGCTGAGATATGCCGCTACGGCCGCCAGCAAAACTGTAAACACAACTAGAACAGAAAGAACTCTTCTTGGGTGAAATACTGAATCAGCCATGTATCAATTATCGTCTTGTTCTTCCTTGTAGGCTCTCATTCCATACACATTTGACCCGCAATTTCAGGGTTTATTAATATGGGGCTATGGCAGTTCACAAGATCATCCTCTACTACGGGTTTGCTCCTGTGACCGATCCAGAAGCGGTCCGTCTTTGGCAAAACACTCTTTGTGAATCCTTGAATTTAAAGGGCCGTATTTTGATTTCAAAACATGGAATCAACGGCACCCTAGGTGGCACCTTGGTGGATTTAAAGCGGTATATAAAAGCCACAAAGCAGTATCCAGGATTTAAGAAAATTGATTTCAAATGGTCAGAAGGAACCGGAAAAGATTTCCCTCGGCTTAGTGTCAAGGCGCGTGAAGAGTTAGTGGCCTTCGGAGTACCTGAAGATCTAAAGGTAGATGAAGCAGGCGTGATTGGTGGCGGTAAGCACCTGAAGCCAAAAGAGGTAAACAAGCTTGCAGCTGAACTTGGTGATGATTTAGTTTTCTTTGATGGTCGCAATGCCTACGAAGCGAAAATTGGTAAATTCAAGAATGCTGTTGTTCCAGATGTTCGAACCACAAAGGACTTTATCTCCGAGCTTGATAGCGGAAAGTATGACCATTTGAAGAACAAGACAATCGTCACTTATTGCACAGGTGGAATCCGTTGTGAAATTCTGACAACTGTGATGAAGCAGCGTGGATTCAATGAGGTATATCAAATTGAAGGTGGCATAGTTAGGTATGGTGAAAAATACGGTGACCAAGGTTTGTGGGAGGGCTCTCTCTATACCTTTGATGGCCGAAAAACCGTGGACTTTTCAGACACGACACCAGTTATCGGCAAGTGCGATGTTTGCCATTCAGCAACCAAAACTTTCTACAACTGTGCTAATGATTTTTGCCATAATCAGTACCTGCTGTGCGATGCATGTGTTAGCGATTCAAAAAATCTGAAATGCACACATGACAATGCAAAGCAGCCTTCAAATGTTGAGTAAAACCTTTAGCAGAACGTTGCGTAATAAGTTAAGAAAAAACATTGATTAAGGTGCTGCGTAAAAATGCCAGCTAAAGATAAAGCACTTCGTAAATCTCCTAAGGCCTCTGACCATAAATACTCCAGAGGTGTGGTTGCGGTAGTCGCAGGTTCGGCACGTTACCCCGGGGCAGCTTTATTGGCGGTTGGTGGAGCACGTCGCGGTAGCGCCGGTTATGTAAAGTTTTTTGCTAAATCTGGAGAGATAGCCAAAATGGTGGTGCAGAACTTTCCTGATGTAGTTCCCATAAAGAACTTAGCAAATGAAAAAATCGATGCTCTGGTGGTTGGCCCCGGAGCAGTTTCCTTGCGCTCTCTCCCCAGTCTCATTCCTGTGGTCCTTGATGGGGCAGCTATGTCACTGGCGGTCACTAGCAAGACAAAACGGTTTGGAAATAAGAGCAAAGAACAGATAATTGTTTTGACGCCTCACGAAGGTGAGTTGCACAAACTTGGTTACAAAATCTCTCACAACCAAACAAACAAAGTAACTTCGGCTCAGATTGAAAAAGCCCGCCTAGCCGTGGCACAAAAAGTTGCTGAAGATTTACAGGCAATCGTTGTCCTAAAAGGCAAGCGAACCGTTATTGCAGCACCAGATAGAAAGCCCATAATCGATTTGATGGGTGGTCCAGAGTTGGCAACCGCCGGATCCGGTGACATTTTGGCGGGATTAATCGGCGCTTTTCTCGCCAGCTGGAGACCGACAGAACTCGAAGCTGCACAAAAGGTTGTAGCAGCTGCCGTTAAATTGCACTCTAAGGCGGGCAAACATGCCAAGCGAACCCACTCGAACGTTGTTGCCACTGACATTCTTGAGTCCCTCGCACACTGCTGATTAGATTGGGGCATGTCCGAGTTCATCCCAAATCCAGCACGTGGCAAAGAAGTATTTGATTTAGATCGTAAACATGTTTTTCACTCCTGGTCGGCCCAATCTCAGATCTCACCATTGCCCGTTGCGACTGGAAAAGGCTCTTACTTTTGGGATTTTGATGGCAAGAGATATTTAGATTTTTCCTGTCAATTGGTTTTTACCAACATCGGGTTTCAACACCCCAAAGTTGTCTCTGCTATTCAAAAGCAGGCGGAGCTACTTTCTACTGTTGCACCACAAGTCGCTAATGACGCTAGAGGCGAGGCAGCAAAAAGGATTGTTGAACTAGCAGGAGATCGCCACGAGAAGGTGTTTTTTACAAATGGTGGTGCAGATGGTGTTGAAAACGCTATCCGTATGGCGAGATTACACACCGGAAGACACAAAGTGCTCTCCTTCTATCGCTCATATCATGGCAATACAACCACCGCTATCACGGCTACCGGAGATCCAAGACGCTGGCCCAATGAGTTTGCTTACGGACACGTTCACTTCTTCGGCCCGTACGCTTATCGCAGCGCATTCTGGTCACAAAACGAAGAAGAAGAGTGTCAGCGTGCTCTCGAGCATCTCGAAAATGTAATCATCTTTGAAGGTCCACAAACTGTTGCAGCAATATTGATTGAATCTGTAGTTGGAACCGCAGGTGTTTTGATTCCGCCGCCAGGATATTTAGAGGGCGTGCGCGCTTTGTGTGACAAGTATGGAATTCTCTGGATCGCAGATGAGGTTATGTCTGGCTTCGGAAGAACTGGAAAGTGGTTTGGCTATCAACACTCATCCGCCGAGCCTGATCTCATAGTCTTTGCCAAAGGCGTTAACTCGGGTTATGTACCACTTGGTGGAGTTGTTATCTCCGACGCAGTTTCTGCAACATTCAATGATCGAGTTTTCCCTGGCGGGCTTACCTATTCTGGTCACCCCCTAGCCTGCGCAGCAGCTGTAGCAACTATCGATGTGATGAAGGAAGAGAAGATTGTTGAACATGCTGCAGATATGGGAAGCCGAGTAATTGGCCCAGCATTACGGGAATTAGCCAAGAAACACTCTGTGATTGGCGAGGTACGTGGCCTTGGAGTTTTCTGGGCTCTTGATCTGGTTAAAGATCGCAGCACAAGAGAACCTTTGGCCCCTTATGCCAGCTCCAGTCCTGCGATGAATGAATTGGTCGCGGAGTGCAAAAAGCTTGGCTTGATGCCTTTCACTAACTTCAACCGGATGCATGTTGTACCTCCCTGCAATATCTCCGAAGCCGAGTTTGCTGAAGGTATTGAGATTTTGGATAAAGCCTTTACTTTGATTGGTAAGCACTACACCGGTACAGATAAAAAGTAGATCGGGAAAACAATGACTGAACCAAAGCGAATTACTCATTTCATAAATGGCGCATATTGGAGCCAACCCGCCCAACGTACCGGTGATGTTTACAACCCAGCTTTGGGACAGGTAACTGCAAAGGTAGATTTTGCAACGGTCGAGGTGGTTGATCACGCGGTTGAAGTTGCCTCCAAGGCTCAGCAAGAGTGGCGCAACGCCTCGCTAGCCAAGAGGACTCAGGTGCTTTTCGCGTTCCGAGAAATTCTCAACTCACGCAAAGAGGAGATTGCCAAGTTAATTACTGCAGAGCATGGCAAAGTTTTATCCGATGCTCTTGGTGAGGTAACCCGAGGTCTTGAGGTAGTGGAGTTCGCCTGCGGTATTCCCCATCTACTTAAGGGCTCTTATTCAGAAGGGGCTTCAACCAGTATTGATGTTTACTCCATCCGCCAACCGCTCGGTGTCTGCGCCATCATTTCGCCGTTTAACTTCCCAGCCATGGTTCCAATGTGGTTCTTTCCTATTGCGATTGCAGCTGGTAATTCAGTAGTTATCAAGCCCAGCGAGAAGGATCCATCAGCGGTCAACTTGATCGCAGAGTTCTGGAAAGCGGCTGGTTTGCCTGATGGTGTCTTCAATGTAATCCATGGTGACAAAGTGGCGGTTGATAGATTGCTTGAGCATCCAGGAGTATCTTCAATCTCATTTGTTGGCTCAACCCCAATTGCAAAATACATTTATGAAAATGGCACCAAGAACGGCAAGCGGGTGCAAGCACTCGGTGGCGCTAAAAACCATATGTTGGTATTGCCAGATGCTGATTTAGATTTAGCGGCAGATGCTGCTGTTAACGCAGGGTTTGGCTCTGCTGGAGAGCGTTGCATGGCAATCTCTGCCTTGGTCGCGGTCGAGCCAATTGCTGATGCATTGATTGCAAAGATTTCCGAGAGAATGAGTGGTTTGAAAACCGGTGATGGAACCGCTGGAAGCGACATGGGTCCATTAGTAACCGCGGTACATCGTGACAAGGTTGCCTCTTATGTTGATGCAGGTGTACATGAAGGTGCAAAGCTTGTTGTTGATGGTAGAAATCCAAAGGTCAATGGAGCTGCTGAAGGTTTTTGGCTGGGACCAACCTTGTTTGATCAGGTAACTCCCGAGATGAGCATTTATCAAGAAGAGATTTTTGGTCCAGTTCTTTCGGTAATCCGGGTCAATAGCTATGAGGAAGGCTTGGCATTAATCAATCGTCATCAATATGGAAATGGCACAGCAATCTTCACTAATGACGGTGGAGCCGCTCGCAAGTTCCAAAATGAAGTGCAGGTAGGAATGGTGGGAATCAATGTTCCAATTCCGGTGCCAACCGCCTATTACTCATTTGGCGGCTGGAAAAACTCATTGTTTGGCGATACCCATGCTCACGGAACTGAAGGGGTGCACTTTTTCACCCGCGGCAAAGTTGTAACCAGTCGCTGGCTAGATCCCAGCCACGGTGGAATTAACCTCGGTTTCCCCCAAAACCGTTAGCCACTTTCAGTAGTTCTAAAGCGGCTACTGTTGCATCAAAGCCTTTGTCCTCTTTGCTGCCTGAGATACCGCTTCTAGCTGTTGCTTGATCAACATCATCAACAGTTAAAACTCCGAAACCAATTGGTTTGTTGCGCTCAAGTGAGACCTTCATGACTCCATCAGTTACACCTTGGCATACATAATCAAAGTGCGGGGTCTCTCCCCTAACTACGACACCAAGTACTACCGCAGCATCAAATCCAGCATCCAGCGCATACTGTGCAGCCAGCGGCAGTTCGAAGGAGCCTGGAACATAAACCACCGGCTCAATCTTTACCTTTGCTGCATCTAGCGCTCGGTGCGCTCCTGCAACTAGGGCGTCACAAATCTCTTTATGCCAACTAGCAGAGATGACCGCAACTCGAAAGCCGCTCATATCTTCTAATTTAATCGCCGGAGCTACCCCTGCCATTGTCTCTTCTCCTTCACTCTTAACGGTGTCCTAATCTCTCCTGTTTAGTCTTGATGTATCTTTCATTGAAATCATTTACCTCTCCAGGTAGCGGAATACTCTCCGCCTGGATTCCCGCACTCTTCAAACTCTTTAACTTTTCTGGGTTATTGGTCAGTAGCTCCACTTGTTTTACACCTAACAGCCTCAATACTTCGACCGCGTCATCAAACTCTCGCTCATCAACATCATGACCTAAAGCCAGGTTTGCTTCAACAGTATCTAACCCCTGATCCTGTAATTGATAAGCCCTAATCTTCTCAGCCAGACCAATTCCTCTGCCCTCTTGATCACGAAGATAAACAACAACTCCACTACCTGCAGATTCAATGAGCTTTAAAGAGGTGTTTAATTGAGAACCACAATCACAACGCAAAGAGCCAAGCACATCACCAGTAAGGCATTCGGAATGGATTCTCACCAGGGTTGGTTTTGCAATTGATATTTCGCCAAGTTGAAGAATGGCATGATCAACACCACCCCGGCCGATGTAGCTAGAAATCCTCCAATTTGCTGCCCCTTTATCTTGAGCTGAGGTCCTAGGAAGTAAAGCCCAGTGGAGCTTTTGCGCTGCATCATTTCCTACAGCACCTTGCACCTTATTGCCTGATTCCACAACATCACTTGCGCTCTTACTTAAAAGTTCAAGATTAATTCGCTCAAGTAAAGCTGCGATGGTCACAATCGGAATATCGTGATGTTTTGAAAACTCTTGGAGCTCCACCCCGCGCATCATGGAGCCATCCTCATTAACTAGCTCGCTAATTACCCCGACTTCGCTGGCGCCAACCATGCGGCACATTTCAACAACCGCTTCAGTGTGACCCTGTCTGGCCAAGAGACCATTCTCGTTTGCAACAAGAGGAAATATATGGCCCGGACGTACAAAATCCTCAGCGGTCGCAGAGGTATCACCTAACGCTTTGATGGTTATGGCCCGTTCCTCAGCGCTGATTCCAGTAGTGATTCCATGTTTAGCATCGACAGTTACTGTAAATGCAGTGCGCTTGTTATCTTGATTGTTCTTTACCATTAACGGCAGATGCAACTGACGTGATCTTGCCTCTGTCATAGCAACACAGACAACGCCGGATGTGTATCGGATCATGAAAGCCAACTTCTCAGTGGTTGCAGCGCTGGCCAAAAGGAACAGGTCACCCTCATTTTCGCGGCCCTCATCATCTGTAACAATTACAAAACCGCCATTTTGAAAGAGTTTCAAAGCTGCATCAAGTTGAGGATTTGTCATTTCTCATCTCCTGTAGCGCTATCGTTGTTGAGAATCGGCGAAAGATTTTGAGCCTGAACTAGGCGTTCTACATACTTCGCAAGTACATCAACCTCGATATTCACCAAATCCCCTGCTTTTATTTGCCCTAGCGTGGTCTTCGCCAAGGTTTCTGGAATTAACCAGAGTGTCACCTGGCTGGCCTGGTCTTCAATCTCTCCAACTGTAAGTGAAACACCATCAACACAGATTGAACCTTGATTCACTACATACCGGCGTAGTGACTCTGGAATCTGCACAACAAATCTCTGCCATTTATCTCCGGGTTCACTGGCAACAACCTTTGCCACTCCATCAACATGACCCTGCACTATGTGGCCACCCAATCTAGCGTCGGCTCTAGTGGCTAACTCGGTGTTGACCTTAGATCCCGAAACTAAACTTCCTAGAGTGGTTA
>JACCDU011222416.1_pt1 | contig 10982 bp, 8 predicted proteins | sample 7446081 | NCBI WGS metagenome assembly JACCDU01 (sample SAMN15323447, study PRJNA562643) | freshwater metagenome | isolation source: river surface water | place: USA:Blue River Watershed | collected 2017-08-17
GGCGGCTGCTGGGCTTCAACCGGCTGATGGCGCTCACCCTGGTGGCCACGGCGGCCTGGATCGTGGTCAGCCAGACCCGACACTCCTGAACATTGCCCATGCACAAAACTCGCCCCTTTCAACAAGTCGACGTCTTCACCGCCACGCCCCTGCGCGGCAACCCGCTCGCCGTGGTGCTGGACGGCGAAGGCCTGAACGACGCGCAGATGCAGGCCTTTGCCGCCTGGACCCAGCTGAGCGAAACCACCTTCGTGCTGCCGCCCACGCCCGAGGGCCGCGCAGGCGGTGCCGACTACCGGGTGCGCATCTTCACGCCCGGCGGTGAGCTGCCCTTTGCCGGTCATCCCACGCTGGGCACCGCCCATGCCTGGCTGGCGGCCGGCGGTCAACCGCAGCAGGCGGGCCAACTGGTGCAGGAATGTGGCGTGGGCCTGGTCACCCTGCGCGAGATCGACGGCCGCCGCGCCTTTGCGGCGCCGCCCTTGCGCCGTGCTGAACCGCAAGCACAGCAACTCGCCGCTGTGCTGGGCGCCCTGGGCCTGGCCGCTGACGAGGTGCTGGCCGCGCAGGACCTGCACAACGGCCCGCACTGGCTAGGCCTGCTGCTGCCCGATGTGCCCACCGTGCTCTCGCTGAACCCGGACCATGCGGCGCTCAAGCGCCTGGGCATCAAGGTCGGGGTGGCCGCGCGCCGGCAGGCGGCGCCGGGCCTGATCCGCCGCGCCAGCCGCGAGGCCCGCGCCTTTGCCGCGCACGAGGACGACACCGATCTGGAAGTGCGCGGCTTTGCCGCCCCCGTGGGCATTGCCGAAGACCCGGTCACCGGCAGCCTCAACGCCTCGCTCGCGCAATGGCTGATCGCAGATGGCCATATGCCCGGCCGCTACCGCGCGCGCCAGGGCACCGAGCTCGGCCGCGCAGGGGAAGTGTTCATTCAGCAGGACGAGACCGGCCAGGTCTGGGTCGGTGGCGATGTGGCCGACTGCATCCGTGGGCAGGTGACGCTGTGAACGCCGCGCTCGACCACCTGGTAGTGATCGCCGACTCACTCGACGCGGGCGTGGCCTGGTGCGAGCAGACGCTGGGCGTCACCCCTGGGCCAGGCGGCCAGCACCCGCTGATGGGCACGCACAACCGGCTGCTGCGCATCGACAGCCTCGGCTGGCCGCGCGCCTACCTCGAAATCATCGCCATCGAACCGGGCACCCAGCCTTTGCGTCAGCCGCCGCTGCGCCGCTGGTTCGACATGGACGATGCAGACCTCATGTCCAGCGTGCGGGCACATGGCCCGCGCCTGCTGCACTGGGTGACGCGCACCGACCACCTGGGCCAGGCCCTGACCACCACTCAGCAAGCCGGCTGGGACCGTGGCGAAGCGCTGCAGGCCTCGCGCATGACGCCCCAGGGCCTACTGGAATGGCAGATCAGCGTGCGGCCCGACGGCCAGCGCCTGCTGGACGGCGTGCTGCCCACGCTCATCGAATGGGGCGCAGTGCACCCGGCAGACGCCATGCCAAACAGCGGCGTGGCCCTGCGCAAGCTGCGGCTGCAGCACCCCGAGCACACCCGCCTGCAAGCCTGGGCGCAGGCCATCGGGCTCGGACAGGTCGAATGGCACGGCGGTCCAGCGGCGGTGCAGGCGACGCTGGAGACGCCACGCGGTCAGGTGCTGCTGTCCTCGGAGGCCGGATCACCGGCGTGACACGAAGGGCCTGCGGGCCTGCCGACAATCCCCCGCCATGGGAACGCTTTACCTTGTGCGCCACGGCCAGGCCTCGTTTGGCGAAGACGATTACGACCGCCTCAGCCCCCTGGGTCACCGGCAGGCCCGGCGCCTGGGCGAATACCTGCGCGAGCGCTTCGCGCGCGAAGGCGTGCAGATCGACACAGTGCTCATGGGCAGCCTCACGCGCCACCGCGAGACCTGGGAAGGCCTGGCGCAAGGCGCCGGCTGGTCGCATGTGCCACTGGTCTGGCCGGGCCTCAACGAATACGACAGCGAAGCGCTGATCCAAGCCATCCACCCCGAGCCGCTGGCCAAGCCCGACACGCCCGAGCTGTACCGCCACCACTTCCGGCTGCTGCGCGACGCGCTCAAGGCCTGGATGGACGGTCGCACACAGCCCCAGGGCATGCCCACGTATGCCGATTTTGTGGGTGGCATCGAAGCGGCGCTGGACCATGTGCGCCAGCACTGCAGCGGCCACGCGCTGATCGTCTCCAGCGGCGGCCCCATCTCGACCGCGGTGGGCCGGGTGCTGGGCACTCCGCCCGAAACCACCATCGAGCTGAACCTGCGCATCCGCAACACCGCGCTGACCGAGTTCGCCTTCACGCCCAAACGCCACATGCTGGTGAGCTACAACACGCTGCCCCACCTGGACAGCGCCGAACATCAGGATTGGGTGACTTACGCCTGAGGCAGGGAAGGCCTCGGAGGGGGCCATGACGCGGCGGGTCGCCGCGCCTACCGGGGGACCAGGGTGTCGGCCGGCAGCTGGTCGATCTCGACCAGCAAACGGGCCAGCGCCTGGCCCGCCGCCTGCACCAGCGCCTGGCCCTTGTGGGCCGTGGCGGCCGCCGCGTTGCCGGCAGCGCCCTGGGGGTTGTAGTCCTGCATCTGCCAGGCCAGCTTGGCGCTTTTGCCGTTGCCCAGGATCGGGAAGCGGGCCGCGCGGTCCTGCGAGGTGGAATGGAAGTGCTGCGCCTTGTCCATGCGCACCCGCTCCGGTCGCAGCGCCAGCATCATGGACGTTTCGACATCGCCCGCATGCACGCCAAATCGGTGCTCTTCAGGGCTGAACAGGGCATTCACATCGCGCCCGGCTTCGTCCACCAAAGGCAGGTTGAACCAGCTGACGCTGTAGACCAGCATGCCCAGCCGCGCGCGCAGGTCGCGCGCCACCACATCGAGCAGGCTGACCTGGCCGCCGTGGCTGTTGAACAGCACCAGTTTCTTCACGCCACTGGCCGCCACCGATTCGGCGATGTCGGTCCACAGGCGGATGACCGTCTCGGCCTTGAGGGTGAGGGTACCGGCAAAAGCGGTGTGTTCGGGGCTGTAGCCCACCGTCTGCGTCGGCAGGAACAGCGCGGGCAGATCGGCCGGCAGGTGCGCCAGGCTGGCCTGCACCACGCCGTCGGCCAGATCGGTGTCGACCGACAGGGGCAGATGCGGGCCATGCTGCTCGGTCGCGGCCACAGGCAGCACCGCGATGGCCCGCGCGCGGCCCAGCGTGGCGAAGTCGGTGGTGGCCAGATCGGCCCAGAAGCGGGGCGGAGTGTGCATGCGCCCATCTTATCGGAGGTCATGCACCGGGGTGTACAGTGCGCACTGTCCCTGCCCCCACAAGCCCCCACGAGCCCCCATGTCCGCTGTCCTGCGCTTTGTCCTGTCGCTTTGCCTGCTTGGCCTGTCGCTGTCTGCGCCCGCGCAAACCAGCCTGCGCAACGAACAGGTGCAGGTGGAGCTGCTGGCGCATTCGCCTCAAGGCGTGCAGGCCGGGCAAACCTTCTGGCTGGGCCTGAAGATCGAACACGCGCCGCACTGGCACACCTACTGGCAAAACCCCGGCGACTCGGGCCTGCCCACCCGGCTGCAGTGGCAGCTGCCGCCCGGCCTGCAGGCCGGCGAGATCGCCTGGCCGCTGCCCAAAAAAATCCCGATTGGCAGCCTGGCCAACTACGGCTACGAGGGTACCGTGCTGTTGTCGGTGCCGGTGACCGTGGGGCCACAGTTTCAGCCTCCGGCAACGGGCAAGCTGCGCATCGGGCTGCAGGCCGAATGGCTGGTCTGCCGCCAGGAATGCATCCCGCAGGAAGGCCGCTTTGCGCTCGACTTGCCCCTCAGCAGCGCCACCGCCCTGCACGGCGCCCTGTTTGACGCCGCCCGGTCCGCTGCACCACAGACACTGCCGGGTACGCACAGCACACAGATCGTCGACGGCGGCCGAGCCCTGCAGCTGCGCATCGAGAACCTGCCAGCCACCTGGCGCGGCCAGACCCTCACCCTGCTGCCCATGACCGCCAACGTGGTCCACAACGCCGCCGTGCAAGGCCAGGGCTGGACCCAGCGTTGGGACGGCGCCGTCTGGACGGCGCAGGTGCCGGTGTCTGGCGAGCGCAGCGAAAGCCCGACCCAGATGCCCTGGGTACTGGCCCGGGGCGCCGAAACCGCTCCCCAAGGGCCCGCCTTGCTGGTCAACACGCCTGTGCAGGGCAGCTGGCCCGCGCAGGCCGAGGCCACCGCCGTCTCGCCCGCATTGGCCAAGGCGCTGCAGGACAACGCCCAGTCTGCGGTGGCGGCCTCACCCGCCAGCGAGTTGGGATGGGGCATGGCTTTGCTGGGCGCGCTCATCGGCGGGCTGATCCTGAACCTGATGCCCTGCGTGTTCCCGGTGCTGGCGATCAAGCTGCTGGCCTTGGTGCGTCCGGGCACCAGCGCCGCCCAGCACCGCACGGCCGGACTGGCTTACACCCTGGGCACCACCGCCTCGTTCGTGCTGCTGGGTGCTCTGATGCTGGCCCTGCGCGCAGCAGGCGAGCAGCTGGGCTGGGGCTTTCAGCTGCAGTCGCCGGGCGTGGTGTTGGCGCTGGCGGTGCTGTTCACCCTGATCGGCCTGAACCTGATCGGCCTGTTCGAATTCGGGCATATGCTGCCCTCGTCGCTGGCCAGCCTGCAAAGCCGCCACCCCGTGGTCGATGCGGCCCTCTCGGGCGTATTGGCGGTGGCCGTGGCCTCGCCCTGCACCGCGCCCTTCATGGGGGCCTCGCTGGGGCTGGCCATCGGTCTGCCGGCACTGCAGGCGCTGGCGGTGTTTGCCTGCATCGGCCTGGGCATGGCCCTGCCCTACCTGCTGGTGAGCCTGTGGCCGGCGCTGGCCCACCGGCTACCGCGCCCCGGTGCCTGGATGCAGACCCTGCGCCAGGCCCTGGCCTTCCCGATGTTCGCCACCGTGGTCTGGCTGGTCTGGGTGCTGGGGCAGCAAACCGGCATGGACGGCGCTGCCGCCTTGCTGGCCTTGCTGGTGCTGCTGGCCTTCGGTCTGTGGGCGGCCACGCGACAAGGCCGCGCCCGCGTTGTTCTGCTGGGCCTGGCCGCGCTGCTGCTGGCCGGTCTGCTCAGCCAGTGGCCCGCACCCACACCTGCACCTGGGCAAGCAGCGGGCAGCGCCAGCGGTGAACGCTGGCAGCCCTGGAGCGAGGCCGCCGTGCAAAGCGAGCTGGCCGCCGGCCGCACCGTGTTCGTGGACTTCACCGCTGCCTGGTGCGTGACCTGTCAGTACAACAAGAAGACGGTGCTGGCCAGCCCGGACGTGCTGGCCGCCTTCGATGCCCGCCAGGTGCGTACCCTGCGCGCCGACTGGACCCGGCGCGACGCGGCCATCACCCGCGCGCTCGGCGCGCTGGGCCGCAGCGGTGTGCCGGTGTACGCGGTGTACGCTCCCGGCCAATCGCCGGTGGTGCTTTCGGAACTGCCTTCGGCCAGCGACATCGTCCAGGCCCTGCGCTGAGCGGCCGAGCCCGCCCCTCCCCGAGCCTGCCACAATGGGGGGCATGAGCACCTTCGCCCCCCTCCAGAACGACAGCTTCCTGCGCGCCTGTCTGCGCCAGGCCACCGACCACACGCCGATCTGGCTGATGCGCCAGGCCGGTCGCTATTTGCCCGAGTACTGCGCCACCCGCGCCAAGGCGGGCAGCTTCATGGGCCTGGCCACCAACGTTCAATATGCGACCGAAGTCACGCTGCAGCCACTGGACCGCTACCCGCTGGACGCGGCGATCCTGTTTTCCGACATCCTGACCGTGCCCGACGCCATGGGCCTGGGCCTGTCGTTCGCGCAGGGCGAAGGCCCCCGCTTCGCCAAGAACGTGCGCGACGAAGCCGCGGTGGCCGAGCTGGCCGTGCCCGACATGGACAAGCTGCGCTACGTGTTCGACGCCGTCACCAGCATCCGCAAGGCCCTGAATGGTCGCGTGCCGCTGATCGGTTTTTCGGGCAGCCCCTGGACACTGGCCTGCTACATGGTCGAAGGCGCCGGCTCGGACGACTACCGGCATGTCAAAAGCCTGATGTACAGCCGCCCGGACCTGATGCACCGCATCCTCGAAATCAACGCCGACGCGGTGGCGCTCTACCTGAACACCCAGATCGAAGCCGGTGCGCAGGCCGTGATGGTCTTCGACAGCTGGGGCGGCGTGCTGGCCGACGGCGCTTTCCAGGAATTCAGCCTGGCCTACACCCGCCGCGTGCTGGCCCAGCTCAAGACCGAGCACGCCGGCGCGCGCATCCCGCGCATTGTTTTCACCAAGGGTGGCGGCCTGTGGCTGCCCGAGATGGGCGAACTCGACTGCGAAGTGCTGGGCCTGGACTGGACCATGAACCTGGGCAAGGCGCGCGCCCTGGTGGGTGGGCAAGTCGGCGGCCCCGGCAAGGCCCTGCAGGGCAACATCGACCCGAATGTGCTGTTCGCTCCGCCCGAAAAGGTGGCCGAGCAGGCGCGCCGCGTGCTCGACAGCTTTGGCCGTCCCCACACCGACGCCAGCACCACCGGCCCCACGCACATCTTCAACCTCGGCCATGGCATCAGCCAGTACACCCCGCCCGAGCATGTGGCGGCGCTGGTCGAGGCGGTGCACAGCCACTCGAAGGCGCTGCGCCGCGCAGGCTGAACCCGCTAGCACAAAACAGCCTCCGTCAAGCACTTTTTTGCAAAAAATCGGGTTGGCGGGGCCTCACTTATGCACAAAAGTGGTGAAGCGCCCACCCTTGTGAAACCTGTGTTCGCCAGCCCCCACAAGCGGTCCGAGGCCCCGCTAAGTCATTGATTTCATTGGGGTTCATTTCCTGCACAGCAGATGGGCATTCCGATGGAAGGCTTGATTTTCAAGGGTTTGGCGTGGGGGCACCCCGGGTTTTCAACAAAGTTATCCACAGAAATTCTGGATGACGTTCAAAGCCCAGAAAAATCAAGCACTTACCGCGAATTTCAAGAAAATCATTAAACCGTGAAACGTTTTTGACAAGCCCATGAACGCCCCGCCCAGCCACTGGATCGAAGTCGCCGTGCAGACACCTGCTCACAGCGGCGTGGGCGATCTGCTGACCTACCGCAGCCCGGTGGCGCTGCCGCCGGGCACGCTGGTTCGGGTGCCGCTGGGGCGGCGCGAGGTGCTGGGGGTAGTCTGGCAATCCAATGTGCCCGAGCCTGACCTGGCGCCGCAAGCCATCCGGGACGTGACCCTGGCGCTGGAAGGCCTGCCCCCGCTGGATGCGCGCTGGCGACAGCTGATGGCGTTCGCCGCGCAGTATTACCAGCGCAGCCTGGGCGAAATGGCCCTGAGCAGCCTGCCGCCGCAGCTGCGCGAGCTCGACAACACCCAGCTGGCCAGGCGCCTCAAAAAACAGGCCGGCGGCGCCGAACTGCAGGTCCAGGCCGGCCCCGCACTCTCGACACAGCAGGCCACCGTGCTGCAGGCCATGGCCACCCACCCCGGCCCCTTCCTGCTGTTTGGCAACACCGGCAGCGGCAAGACCGAGGTCTACCTGCGGGCGGTGCAGCAGGTGCTCGAAGCCGAGCCCCAAGCCCAGGCGCTGATCCTGGTGCCCGAAATCAACCTCACGCCCCAGCTCGAAGCGCGCGTGCGCGAACGTTTTGGCGAGCCGGTGGTGGTGGCCATGCACAGCGGCCTGACGCCGGCGCAGCGGCTCAAACACTGGCTGGCCGCGCACAGCGGCGCAGCGCGCATCGTGCTGGGCACGCGCATGGCGGTGCTCGCGTCCATGCCCCACCTGCGGCTGATCGTGGTGGACGAGGAGCACGACCCCAGCTACAAACAGCAGGAAGGTGCCCGCTATTCGGCGCGCGACCTGGCGCTCTACCGCGGCCAGCAGTGCGGCGCCAAGGTGCTGCTGGGCTCGGCCACGCCCTCGCTCGAGAGCTGGCACCAGAGCCGCCCCGCCGAAGAAGGTGGCCGCTACCTGCGCCTGCACATGCCCGAGCGCATCGGCGCGGCCGCGCTGCCGGTGGTGCGGCGGGTGGACATGAACCACCAGCCACGCCGCACCGTGCTGTCGGCCCCTCTGGTGCAGGCCATCCAGACGCGGGTGCAGCGCGGCGAGCAAAGCATGCTGCTGCTCAACCGCCGCGGCTATGCCCCGGTCCTCTACTGCGCCGACTGCGGCTGGAAAAGCGAGTGCCGCCACTGCAGCGCGTTTCGCGTCTTCCACAAGATCGACCGCACCCTGCGCTGCCACCACTGTGGCGCCACCGACCGGGTGCCCCGCGCCTGCCCGGGATGCGGCAATGCCGACATCGCGCCCCTGGGCCGCGGCACCGAACAGCTCGAAGAACACCTGGCCGAACTGCTGGCCGGCGTGCAGCGGCCCGACGGTCAGCCGGTGCGCATCGCCCGCATCGACGCCGACACCACGCGGCTCAAAGGCACGCTCGAGAGCCAGCTGTCCCAGGTGCACAGCGGCGAGGTGGATGTGCTGGTGGGCACCCAGATGATCGCCAAAGGCCACGACTTCCGGCGCATCACACTGGTGGCCGCCATCAACCCGGACAGCGCGCTGTTTTCAAGCGACTTCCGGGCCCCCGAGCGCCTGTTTGCCTTGCTGATGCAGGCGGCAGGCCGCGCCGGCCGAGATGCTGCCCAGGGCGAGAGCGAGATGCTGGTGCAGACCTTCCACCCGGCCCACCCGCTGTTCGAGGCCCTCAAGCGCCACGACTATCCAGCCTTTGCCGCCAGCGAGCTGGCCGAACGCGCCACGGCCAGCCTTCCCCCCTTCAGCCACCAGGCCCTGCTGCGCGCCGATGCGCGCGATCAGGCGCTGGCCCAGGGCTTTCTGAACGCCGCCCGCGAGACACTCGAGGCCTGGCTGAGCGAGGAAGACGGCGGCGCACAAGTGCTCGAGCAGGTCAGCCTGTACCCGGCCGTGCCCATGGGCCTGCAGAAAGTCGCCGATGTGGAACGCGCCCAGATGCTGATCGAAAGCCCCTCGCGCAAGCACCTGCACCGGGTACTCGCGCGGCTGCAGGAGGTGCTGCACACCCTGCGCAGCGCGCCGGCCCACAAGGGTCTGATCCGCTGGCTGGTGGACGTGGACCCGCAGGCGATCTGAAAAATGATCACTGCGGCTGGAGCAAGGCGACTGCGCTCGAGAAGGTCAAAAAAGCCAGCGCCGTCGTCACCAGGATGATGCGCGCAATCCGGCCGTTGTCAGCGCCCACCCGCTCGGCCAGCAGGGACACATTGCTGGCGCTCGGCAAAGCCGCCACCAGGGTGATGACGATGAGGGCAAAAGGATCGATACGGCCGCCCAACGCGACCACCGCGCTGCCCACCGAAAACACCAGCACCGGGTGCAGCAGCAGCTTGATGGCGGCGACCGGCAGGTAGTCGCGCAAACGCAGCGGCCCGTGCGGGCGCTGGTGAGCGAGCAACTGCGAGCGCGCAAGCACCGCGCCGATGGTGAACAGCGCCACCGGCGAGGCCGCATCGGCCAGCAGGCCCACGGTCTTGTCCACCGGCCCGGCCAGCACCAGGCCCTGCCACGAAAACACGGCCCCCAGCAGGATCGCCCAGGGCAAGGGGTTCTTGAGCACCCCCAGCAGGGCCTTGCGAGCGGCCACGGCGGCACCGTGTTCGTCGGCCGCGTCCATTTCCGACAGCGCCAGGCACAGCGAGGTGGTGATCACCATGTCCACCGTGATGGTCACAATGGCCGGCCCGGCCGCGGCCGAGCCCAGCAGCGCCACCAGCAGCGGCACCCCCATGAAGCCGGTGTTCGGGAAGGCGGCCACCAGCGCGCCCATGGAGGCGTCTTTCCAGCGGATGCGCTCGTTCAGGCTCACGGCCACGCTCAGGCCCACCATGACCAGCGCGCACAGCAGGTAGCTCAGGAACACGGTGGCGTCGAGCAGCTGTGCGATGGGCGTGCTCGCACCAAAGCGGAACAGCATGCACGGCAGGGCAAAAAACAGCACGAAGCCGTTGAGGCCGGGAATCGCCTCGAGTGGCAAAAAGCGGCGGCGGGCGGCCAGGTAACCGCACAAGACGAGCGCAAAGAAGGGGAAAGTGACACGCAAGACATCCAGCATGCGAACGATTGTCGCGGCAAAAGGCGATCCATCCGGTCCCGGGTCCGACACCGGCCAGCCTGCCGCCCATGCGGGCCGCTATGATGGCCCGCTTTGCCTTCGATTGATCCATGTCCGCCGGTCTGAACCTCGCCCAACTCGACGCCGTGAACTACGTCTCCGGCCCGTGCCTGGTGCTGGCCGGCGCCGGCTCGGGCAAGACGCGGGTGATCACGCACAAGATCCAGCGCCTGATCCAGGTGGGTCTGGAGCCCAGGCAGATCGCGGCGATCACCTTCACCAACAAGGCCGCCACCGAAATGCGCGAACGCGCGCGCGGCCTGATCGGCAAGGCCGCCAAGGACGTGGTGATCTGCACCTTCCACGCCCTGGGGGTGCGCATCATGCGCGAGGACGGCCATGTGCTGGGCCTCAAGCCGCAGTTTTCCATCCTCGACGCCGACGATGTGACCAGCATCCTCAAGGACTGCGGCGGCACCACCGACGCGGCCACCGCCCGCCAGTGGCAGTGGACCATCAGCCTCTGGAAAAACCAGGGCCTGAACGCCGCCCAGGCCGAAGCCCAGGCCCCCGACGACAACGCCCGCGTGATCGCCAAGATCATGGGGCGCTACGAAGAGCGTCTGAGCGCCTACCAGAGCGTGGACTTTGACGACCTGATCGGCCTGCCCCTGAAACTGCTGGCCGAGCACGAAGACGTGCGCGCCAAATGGCACCGCACCCTGGGCCATGTGCTGGTGGACGAGTACCAGGACACCAACGCCACGCAATACGAAGTGCTCAAGCACATCGTGGGCGAGAGGGGGTATTTCACCGCCGTGGGCGACGACGACCAGTCCATCTACGGCTGGCGCGGCGCCACGCTGGACAACCTCA
>JACCDU010070125.1_pt1 | contig 10980 bp, 20 predicted proteins | sample 7446081 | NCBI WGS metagenome assembly JACCDU01 (sample SAMN15323447, study PRJNA562643) | freshwater metagenome | isolation source: river surface water | place: USA:Blue River Watershed | collected 2017-08-17
AATCTACTGCCATCAGCGGGTGTGGAGGGTGCCGTGAAAACAGCTTCAGTGCTAGACCCCTGTTGTGGAAGTCGAATGATGTGGTTCGACCGCCAAAACCCGAACGTGGTCTTTGGCGACCGCCGCAGCGAAACCCTGACCGTGACCGACCGAAGTCATGGCAACGCATCCGGCACCCGCACGATCAACATAGAGCCCGACACCCTGATGGACTTTCGGTCCATGCCATTTGCCGATGGCACCTTCAAACTGGTGGCGTTTGACCCGCCCCATTTGGTGAAAGCTGGACCCAAAAGCTGGCTTGCGGCTAAGTACGGGAAGCTGTCAGACGACTGGCGCGAGGACTTGCGCCGGGGCTTTGCCGAGTGCTTTCGCGTGCTTGAGCCACATGGCGTGTTGGTGTTCAAGTGGAACGAGACACAAGTCAAAGTCTCCGAGTTGTTGGCTCTCACACCAGTCAAGCCAATGTTTGGGCACGTCAGTGGGCGCAAGGGCTTGACGCATTGGATTGTGTTTATGAAGACACAAGAGGTAGAAGCATGAAGCACTACCCACACCACATTGGCGATTTTGAAGGGGACACACGCATCAGCGAGTTGCCGATGGTTTACATCATCACGACACATGACTTTGGGTTCATCAAGGTCGGGAAGTCAACAAACTTTAAAAGCCGCCTGAGCAATATTCAATCTGGCTGCCCGCATGAACTCAGTTTGTGGTGCTCTATTCGGACGCCAAAAGCCGATCAAGTCGAGGCTTTTTTGCATCAACGGCTTGAGCACTGTCGTGCCCGTGGTGAGTGGTTTTCACCCTCACCAGACGACTTGGATGACCTGCTTGAGTTTTGCGCCCGCACTAATCGGGACGTAAAGGAGGTGCGCAGTGCATTACTACAAGCGTAATTTGGGTGACTACGCAAAAAAAGCTGGCAGGTTGTCCATGCTTCAGCACGGAGCGTACACGCTTTTGATCGATGCGTGCTACGACCGTGAACAGTTCCCCACGATGGAAGAAGCAATCGACTGGACATGGGCATCTTCGACTGCCGAAATTGAGGCTGTGGAGTTTGTTTTACGCAAATTCTTCGCTCTGGAAGATGGTCGGTATGTGCAAAAGCGCATTCAAGAAGAGATTGCCGATTACCACGCCAAGTCAGAGACAAACACACGAATCGCGGCAGAACGCGAGGTGAATCGTCGCGCAAAGAACACGAAGCGTGAACGAATCGTGGACGAGTCGTCACCACATAAACACGAAGCGCCACCTAACCAAGAACCAAGAACCATCAACCATCAACCAATAAACACACACTGCGCGAGCGATTTGAAATCGGGCGATGTCTGCAAGGCCATGAAGCAGGCGGGCATTGGGGATGTGAACCCAGGAAACCAAACCCTGAAAGTCCTGATCGACGCCGGAGCCACCCTGGACGAATTCACCGGGGCCGCAGCCAAGGCCGTGAACAGCCAAAAGGGTTTTTCCTACGCCCTGGGCATCGTCAAGCGCGACCGAGAGCAAGCCGCGACCATGGCCGACAAGCTGCACCGGGGCGAGTTGCCTGCTGCCGAAACGACCTACCAACGCTCGATGCGCGAACGCATGGCCGAGGCCGCTCCCATGTTTGCGCGGGAGCCGCCAAGCGCAAAACCAGCCGTCCACGCTTCACAGGCCGCTGATTTTTTCCTTGAGCTGGCCGCAAAGCAGAAGAACAACCCGCCACGACTGGAGATTGCCCAATGAGCCTGCAACCCGAATTGATCGACATGGTTTTCACGAAGCTGACGCTGGTGTACGGCCGTGATTTTCTGGCCCGCTGGGAAGGCTTGAACCTTTCCGATGTGAAAAACGATTGGGCGCATGAGCTTTCAGGCTTTGCCCGTCATCCAGAGGCCATCGCCTATGCGCTGCAAAACCTGACACCCGGAAAACCGCCCACCGTGCTGGAGTTTCGCGCCATTGCCCGCAAGGTGCCACAGCCTGAATTTGTGCAGTTGCCCGCACCGCTGGCTGACCGCGAAAGGGTCAATGCATTGCTGAATCAAGCCCGCCAGCGCATGGGCCTGCCAAGCAGAAAGGCAGAAGCCGCATGACCCACCAAAAAGCCATGCAGATCTTGGACCAGGTGCGCGATGGCGTGCCTTACCCCGATCACATCGTCACGAAAGCCTTATGGGTCACGGGCGACATTGAATTTCTGCCGTGACCCAATCATGCAAATTTTGCGAGTCCTCGAAGTCACCGCACGCAGCTGGGCGCGTGAATCTGTTTTGTCTGGGGTGTTGTGCGCGGCTTGTGCAGTCAGCCAGCCCCGACAAGCGATTGGCCACTGGTCACCTGGCCGCCATTGCTCGACTGCCAAAGGCACCAACCCGAGCGGCCATCTTGGCCGAGGTGAAAAGGCGAAGCGATGACCGCCTACTACAACGAAATTGACCCAGCAGCCGCGCAATGGCTGCGCAACCTGATTGAAGCGGGGCACATCGCCCCCGGCTATGTTGACGAACGGAGTATTGAAGATGTCTACCCAAGCGACCTGCGCGGTTTCACCCAATGCCACTTCTTTGCCGGTGTTGGCGTTTGGAGCCATGCCCTGCGATCTGCCGGATGGAGCGACGACCGACCTGTTTGGACTGGTTCCTGTCCGTGCCAACCTTTCAGCGCGGCAGGCAAAGGCGCTGGGTTTGATGACGAGCGGCACCTGTGGCCAGACTTCCACCACCTCATCAAAGAGTGCAAGCCTGCAGTCGTCCTTGGAGAGCAGGTTGCAAGCAAAGACAGCGACCCTTGGATCGACCTTGTACACACTGACTTGGAAGCCCTGGGTTACGCCTTCGGGGCGATCCCGTTCCCGTCTGCGGGCATCGGTGCGCCGCACATCCGGGACAGACTTTATTGGGTGGGTCACGCCGGCGGCGCGGGACTGGAAAGACACGCCGGGAATGGTGGCGCAACGGGACGGAAAGGATCGACTGGATCAATTGCCACGGCAGGCGTATCTGGTGGGCTGGCCCACCACCACGGTGACGGATGCCAGCCGGGGAGTGAAGGACGCGAGGCCATGGGACACGGGCAAGCCGCTGGGGCAGATTGTGGCGCTGGCGGGCTGGCCGACACCAGTGACTGTGCCGGACAGCAAGGCCAGCCATGGGCAACTGAGCGGGGACTATCGCCGCAGGCTTGCCGAAATGTTTCCGAATCCGCAACCAGCCCGACTAACGGCTTCTGGCGAGATGCTGACTGGCTCTTGTGCCGGGATGGAAAGTGGAGGCCAGTTGAACCCGGCACATTCCCGCTGGCTCATGGGGCTCCCGCCAGAGTGGTGCGCCTGCGCGCCTACGGCAATGCCATCAACGCGAAAGCCGCGCAAGCCTTCATTGAATGCGTGATGCCATGAAGTGCGCCCGCTGTCACCGCCGCATCAAGTGGGCATTCACCCACCTGCTGGGCCTGCCAGTCGGACCGGTGTGCGCAAAAAAGATGGCCCTGACGCCAGATAAGAAAGACCGTGCCGCCAAAGTGGTGCGCGACGACAAGACCATGGACCTGTTTGAGGGGCGTGAATGATGTACCAAAAATTCAAAGCAAATACCAATGGCCGCGATTTGATTGTGGGTGACGTTCACGGCCACTTTACAAAATTGCAGACCGCCTTGGATGAAGTCGGTTTTGACCCCGATGCCGGTGATCGCCTGTTTTCTGTCGGTGATTTGGTTGACCGTGGGCCAGAGTCAGACCATGCGCTTGAGTGGCTAGCCAAACCATGGTTTCACGCCGTGCAAGGCAATCATGAGGATATGGCGATCCGCTGGCCAAACGGGAACATGGACCCCGGCAACTATGCGGCCAACGGCGGAGGCTGGAACATTGGAAACCCGCCGGCAATGCGCTTGGAAATTGCTGAGGCATTCCGGGCTTTGCCAATCGCCATGGAGATCGAAACGGAGAGGGGCATTGTCGGCGTCATTCACGCCGGTTGCCCGCTGCAATCCTGGCGGGACCTTGCACAAATTCTTGAGAAACCAGACTCGCTCACCCATCGTCAGTTAGGCATGCTCATTGATGCGTGCATGTGGTCGCGCGACCGCATTCAGAGCATGGACGACTCCATTGTCGAGGGCGTGCGCGCCGTGGCGGTAGGCCACACGCCCATGGAGCGCATGACCAGTTTGGGTAACACGATCTTCATTGACACGGCGGGCTGGCACCCAAAAGGCCACGGCTTCACCATCCTTGACGCCGCCACGCTGACTAAAGCATCAAGGCCTAAATAATGGATCGCGTCAAAGTCGAATTGACGAGCCCCCAGCAGGCCCGCCAGATGCTGACCAGCACCGTGCTGCCAGCCATCAAGGCCCATTTGATGGCAGGCACGCAGCTGGTGCTGGAGGTGCGGGGCATGACCCGCACGGATGCCCAGAACCGGATGATGCACAGCATCCTCAAAGACCTGAGCGACCAGGTGGAGTGGTTTGGCAAGAAGCTGACGCCGGACGGATGGAAAAACATGCTCACTGGCCATTTGGCGGGCGTGGAGCTGGTGCCAAACTTTGACGGCACGGGCTTTGTCTCACTCACCAAGGGCAAACCCACCAGCAGCATGACCAAACGGGAAATCTCGGACCTGTTTGAGCTCGCGTGGTCATTTGGCAGCGAAAAGGGCGTGCAGTGGTCCCCAACCAGTCAGGGAGGGCTGCCAGCATGAATGCGCATGAAATTGGGAGTAAGGATTGGTGGATTATGGTTAGCACCATGCCTGCCGACGAAGCGTTGTGTCACCTGAAAGGTTACAAAGCCGGGATATTGGAAGACCTTGCAGGGAAGCCGGATCAAATATCGGCTCAAAAACTTCTGACCCGAGTGAATGCCGAGATCAAGAAACGCAATCGGCAAATAGACCGGAGCGGTTGGCGAGAGGCGTGCCGCAATGTGCTGGATCCTGAGCAGTTTGAGGCCGTTTGTGCGGAGCGGCACCGACTTGAGGTGGGAGGTACAAATGCGTAAATGCAAGCACTGCAAGGCCCCATTCACGCCCACCCGGCCCATGCAGAACTGGTGCAGCGTTGATTGCGCCGTGAAGCTGGGAGAGAAGGCCATCGCCAAGAAGAAGGCCAAGGACCAAGCCAAGGACCGGAAAGAAACCCGGAAGAAGCTGGACGCCATGAGGACAAAGCCCCAGCTGGTGAAGCTGGCACAGACGGCATTCAATGCTTTCATCCGTGCCCGAGATGCCGACAAGCCCTGCATTTCATGCGGGAAGCCACCCAGCCCACAAGCCAACAGCGTGGATGCTGGGCATTACCGCAGCGTGGGAAGTGCGCCTCACATGCGGTTTGTGGAAGAAAACTGCCATGGGCAGTGCAAGCACTGTAACCAGCACCTGGCCGGGAACCACATCGAATACCGCAAGGGCCTGATCGAGCGCATTGGTCTGGCCGCAGTCGAGCGCATCGAGGCCGACAACACTATCCGCAAGTACACCAAAGAAGGGTTGATCGAGCTTGCGCGCCACTACAACTCTGAAACTCGCAGACTTAAAAAGGAGCGCAGCCGTGAATTTATCTGACGCCATCGATGACCTGGCCCCGCCGCCACCGCCATGCTTTGTAAATCGAATAGCGTGGATCGAATACCTTAAATCTTGTGCTCAGAGCCGTCGCAATGGGCGAGCAAAAAAAATAATCATTGTGCGAGACGGCACACCACAGATAAATCCCAATTACCGTTTTTGCGCAGACTGCACACAGATCCACAGCCTTGCAATGTCAAAAGTCGGCAAGTGCCAGCCAGATTTCCTTAAATCCCAAGTCACAAAGAAAGCAACCGCATGACTACAACAAATGACCCCGAAGAGAAAATCGCGCTCAAAAAGGCGGGGTTTTTATGGAGGGCAAGTTATGGAGGTATTACCGGACATGGCAAGACAACTGGCCGAGCTTATTTAAATCTTGTCAAAAAGATTTATGCGGACTTGGACTTCGAGCGCTTTATGAGGCGGGTAGAAAGAGATGATGCAATCAAAGCGGAAAAAAAGACTCGCGAGATAAAAGAGGAATTGGCAGTCCATCTATTAGTGATGGACAGTCTGAGAAAGGAGCTACACGAAGTGCGAACAAGAGAAGCGGTGGAGATGGCAAGCATCGAACACATAAACAACCTGAGAACAGAGAACTGCCGACTTATCGGCGAGAACCGGGCCCTGACACAGCAAATCGAAGAACTAACTCAGCGCACCACATCATGACCAACAAACTACAGGGCACCATCGAGCAGATCCGCACCATCATTGCGCAGATCGGCCCAGCCACCGCCCGACAGATCGAAACACACCCTGAAGTCGTGGCCGCCTGCCGATCATCCAAAGCAAAGGCACGCAGACTGATCGAGCGCTTGCACGCTCAGGGCCACATCGCAAGCGACCAGGCAGCCCAGCAGCCCAAGTATTGGGTGCAGTCATGAGTGACCTAGTAATCAAAACAAAATCAGGCCGCGTAAAAGTTTCAGTTCGTCGCACGGTCAGCAACGATTACGATGTTTACGCAGCAGACCAGCAGCTGACCCCATATTTTTACGAAGACAAATGGGAGGGGCGCTGGTTTAATGTGAATTTATTTTTAAGCCACCTTGCCGACTACAGAGAGATGGGGCTTGTCCGCACCTCAAGGCTAGATGGCGTAAGAGTCGTCAGGGTACATCCAAAGCCGAAGCAGCTAGCTTGAAGCCTTTTTGCACTCTGTAGACGGCTTTGAGTGCGAGCTGATAATCAATTCCGACAGCACGTGCAGCATCGGGGACGCTCAGCCCGCTCACAAAATGCAAGCGCGCCGCGTCTTTTGCAGGCCCCGGGAGCATCCGCAAGAGCTGAGCCAAGGCGTCAAATTGGGTATCAGTCATGCCATCTGCATCCCAGCTGGAATTTTTTCTTCGACAGCTGCTGGCGCGATGATCACGTAGCCCTCTTTGTAGCCCATGCCCTCAGACAAGGCCCATGCGGCAGCTTCGCCGGAGTCATAAAAATCACGCCCGTATGACCTACCCCGGGGTGGCTTGCAAATGCCACGCATGCGGCCTGGCATCGAAGGGTAACCAGTGATTGTGATAACAGCTTTCATGATTAAAAAACCATTGTTTCAGAATAACCCGACTCTGCAAGCACCTCCCCATCGACGCCATCCTCGACTCGAATCAGCTTTGCTTTAACTTTGTTTACTGCAACGAACTCTGCAAACTTTGCCCTTGCGTCCTGCTCGTCGTCGCCGCAATTAACGCCGCTATTTCCTGAGAAAGTTTGATCGTAGCCTTTGTGTTTTGCTTTTACGATGATTGCGAATTTCATGATTTTTACCTCTTTGTTCTGGACCTGCCCTGTGCTTGTCCATGGGCTCAATTATACACCCGTCACGGCGGGTGTAAAGCTATTTGGTTAATTATTTTCTAAGGGTTTTCCCTGATTCATCGGCAATGCGGCAAGGGGTCTTGACTCCGACACAAACGATCCGATAGTCACATTGCTCGCACATGCGAGTCGTAACTATCGGAGTCGGATCAAATGGCAACACCAGCACGCAAGAGTGTGCGCAAGGCGGACAAAAGCGCTGCAAAAGGGGAATTGACCCCAAGGCAGGAGCAATTCGTCGCTGAATACCTCATTGACCTCAACGGCACACAGGCCGCAATCCGTGCAGGCTACAGCACAAAGACGGCGAACGAACAAGCTGCTCGACTGTTAGCTAATGTTAGTGTCTCCAAACTTATCGCCGAGCGCCGCAAAGAGCACCAAGCAAATACCGGGATCACTGCCGAGCGCGTGCTGAAAGAAGTCGCGGGTCTCGCTTTCTTTGACGTTCGCAAGCTGGTGAACGCAGACGGGTCACCCAAAAGCATCACCGACTTGGACGACGAAACAGCCCGAGCCATTCAGGGCGTCGAGTTGCAGACGGTCAAGGACGGCGAAAACGATTTCGCCCTGGTGCGCAAATACAAGGTAGCCGACAAGAACTCGGCCCTAGAAAAGCTGATGAAGCACTTGGGCCTGTTTGAGAAAGACAACAGCCAGAACAACCCCGCCGAGGCCATGGCCAAGCTGATGGATATAGTCAACGGCTCCAAATTGCCACTGGCTGGGTCCAAATGACTCAAGACGCCACCATCGCAGCACTCAAGCCTGAATTGTGGGCTGATCCTTGGTGGCGCATATGCAACCTGTATCACATCGTTGACGAAAACAATCAGGTGGTCACGTTCTCACCCAATGCGGAGCAGGAGGATCTGTACCGCAACCTGCATTACCGCAACCTGATTCTCAAGGCCCGCCAATTGGGCTTCACCACATTCCTGTGCATCTTGGCGCTTGACCAGTGCCTGTTCAACAAGAACTTCAGCGCGGGCATCATCGCGCACAACCGGGAAGACGCTGAGAAGTTCTTCAGGAACAAGGTCATGTTTGCGTATGACCGCATCCCGCAGGCGCTGCGTATGACCGTTTCCGTGATCAAGCGCACCGAGAGTCAGGTCAATTTTTCAAACGGCTCGACCTTGTACGTGTCCACCAGCTTTCGCGGCGGCACGCTGCAATTCCTGCATGTGTCTGAATTCGGCAAGATTTGCCGGAAGTACCCTGACAAGGCCAAGGAAATCGTGACCGGCGCATTTGAGTCGGTGGCGGCCGGGAACATGCTTTTCGTGGAGTCCACCGCCGAGGGCATGGGCGGCTATTTCTTCGACTACAGCATGGAAGCCCTGCGCATGAAGCGCGAGAAGGCCCAGCTGAGCCGGTTGGACTGGCGGCTTCACTTCTACCCGTGGTACGCCAAGTCCGCATATGTGCTCGACCCCGAGGGCGTCATTGTTTCGGACAAGCAAGAGAAATACTTCCGCGAACTGCAGGCCAAGAACAACATCACCTTGACGCCCGAACAAAAGGCTTGGTGGGTCAAAAAGAAACAGACCCTGCTGAACGACATGGGCCGCGAGTACCCATGCACCCCAGAGGAAGCATTTGAGCAGGCCATTGATGGCGCGGTTTACGGCGAACAGATGACCCGCATTCGCGAACTTGGCCGCATCACATCCGTGCCATATCAGGTGGGCGTGCCCGTGAACACATTTTGGGACTTGGGCACCGGCGACTCGACCGCGGTATGGCTGCACCAGCGTGTGGGCCTACAAAACCGCTGGCTCAAGTACACCGAAGACAGTCACAGAGGTCTCGAATACTGGTGGCGATGGCTCAAGGCCTGGGCAGACGAGCACAGCGCAGCGTTTGGCGTCCACTACCTGCCACACGATGCCGACCACGACATGCAGGGGGAGGTCATTGAGACGCCCAAAAAGATCTTGACCCGTCTGGGCATGAAGAACATCGAGGTCGTGCCTCGTGTGCTGGATCTGTCTGTTGGCATCGACCAGACCCGCCAAGCGCTGCCGTCCGACAACTGGTTCGACGCCGAAGGCTGCGCCCAGGGCATCCGCTGCCTCGACTCATATCAGTACGAGTGGGACGACAAACTGGGGCGATGGAAGGACAAACCTCTGCACAACTGGGCTTCGCACGGCGCTGACGCATGGCGTCAATTCGCGCAGGGCTACAAGCCGACAGGAAATTTGTCAGCCTCAATCAAGTCATTCAAGAACCGTCGCCGCTCATACGCGTAAGCGTGCGCTTTTTACCCCTGTGCTTCCACTCTGCACAAATCCACCAAATTACCCCAGATTCATTCCCCCAAAAACTTTTTGAAGGAATCACATGAAATTGTCCCCAATCCTCACGCCAGACGGCCGTCCTATTTTCAGCATGGGCGGCGCTCAGGCGTACAAGACTCACAACCACCGCGGCTACGTGGTCAGCCTTGAGTGGGTAGGGCAGGGCCACAAATCCTATGCGGCCATGCTCATTTGGCCCGGGTCCAACGTGTTCGTCGCCGGTGAAGGCGCAGGCGCATGGTGCATCTCACGCAAGGTGATCAGTGAATTTGTCGGCTTCACCCCAGAAGGCAAATGCACCGGTGGTCCATCCGAGCACCTGATCCGAGAGGCGCAGGAAGCACTCACGATTTTGGGCAAGGACAAGAACGACAAGCAGGCTTTGCTATCACTGGTTGATGCGGTGGTGACATACGCCCCCGACTTGGTGCTGATGCCCGCCACCCCCAAGAGCGTCAAAAAGGAGCTGGACGATGCTCCGATTTGGGAAGTGAAGGCCAGCATCAAAGAGACCGGCAAGGTCATCAACGAGGCCATGGTCTGACATGAGCAAAGAATCCACATTCAAAACGGACCCGGCCAGCGTGGCCGAGCGCCACGAACGCCGCAAATCGTGGTTCATTGGGGAGGCTTCGCGCCAGGCCACCAACCGCGCAATGCAGGCGAAATGCGAGGACTACTACGATGGCAATCAGTGGGCCTATGACCATGCCGCCGAGCTCAAGAAGCGCGGACAAATGCCCGTGGTCTATAACGAAATCAAGCCCACCATTGACTGGCTGATCGGCACCGAGCGCCGCGCGCGGGTGGACTTCATTGTCATTGCCGAGCAGCAGGGCGAGGAAGCGGAAGAAGACGCACGCCTCAAGACCAAGCTGATGAAGTACCTTGACCAGTGCAACCGGGCCAGCTTTGAGCGTAGCTATGCAGCTGAAGACGCATTCAAAGCTGGCATTGGTTGGATTGAGGTTGGACTTCGCGGCGACAAGTCAGGTCCACCGATTTATCAAGGCGCTGAGTCGTGGCGCAACATTCTGTACGACAGCCAGGCGACCAAGCGTGACCTGAGTGACGCCCGCTACATTTTTCGCATCAAGGTGGTGGACTTGGATGTGGCCATCGCCATGATCCCCGACAAGAAAAAAGAGCTGGAAGAGTGCGCCCAAGTCGGTGACGATGCCGACATCCTGCGCGACTGGATGGGGTCAGGCCTGATCACGGGTCTTGATGCCTTCGCCAAGATGAAGACCGACGAACTGGACTTCATGACACCCAACCCGG
>JACCDU010908187.1_pt1 | contig 10978 bp, 11 predicted proteins | sample 7446081 | NCBI WGS metagenome assembly JACCDU01 (sample SAMN15323447, study PRJNA562643) | freshwater metagenome | isolation source: river surface water | place: USA:Blue River Watershed | collected 2017-08-17
AACATGAAGACCAACCCCAACTGCATGCTGAGCCTGCACAAGGACGTGATCTTCACCAACGTGGCCCTGACCGACGACGGCGACGTCTGGTGGGAAGGCATGGAAAAGGACACCGGCTCTCTGCCCGATCACCTGATCGACTGGCAGGGCAAGGACTGGACGCCGCAGATCGCCAAGGAAACCGGCGCCAAAGCCGCCCACCCCAACGCCCGCTTCACCATTGCCGCCACCAACAACCCCGCGCTGGACGACCAGTGGGACGACGCCAATGGCGTGGCCATCGACGCCATGCTGTTCGGCGGCCGCCGCTCCACCACCGTGCCGCTGGTGACCGAAGCCCGCAACTGGACAGAAGGCGTCTACATGGCCGCCACCATGGGTTCCGAGACCACCGCCGCCGCCTTTGGCGCGCAAGGCGTGGTGCGCCGCGACCCCTTCGCCATGCTGCCGTTTTGCGGCTACAACATGAGCGACTACTTCCAGCACTGGCTGGACATGGGCGCCAAACAGCAAGCGGCTGGCTACAAGCTGCCCGCCATGTACTGCGTGAACTGGTTCCGCAAGGACGAAACCGGCTCCTTCGTGTGGCCCGGCTACGGCGACAACATGCGCGTGCTCAAGTGGGTCATCGACCGCCTCGAAGGCAAAGCCACAGGCCAAGACACCATGTTCGGCGTGGCCCCGACGTATGCCGAGATCAACTGGACGGGCCTGGCATTCAGCGCCGAGCAGTTCGCCACGGTCACCAGCATCGACAAGGCCGCCTGGATGGACGAGTTCAAGCTGCACGACGAGCACTTCGCCAAGCTGAGCTACCACCTGCCCAAGGCCCTGCTGGACACGCGTGCCGAGCTGGAAAAGCGCCTGAACGCCTGAGCATCAGGTTCGGCGCCCAACCGACGCTGACCCTTGCAACCGCCCCGGTCACAAACCGGGGCGGTTTTTTTATGCGCGCACTATTCGATAGCTCTCGCCCAAGACTTCCCAAGAAAAGGCGTAGGAGCATTTGTTGGGCTGTTCAAGGCCTGCTGCTGTGGATGGCCGTACCCATAAGCTGCCATTCGCGAACCAATATCTGGAGGTCTGGGCCCGTGTGGGGCGGGTCACACCTTATTTAAATCAGTTCATGGTAAAGTAATTCATCAATTACCTAATGAGACTGAATGTGCTAACACGTGCCAAGCTCAAGACTGAAGACCGTCAGGCCGAGTTGGTCCACGCGGCTTTGGCTTTGGCGGCTCAGAAAAGCCCTGCAGAAATCACGACGGGCGATCTGGCGCAGGCGGTTGGAATCTCGCAGGGCGGTGTTTTCAAGCATTTCGAGAGCAAGGAAGCGATTTGGCTGGCGGTGCTCGACTGGGCGCAGCAAGCCTTGATGGGCAGATTGCAGCAAGTCGCGCAGACGGAACAGGGCCGCGACTTGCATGCCTTGCGCGCCGTCTTTATGGCGCATATCGCTTTTGTGCAGGAGTACCCTGGCGTGCCGAGGCTGATCTTTCAAGAGTTGCAGCACGCCAAGCCCACACCGCTGAAAGACAAGGTGCAGTTGCTGATGGGCGACTACCGGGAACTGCTTTCGCGCCTGTTGGCACAGGCACATCAAGCGTCGCAGATTGCCCCTGAAGTTGACCCCAAAGGTGCAGTGGTTCTGTTCATGGGAGCCATTCAAGGTCTGGTCATGCAATCGCTTATGACCGGTCGTTTGAAAGACATGGCGAATCAGGCCGAAACCGTGTTCAACATTTACGAGGCCGGCCTGATGGCAATGCCCCAGTCCAAAGGAAAGAAGCAGCCATGACACTCTCCAAAATCACCCGAAGCCAGTTCTTGATCGCCGCTGGTGCAGGCCTTGTGATGGTTGCGCTTGGATTCGTTGCCTTCCGAATGGGCCCCCTGGCCCCCACCGCCATCACAGTGACGCAGGTCGCGAGCGAGCGCCTGACCCCTTCGGTGTTTGGTATTGGCAGTGTAGAAGCCCGGCAGAGCTGGCTCATGGGGCCGACGGTGGCTGGGCGCGTTTTGCGCGTGCATGTCGATGTGGGGCAAGAAGTCAAGGCAGGCCAGTTGCTGGCCGAGATGGACCCGGTGGACTTGAACCAACGTCTGCAGGCACAAGATGCTGCGTTGTCCAAGGCAGCCAGTGTTCAGGCTGCAGCCCAGGCGCAAGTGGTCGATGCCCAAGCACGGCGCGAGCTGGCCACCACCAACCTGAACCGGCAAAAGGAATTGGCCCGACAGAAGTTCATCAGCCCTTCTGCGTTGGAAGGGCGCGAGCAAGAACTGCAGTCGGCGCAAGCCGCACACCAGGCAGCACAAGCCAACCTGCAGGCTGCCCAACAGGACGCCCAGCGCCTGCAGGCCGAGCGTGCTGCCGCTCTGCAGCAAAGACAGAACACCCGCTTGTTCGCCCCTGCCGATGCGGTGGTCATCAGCCGGGACGCGGAGTCCGGCAGCACAGTGGTGGCTGGACAGCCGGTGCTCAGGCTGGCCAATCCCGCCAGCCTTTGGGTCAAGCTGCGGGTGGATCAGGCGCGGTCGACGGGACTGGTCGTCGGCCTGCCCGCCCAGATTGTGCTGCGTTCAAGCCCCCAGCAAGTGCTGGCAGGGCAGGTGCAGCGGGTGGAACTGCAAGCGGACCCGGTGACCGAAGAGCGGATAGCGCAAGTGGCTTTCCAGTCGATGCCGACCTCACTGTCGATCGGTGAAATGGCCGAAGTCACGCTCAAGTTGCAGCCTACTGACCAGGCTTTGGTGCTGCCGCAAGCCAGCGTGCAAACACATCAGGGCCGCACAGGGGTCTGGCGGTTGAAAGACGGCGCACTGGACTTCGTGCCCGTGCAATGGGGGGCGTCCAGCCTCGACGGGCGCGTGCAAGCAGTCAGCGGTTTGGCCTCGGGCGACACGGTGGTGGTCTACAGCGAGAAACCGCTGTCGGCAGGCGTGCGCTTCAAGATCGTCGACACGCTGGTGAAAAAGGCCAAGCCATGATCAGTCTGGCGGCTCGCGACATTCAGCATGGCTGGGCCAAATTTGTGCTCACGGGGTTGGGCCTGGGTTTGCTCATTGGCGTGACGCTGACCATGGCCGGCGTGTTTCGCGGCATGGTGGACGATGCGCAAGCCTTGCTCAGCAACAGCGGCGCCGACTTGTGGGTGGTGCAAAAAGACACGCAGGGGCCTTACGCCGAGTCCTCCAGCCTCAAGGACGATGTGGTGCGCAGCATTTCAGGCATGCCCGGTGTGGCCATGGCCGCCAACATCACCTACTTCACCATGCAGATCAAGGCGGTGGGGGGCAAGGAGGCCCGGGCCATGGTGGTCGGCATCGAGCCCGGCGTTGCAGGGCTTCCAGGACAGCCTGGCCATTTGTTGGCCGGCCGGCACCTCACCCGAAGCCACTATGAAGCGGTTGCGGACATCAAGACCGGGCTGTCGTTGGGCGACAAAGTCGAGATCCGGCGCCACACCTACGAGGTGGTGGGCCTGACACGTCGCATGGTGTCCTCCGGTGGTGACCCCATGGTCTTCATCCCACTGAAAGACGCTCAGGAAGCGCAATTCCTCAAGGACAACGACGCCATCGTCAATGACCGTGTGCGAACGGCGACCAATCCTGCATTCAACCGACCTGCGGTACCTGGCCTGCTTGATGCAGTGCAGAGTCTTCAGACCAGCAGTCACAACGTCAATGCGGTGCTGGTACGGGTGGCTGAAGGCTGGTCAGCTGCGCAGGTGGCCGAACCGATTCGCCGCTGGAAACACCTGACGGTGTTCACCCGAGAAGACATGGAAAACATCTTGGTCGACAAATTGATTGCGACATCGGCCAAACAAATCGGCATGTTTCTGGCCATCCTGGCCGTGGTGAGTGCAGCGATTGTGGCCTTCATCATCTACACCATGACATTGGGCAAGATCCGCGAAATCGCTGTGCTCAAATTGATCGGCACCCGCAACCTGACCATTGCATCCATGATCCTTCAACAGGCACTGGGCCTGGGGGTGATCGGTTTTGTGGTCGGCAAGGTGGCCGCCACGCTTTGGGCACCGGTGTTTCCCAAATTCGTTTTGTTGCTGACGCAGGATGCCATTGTGGGTTTTGGCGCCACCATGCTCATTTGCACCCTGGCCAGCACCCTGGCCATCCGGGTTGCCTTGCGTGTCGATCCTGCACAGGCCATCAGTTGATGGGTCTCCAAATGAACTCCACACCTGGCGGCATCCGCATTGAAAACCTGCGCAAGGTCTATGGCCATGGTGACACTGCCGTGGAAGCGCTCAAGAACGTCAACATGCAGGTCGCACCGGGCGAAGTGGTCGGCCTGGTGGGGCCGTCGGGCTCTGGCAAGAGCACCTTGCTCAAATGCCTGGGGGCGATCATTGAGCCCACATCCGGGCGCATGACGCTGGGCAATGAAGTCATCTACGACAACGGCTGGAAGACGGCCGACCTGCGCGCCCTGCGCCGCGACCGGATCGGGTTTGTGTTTCAGGCCCCGTACCTGATCCCCTTTCTCGACGTGACCGATAACGTGGCCCTGCTCCCCATGCTGGCGGGTGTACCCAATGCACAGGCGCGGCAGCGTGCACTGGAATTGCTCAGCGCCCTCGATGTGGCTCACCGCGCCAAAGCCGAGCCTGCGCAGTTGTCTGGCGGCGAACAGCAACGCGTATCGATTGCCCGCGCACTGGCAAACAAACCGCCGGTGATCTTGGCCGACGAACCCACCGCCCCTCTGGACAGCCAGCGCGCGCTGGCCGTTGTGCGCATCCTCAACGACATGGCACGTCAGGCGCAGACAGCCATCATCGTCGTGACCCACGACGAAAAGATCATCCCGACTTTCAAGCGTGTCTATCACATCCGAGATGGTCAAACAATTGAGGAGCAAGGCGAGGGAAGAGCGATGGATTGAACTCGCAATCGCAATATGAGACTTTTATCCGTTCAGCTCGCACCAGCGTGACCAGCCGATGTCGCTGAGCAAAGAATCGATCAACACCAGCTCGGTCATCCGCTGGCGCGCAGGAACCCTCTCGCGCAGCAGGCGCGGCGTGCTGTTCATCATCAACAACTCCATCGGCCTGATCACGCCACCGGTGGGCACCGTGCTCAATGTGGTGGCCGGGGTGGGCCGCATGAAGATGGACGCTGTGACCCGGGGCGTGATGCCCTTCATGGTGGCCCAGCTCGGGGTAATGTTCCTGCTGGTGCTGTTCCCGCCACTGGTCACCGCACCCTTGCGCTGGATGACGGCCTGAGCCGCCTGCGCATTCAATCCGTCATCTCCCCCTCGGGCCTGGCCCGAGGGTTTTTTTCGTCAGGCCAGCCAGCCCTTGAGCGAGGCCGCCATCTTCTCGGCCGAGATGCCGTAACGGTCGTGCAGCGTGGGCAAGGCGCCCGCGTCCAGGAAGGCGTCGGGCAGCGCCAGCATGCGGAACTTGGCGGGAATCACGCCCTCGCGCAGCAGCAGACCCGCCACGGCTTCGCCCAGGCCGCCCACCACCGAATGGTTCTCGGCCACCACCACCAGGCGGCCGGGCTTGCGCACTTCGGCCAGGATGGTGGCTTCGTCGAGCGGCTTGATGGTGGGGCAATGCAGCACCGCCACGTTCACCTTGTCGGCTTCGAGCTGCTTGGCCACTTCGAGCGTGCGCATGGTCATGAAGCCGCTGGAGATCACCAGCACATCGGCGCCATCGCGCAGCAGCTTGGCCTTGCCCAGCTCGAATTGGTAGTCGTATTCGTCGAGCACCAGCGGCACATTGCCGCGCAGCAGGCGCATGTACACCGGGCCTTGGTGGGCGGCGATCTGCGGCACGGCCTGCTCGATGTCGAGCGCGTCGCAGGGGTCCACCACCGTCAGGCCCGGAATGGCGCGCATCATCGCCAGGTCTTCGGTGGCCTGGTGGCTGGGGCCGTAACCGGTCGTCAGGCCGGGCAGCGCACAGCAGATCTTGACGTTGAGGTTTTCCTCGGCAATCACCTGGTGGATGAAGTCGTAGGCGCGGCGCGTGCCGAACACGGCGTAGGTGGTGGCGAACGGCACCAGGCCGGTCTTGGCCATGCCGCCGGCAGCGCCCATGAGCAGCTGTTCGGCCATGCCCATCTGGAAAAAGCGCTCGGGGTAGGCCTGGCCAAACAGGTGCAGGTCGGTGTACTTGGCCAGGTCGGCCGTCATGCCTACCACTTCGGGGTGGCTGGCGGCGTATTCGACCAGCGCCTTGCCGAAGGGGGCGGCTTTCACGCGCTGTCCTTCGGACGCGATGGAGGCGATCATGGCCGAGGTGGTCAGCCGGGGTTTCTTGTCGGTCACAGCGTTCATGTGGGCTCCTTGGGGGGACAGAGCTGAAGGTCTGTCCCCCGTCAATGTGTGGTGACAGTGCTGCGCGCTGCCACCATGAAATCAAGGCTGGTTGGCGTCCAGCACTTCCAGCGCCTGTTGCCACTCGGGCGGGTCAACGCGGATGAAATGGTTTTTCTCGCGCGCTTCCAGGAAGGGCACGCCCTTGCCCATCAGCGTGTCGCACAGGATCACGCGGGGTTTGGCTTCGGTCAACGTGCGCGCGGTGTCGAAAGCGCGCAGCACGGCCGGCAGGTGGTTGCCGTCCACGCGCTGCACATGCCAGCCAAACGAGGCCCACTTGTCGGCCAGGGGCTCGAAGCCCAGCACCTTGGTGGACGGCCCGTCGGCCTGCTGGTTGTTGATGTCCACCATGCAGATCAGGTTGCCCAGGCCGTGGTGGGCGGCCGACATGGCGGCTTCCCACACCGAGCCTTCGTCCAGCTCGCCGTCGGACATGGAGTTGTAGACAAACGCCGGGCTCTTCTGGTGGCGCAGGCCCAGCGCGATGCCCACGGCGATCGGCAGGCCCTGGCCCAGAGAACCGCCCGACATTTCCATGCCGGGGGTGTAGGTGGCCATGCCCGACATGGGCAGGCGGCTGTCGTCGCTGCCGTAGGTTTCGAGTTCGGATTCGGGGATGATCCCAGCCTCGATCATGGCGGCGTAGTGCGCAATGGCGTAGTGGCCGTGCGACAGCAAGAAGCGGTCACGCTCTTGCCACTCGGGCTCGTGGGGGCGGAAGTTCATGGCGTGGCCATAGGCCACGGCCAGCACATCGGCATAGCCCAGGGCCTGGCCCACATAGCCCTGGCCTTGCACTTCGCCCATGCGCACCGCAAAGCGGCGGATGCGCCAGGCGCAGCGCGCCAGTTCGGACAGTTTGTCCTGTGAAGTCATCGATTTCTCCTGAGAAGCAGGGATAAGGGGTTATTTGAAAATCAGCGCGGGCACGTACGACACGATGGCCAGCACACCAAAAGCCACCAGGTAGAAGGGCCCCAGCTCGCGCACGGTCTGGCCCACCTTGACCTTGGCCAGCGAACTGGTGATGAACAGCGTGGTGCCCACCGGCGGGGTGTACAGACCAATGGCGAGGTTCACGGTCATCATGATCCCCAGTTGCACCAGGTCCATGCCGATCGCATTGGCCAACGGCACAAAGACCGGGGTGAGCAACAGCACGGCAGCGGGCAGGTCAATGAACATGCCGCACACCAGCATCAACACGTTCATAAGCAGGATCACGCTCCAGCCGCTGGACAGGTTGGCCTGCGCCCAGGCCACCACGCCATCGGGCATGCGGTCAAAGGTCAGCAGCCAGCCGATGGCGGCCGACGCCATGATCACCAACAGCACCACGCCCGTGGCCAGGCCGGCGTCCACCACACAGCGGTGCAGGCGTTGCAGGCCCAGGTCGCGGTAGATCACTGCCGACACCACCCCCGCATACAGCGTGGACAAGACGGCCACCTCTGTGGGCGTGGCCACGCCAAAACGCAGAAACACCACGATCAGCACCGGCAACACCAAGGCAGGCGAGGCGTACAGCAATTGGCTGCGAAACAGCGTCCAGTTGAGCTTTTGGGTTTCACGCGGGAAGTTGCGCCGACGGCCCACCCACCAGCACACGGCCATGAAGCCACCGCACATCAACAAGCCCGGCAAGATCCCCGCCACGAACAAGGCGGCCACCGACGTGTTGCTCGACAGCGCGAACAAGATCATGGGGATCGACGGCGGGATCAGGATGTCGATGGTGGCGGCTGCGGCCAGCGTGGCAGCAGAAAACGCGGGCGGGTAGCCCAGGCGCTTTTGCCATGGGATCAGCAAAGAGCCGATGGCCGAGGCATCGGCCACCGCCGAGCCCGAAACGCCACCAAAAATCGTGGACGAAAGCACCCCCACCTGGCCTGGACCGCCGTGAAAACGGCCAATCAGACTGGACAGCACACCGATCAGCGCTTCACCCAGCTTGCCGCCCATCATGAGCGAGCCCGTGAGCATGAAAAACGGGATGGCGATCAGCGGAAAACTCTGCACCTGCGCCACCATCTGCTGCACCAGCAGATCCAGTGGCACGCGGTCCGAGGTGGCTGCTGCCGCCATGGCAGCAATCAGCAAAGCGTGGGCGATGGGCACCGCGATCACCGCGGCCGCCAAGAAAACAATCAGGATCAAACCGGTCATGGCCTCTCCCCTTTCACCAATGAACTTCGGCCACGCCACCGACCTGGGGCGGCTGACGCCAGGCGCGCCAAGCCGAGAACAGGGCCAGGACCGCCAACATGGCCATGCCCACCATCACACAGGCATAGGTCACCGAGCCAGGAATCTGCAAAATGGGCGACTTCTCGTCGTGCACGATCTCCAGCATGAGCCAGGTCGCGCGGGCCAAGGTGGCGTACAAACCCGTCACCAGCAGCCAGCCCCCCACCGCGCACAGCTGGCGCAGACCTTGCGGGAGTTTTTCCACCAGAAAACTGGTGGTGATGTGCGCACCATGCTTTGCAGCCAGCACCACCCCCGACATGACCAGCCAGGGAAACAGCAACTCAGGCACTTCGTTGGCCCACTGCAGGCTCGCGCCCGTGGCGTAGCGCAGCATGGTGTTGGCCGCCAGGATCACAAAGATCACCAAGGTGCTCAGCCACAGCAGCACCTGACACACGGTCACAATGACCCGTTCAATCATGTTCATAGGGGAGACTCCAACCCGCACGCGCAGGCGTGCGGGCATGGGAAGGCAACGATCAGCGGGCAGCCGCGATCACTTTCTTGAGGAAGGGACCAATGGGGGTGGCCAGCCACTTGTCGTCCACATTGGCCGTGGCCTTGGCGAACGGGGTCTTGTCGACTGTGTTGATCTGTGCGCCCTTGGCTTTCAGATCGGCCAGCAGCTTCTCATCGCTTTCCTTGGACAGCTTGCGCTGCAGCTGGGTGGCTTCGGCAGCGGCTTCCTGCAACACCTTCTTGTCGGCATCGCTCAAGCGGTCCCAGCTGCGCTTGCTCATCAGCAAAGGCGTCATCTCGTACTTGTGGCCGGTCAGGCTGATGTACTTGTTAACTTCGTACAGCTTGCTGGCATAGATGTTCATGAGCGGGTTTTCCTGCCCGTCCACCACGCCTTGCTGCAAGGCCACGTACAACTCGGCAAACTTGATCTGCTGCGCTTCGGCGCCCAGGGACTGCATGATGTCCACCGTCACCGCGTCGGGCGGGGTGCGCATCTTCAGACCCTTGAGGTCTTCGGGCTTGGCCAGCGCACGCTTGCTGTTGCTCATGTGGCGAATGCCGTTGTCCCAGTAGCCCAACACCACCAAGCCTTTTTCAGCCGACTTGTCGGCCAACTCCTTGCCCAGCGGGCCGTCGAGCATTTTCCAGACTTGTTCGAGGTTGCTGAACAGGAACGGCATGCCAAACGCCGCGTATTCGGGCACGGCATTGGCCACAGCACCTTGCGAGTTGGCGCTCATGTCCAGTGCACCGGTACGCAGTGCGGTGACCATGGCGGCGTCATCGCCCAGCTGGGCCGAAGGGGCCACCTGGATCTCGATGCGACCGCCCGATTTGGCCTTGGCCACTTCGGCCATCTTGACGGCGGCTTCGTGGCGGGGGTTGCCCGGCGCGGCGCCATGGCCCAGCGTGAGCTTGACCGCCTGTGCAGAAGCCAGGCCCGAAACGGCCAGCAAGGCAGTGGCCAACACGGTGCGGCGGATCAGGGAAATTCGTTTCATGTTTTGTCTCCAGTGTTGTGTTGAAAGAACGTGAGGGGGAAATCAGTGGATCAGCATGCCGCCGTTCACGTCGAGCGTGACGCCGGTGCAGTACTTGGACAGGTCGCTGGCCAGGAACACCACGCAACCGGCCACGTCGTTGGGCTCGCCGATGCGGGCCAGTGGGATGCCGTCCAGGATGCCCTGACGTTTGTCTTCAGGGATCTTGCCCTTGTTGATGTCGGTGGCGATCAGGCCCGGCGTGACACAGTTCACGCGGATGTTGTTACCGCCGTATTCGCGGGCCATGGCGCGGGCCAGACCCAACACGCCGGCCTTGGCCGCCGAGTAATGCGGGCCGCCGAGGATACCGCCACCGCGCTGCGCCGACACCGACGAGATGCAGACGATGGAACCGCTGTTTTGCGCGACCATGAGCGGCAACACGGCTTGCGAGGCGTACAGCGTGCCGCGCAGGCTCACGTCCATGATGCGGTCGTAGTCAGCACCGGTGATGTCCAGGAACTTGACCGGCTGGGTGATGCCGGCGTTGTTGACCAGGATGTCGACGCGGCCGTACTTGGCCTTGATCTGGGCCACAGCGGCTTCGCAAGAAGCCTTGTCGGTCACGTTGGCCACCAGGCCCAGGTGGTCAGCACCCAGCTGGGCGGCGGCGGCCTGGGGGTTGGCCTGTTCCAGATCGAGGATCACGACTTTGGCGCCTTGCGCCGCCATCATGCGGGCGGTGGCAAAACCCAGACCGTTGAGGCCAGCGCCGCCGGTGATGACGGCCACTTTGTCTTTGAGCAACATGCGTATGTCTCCTTGTGTGTGCATGGCGTTGATCGATTGGCGCGATTGTTGGACGGCCCGTGCTTGAAGACAAACGATATAAACTCAACCATGGTTTAGTTTTATT
>JACCDU011030420.1_pt1 | contig 10976 bp, 12 predicted proteins | sample 7446081 | NCBI WGS metagenome assembly JACCDU01 (sample SAMN15323447, study PRJNA562643) | freshwater metagenome | isolation source: river surface water | place: USA:Blue River Watershed | collected 2017-08-17
CGAGGCCTCGGGAGGCGCGGGCGGACGAGGCATGTCGCTCGCTGCAGGCAGTTCAGCAAGCGCAGGCACGCGCTGCGCCACCACGGGCCCCGCGGCGAGCGCCACGAGTGCCCCTGCGGCGCGGGCGAGCCAGCGGCGGCGCCCGAGCGGTTCGCGAGGGGTTCGAGAGCGTTGCATCGTGTCTCCTTGTCAGGCTCGGGGGCTCAGAGCCGTTCGTTCGCTGCGTTGGCCAGGCGCGAGCGCTCGCCCTTTTCCAGCACCAGCGCACCGAAATGCGGCCAGCCCTTGAAGCGCTCGACCGCATAGGCAAGACCCGAAGAGGTCTCGGACAGGTAAGGCGAGTCGATTTGCGCGAGGTTGCCCATGCAGACAATCTTCGTGCCGTTGCCCGCACGCGTGACCAGTGCCTTCATCTGCTTCGGGGTGAGGTTCTGAGCCTCGTCCAGGATGATGTACTTGTGCTGGAAGGAGCGCCCGCGCATGAACGTGATGGCGCGCACCTGCACGCGCTCGGCAAGCTCGCCTCGGGCCTCGGTGACGCGACCGGTGTCGCCGGCGCGCGCCTCGGCGATGACGTCCAGGTTGTCGTGCATCGCACCCAGCCACGGAGCCATCTTCTCCTCCTCGGTGCCGGGCAGAAAGCCGATGTCCTCCCCCAGCGGAATCGTGGCCCGCGTGAAGAGCACTTCGTCGAAAGCATCGCGCTCGCACTGCAGCAAGCCCGCCACCAGCGCGAGCAGCGTCTTGCCGGTGCCCGCGGGCCCCAGCAGCGCCACGAAGTCGATGTCATCGTCCAGCAGCAGGTCGAGCGCTGCTTGCTGCTCGTCGTTGTTGGCGCTGATGCCCATCACCGCGTTCTTGGGCTTTCGGTAGTCGACGACGCTGCGCAGCAGCGCAGCCGACCCCTCGAGCTCGACGACACGAAAGAGCTTGCCGTCGGGCATCGAGAGAAATTCGTTGAGCCGATAGTCGGCGCGAGGCACGCGGTAGAACGTCGCCTTGTCCTCCTTCCAGCTCTCGATGCGCGGACCCCACTGCTCGTAGGCATCGGCGGGCATCGCGCGCATGCCGCGGTAGATGAGGTCGGCGTCCTCGACGGCGTGGTCGTGCAGATAGTCCTGCGCGTCGAACCCCATCGCACGAGCCTTGATGCGCAGGTTCAGGTCCTTGGTGACCAGCACCACCTCGGTGTGGGTGCGGGCCTTCACCAGGTGGTCGAGCACCGACAGATAGAGGTTGTCGTTCTTGCGCAGGTGCTCGTTGGCCAGGAAGGCGAGGGCTTCGCGCTGAACGAAGAGCCGGCCCGTCGCATGCCCGCCGTTGAAGGGCTGCAGCGGAAAGCCCTCGGCCATCGTATGCCCCGGCTGCGAGACCACTTCCTCGATGAGGCGGGTCGCCTGCCGCGCGTTTCGGTTGACGTCCTGGGTGCCTGCCTTCTTGCCGTCGAGCTCCTCGAGCGTCACGAACGGGATGAACACGTCGTGTTCAGAGAACTTGAGCGTGCTGTACGGGTCGTGCAGCAGCACGTTCGTGTCCAGGATGAAGACTTTCCTGGCGCGGGCCGTCGTCCGTTTGCGGGTCATGCAGACTCCTTTGAGAAGAGGAGCTCTGTCTAGGCAATGGGCTTATTCCCGGGGACCCTGGAGCCCCCGCATTTACCCGTCCCTCAGCGGTGAAGCGCAGCGTCGGCTCGCACGAGGGCGAGCTGGTCGGCGTCGTGCTCGGTGCGCGACTGCAGCCAGCGCACGAGCACTGCGCACAGGTAGGCGGTCAGCGTCGTGCGGCGTTCGCTCGCGGTCTCGGCAATCGTGCCCGCAAGGCTGAGCGAGGCCCGCGCCAGCAGCGTCTCCACCAGGTCGGAACCTGCCATGCGCACCAGGGCTTCGGAGGCGCACTGGCTGCGCAGCTGCTGGCGCACCAGGCGCTGCGCCTGGCTCACGCAGCCCACGACGTCGAGCCCCGCGGCATGCGCGAGCGCTCGGCGGGTGTCCGAGAACGATGCGCTGTTCAGGCGCACGGTGGGCGAAGCATCGAAGAAGCGGGAAGACATGCTTCGTCTAGGCGGAACGTTTATCGCCAAGCGGGAACTCCCGCGGGAGCACGGGCTCCGATAAGGGCCGTTCGCTACGCAAGGAACGAGCACTTCTTCGCCCCGAGGGCGGGCGCCGAGCCCGGACGCACCGCCCCACTCCCGAGACGCCTGGATGAACATCACCTTTCGACTGGCTGCACGCGCACTTGGCGCGGCGGCAATTGCCCTCGGTGTGCCGCTTGCGCACGCCACGCCCGCATCCCTGAACGAGCCCCTGACGGGCCGACTCATCGTCAAGTACCGCGACGCGGCCGTGGGCACGCAGGCGCTGCGCGACGCCCCGCAAGCCCGTCGCCTGTCGATGGCGAGCGAGCGTATGAAGACGGGCGTCGTCGCCGACCGCGAGCTGGCCCTGGGGGCCTGGGTTCTCAAGCTCGAGCGCACCGTTACGATGTCCGAGGCCCGCACGCTCGCCGCGCGCCTGGCCCAGGACCCTCGGGTCGAGTACGCCGTACCCGACGTGTGGGTCAAGCCCAGCCAGGTGAGTCTGAACGACCCCTTCTTCAAGTACCAGTGGGCGCTGATGGACCGCGCGGACACCCGCATGGGCGGCTCCAATGCGCTGGCCGCCTGGTCTTTCAGCCGAGGGGCCGGGGTCACGGTGGCGGTCATCGATACCGGACGCGTGAATCACCCCGACCTGGTCGGCCAGGAGGTGGGCGGCTACGACTTCGTGAGCCCCGACAGCGGCGGCACCTTCAAGATGGCCGGAGACGGCAACGGTCGGGACGTGGACCCCCTGGACCCGGGCGACTACTGCGAAGCCGAAGGCACTGCATCGAGCTGGCACGGCCTGCGCGTGGCAAGCGTCATCGGGGCCCTGCCGAACAACAGCTATGGCGTCGCCGGCCTGGCGCCCGACAGCAAGGTGCTGCACGTGCGCACGCTAGGCCGCTGCGGAGGCTACCTGTCGGACACCGTGGACGGTGCGCTCTGGGCGGCCGGGCTCGATGTGACCGGCATGCCGAAGAACCCGAACCCGGCGCGGGTGTTGAACATGAGCCTGGGCGCAGCCCCGACGGTTGCCTGCGGCGCCTATGAGCAGGCCGCCTTCGACCGCCTGAAGGCCGCCGGCGTGGTGGTGGTGGTGGCCGCCGGCAATGACAGCGCCAACGCGCTGGGCACACCGGCTGCCTGCAAGAACGTCATCGTGGTAGGCGCCCACACGCAGTCGGGCGACCTGGCCGTGTACTCGAACTATGCCCCCGGCGTGACCCTGACCGCGCCGGGCGGGGGCGACTGCACCTCGCAAGTCGACACCTGCCGAAACGGAGCGGTGGCCGTGGTCGGCAACGACGGCTCGTTCACGCCGGGCAATCCGAAGGAAGGGGTGACGTTCGTGGGCACCAGTGCGGCGACACCGCACGTGGCCGCGGCGGCCGCCCTCGTGCTTTCGCTCTCGCCGAAGCTCACGCCCGATGAGGTCCGCTCGGTGCTCGTGAGCACCGCCGCCAAGCACCCGAGCGACTCGTTCTGCGCGAAGAACACCACCGCCTGCGGTGCCGGCATGCTCGACGTGGGCGCAGCGCTGAGCGCGCTCGGCACGCCGAAAATCACCTTCTCGCAGTCGGCGACGAAGCTCGTGGGCTCCGCCTCGGCCAGCGCGAGCGCCACCGTCAGCGGCGGCACCTCGCCTTACACCTACGCCTGGAAGCAGCTCTCGGGCACCGACGTGACGCTCGCTGACGCCGACAAGGCAACGGTTCGATTCACTGCGCCGGCCAAACGCACGACCGTGAAGCTCGAGCTCACCGTGACCGCAAGCGGCGGCGCCGCGGCCAAGGACAGCGTGGTCTTCGAGGTCAACAACGCGCCTGTCGTCACGATGCCCGCCACCACCTACGCGCTGGTGAAACAACCCATCAAGATTGCCCTCAAGGGCACCGACCCGGACGAGGATGCGGTGAGCTTTCGCCTCATCGACGCACCGAGCGGCTACTCGGTGAGTGGCACGGACCTGGTGGGTCCGGCCGAGTCCACGACCAAGGTGGTTCCGGTGAAGGTGCAGGCCTTCGACGCGTTCGGCGGCACGAGCGAAACCCTGACCCTGAACGTCGCGGTGGTGACCGAGATTCCGCTGGTCCAGGAGGACAACGGCGGGGGTGGCGCGATGCCGCTGTGGAGCCTGGGACTGCTCGCTGCGGCCGCGGCCCTCACGCGTCGCAGCCGGCAGCGCCGCTGAGCGACAACTCGCGCAACGCACGCCGCACCGGCGAGCCGGTGCGGCGTTGTCGTTGGAGACCCTCTGGCAGCGCGGTGTCGCAGCCGCCGGCCACGACGTCGTAGAGGTGGCTCAGTCGATGAGCCGCAGAAAGGGCCCCAGCACGGCCTTCACGCAGTCCTTGCACAGGTCGAGCTGGTAGCGCTTGCCGTCACCCAGGGGAGAGCCGTATCCGGCGGTGAACTCGAGCTGCAGCATCTCGCCCAGCTCAATCGTGTCGCACGCATCGACCGTCTGCCTGCAGCGGTCGCAACTGACGCCCTCGAGCAGCTCGGTGGGCACACGGACGGTCTTCGTATGGCGCAAGGGGGTCTCCGGACAGGACAGAAAGATTGAGCGACGAGCCGCTCAGGCGCATTCGGTGAGCCAGCCGTGCACGCGGGCCTGGAGCTCGGGCAGCGCCTCGGCTACCTGCAGCTCGATGAGCTGGCTGCCCAGCGTGCGACGCAGGTGCGGAACCACGACCTCTTCGTGAAAGGCGCGCGCCGCCTCCTTGCTCTGGTAGCGCCCGGCCTGCTCGTAGCCCGTGTCCAGGTCGCGATGAAGCAGCACGTTCAGGCACTGCCAGTGGCGCGTGGCGTGGGCCACGAGCGCCTCGAAATGCACGCGCAGTTCGGGCTCGACGTAGGCGAGCGAGACATGCAGGGAGCTGTCGGTCACCACCACTCGGGCACGACCCTGGAGTCGTGCTTGCCGGCGGTGCTGCTCGGCGAGAATCCACAGCTGGTCGGCGGTGTCGATGCGGTCTTCGTAGACGAGCTCCTTCGCATACTCGGGGCACATCTCGCAGTGCACGCCTTGCAGCTTTAGGGTGGCGAAGAGCTGACTCATCAGCACCGACTTGCCGACACCCGGCCCTGCCATCAGGTTGACGTTCAGGGTGGGCACGGAATCCGAGGGGGCGTAAGGCACCTAAATCTCCGGTCGGGATGTCAATATAGCATTGACGTTTAGCGCTCTCGGGGGCCTCCGTTGTCGGGAACATCGGAGCGGCCCGCGGCTCCGCTGAAGGTCACGGTCCCCTCGGGACCGGCTGCGTGTGCCCGGACTGAGCCCGGTTCGTCTCGAGAAGAAAGGAGCCCCGATGGGCGTAGAAATCGAACGCAAGTTCCTGGTGAACCAGGACGCTGCAGCGCAGGTGCTGCCCGGAACCCGAAGCGAGCGACTCGTGCAGGGCTATCTCGCCCAGGGCGCGCTGACAGTGCGCGTTCGCATCGTGGACGAATCCCGCGCATGGCTCACGCTGAAGGGCCCCAGGGTAGGACTGTCGCAGCCGGAGTTCGAATACGAGGTGCCGCTCGACGATGCGCGCGAGCTTCTCGCAATGGCGAGCCTGGGCGTGGTGCGAAAGCGGCGGCACTACGTGCCGCATGCAGGCCAGACCTTCGAGGTCGACGTGTACGAGGGGCCTCTCGAGGGGCTCATCACCGCTGAGCTGGAGCTCGAACACGAGGCGCAGGAGGTGGCGTGGCCACAGTGGCTGGGCCGAGACGTGAGCGAGGAACCCGGCTACCTGAATTGGACGCTTGCCAGCAAGGGGCTGCCCGCGTCCTGAGCGGGCCCGCTCATCCGCGAGGAGATAGCAGGCGAGCCACTGGGGCGAAACTCTTGCGATGCGCCTCGCAGGGGCCGAGCGCCCTTAGCGCTGCGAGGTGCGCCGGGGTGCCATAGCCGGCATGGCGCGCAAAGCCGTAGCCGGGGTGGCGCTCCTCCAGCTCGCGCATCAGCGCATCGCGCGTTTCCTTGGCGACGATGCTGGCCGCGGAAATCTGGGCCACCAGGGCGTCTCCCTGTACGACCGTGTGCACGCAAGCGGTGGGCAGGCCCTCGAAGCGCGGGTCCTGGTTGCCATCGACGAACACGAGCTCGGGAGGCGCCGAAAGCGCAGCGAGCGCCCGGCGCATGGCCACGAAGGTTGCCTGCAGGATGTTGAGCGCGTCGATGTCCTCGACGCTCGCCACGCCCACGCCGACGTCGCAGTGCTCGCGAATGAGGGCCAGCAGCTCGGCACGCCGGCGGGCGGTGAGCTTCTTGCTGTCGTCCAGCCCCTGTAGCGCCTCGGCAGCCCCCTCCCGAAAGACGACGGCCGCGGCCACGACGGGGCCCGCGAGAGGCCCTCGACCGGCCTCGTCGACACCTGCCACGCGCGTGCCGGGGGCCGCGCGTTCGAGGACGTCGAGCGCAGCGGGACGCACGACCCGGGCGGCGGCTCGGTTCACGGGGCAGGCTTGTTGCCGTACTTCGCGACCCAGGCCTTGCGCAGCCCCTCGAGGTTGTCCCGTGCAGGGTCCTCGAGCTTCACGAGTTGCGTGAAGAGCGGTCCGCGCTCGGCCAACGCCAGCAGAAAGCGCAGACGGCGGGTGTCGAAGTCGCGCCGGGAGTCGGGCACGGACTGCAGCAGGTGCCGGTTCTCGAGCCAGACGAGCTCGTTGAAGGCGCAGTACTCGATGACCGGGGCTGCAAGCGGCGAGAGGTCCAGGTCGAGCACAAGAGGGCTCGCCTCGCAAGTGGGCAGATGCTCGATGGTGTCCAGGACGATGTGGGCGGCCACCTCGACGTCGAAGGCGACACCCACGTGGCGGCGCTGCGCGCGCAGCATCATCGCCGAGAGCTGCTCGTTGGCGCCAGGCGCGGCACCCGGGACGTAGACGATGTCATGGTAGAGCAGCGCCACGACCTGCTCGACGTTGAGGCTGACGCCCTGCTCGTGCGCCATGCTGAACAGGAAGAGCAGATGGTTCCAGTCGTGGTAGAAGCGGTGCGGCTCGCGATGCTGGGCGCGCACCTGGTCGACGACCGCGCTCGGGATGCCCACGCGGTCGGTCGCCGCCCGCAGAGCGCGCTCGTCGGGGCGCGGCACGAGCGAAAAGCGCTGCACCTGGCCGCCCCCGAGCTTGACCATGGAGCTGAACTCGCGCGCGGGACGAATCCAGCGACGGGCGCTCTGCTCGGGGTCGAGTGCGTGGTAGATGACGGCTGGCTGGGCGCCGGCCTCCAGCGTGCCGGTGTCATGCACCACGTAGAGGTTGCCCTTGTAGTGGCGATAGACCTCACCCGGGATGGGCAGCTCGGGGTGGGGCTCGCTGGCGCTGGCGGCGGACTGGGCGCTGGCCCGCACGACGGGCTTGGCGTCTTGACGGTCGGAGAGGTCGAGCATGAAGTGGTCGGCCGGAGCCGGGAAAATGGGCTTGGACGAAAAATCTGTGCGGACAATTGCAGGTGGGAGTCCGATGCCGTGTGTAGGTTCCCGGTTTTAGCAAGAGGGGCAGCACGCACGCGTACCCGCTGCCTCAGTCCTGCTGGCGCTCAGGCCCAGCGCAGCTCGCGCAGCTCCAGGCGCAGCCACGCGTAGGAGAGCGGACCGGCCACGAGCCCGGCCAGTCCGAAGACGGCCTCCATCACGAAGATGGCCGCGATGAGCTCCCAGGCGGCCGTCTGGATGCGTGCGCCCACGACCTTGGCGTTCACGAAGTACTCGAGCTTGTGAATCGCAATCAACCAGGTGAGCGCGGCAAGCCCGACGGCGGGCGAGACCGTGGCCCCGACCAACGCGAGCACTGCGTTGCACAGCAGGTTGCCCACCACGGGCACCAGGCCCGCGACGAAGGTAAAGCCCACGAGCAGTCCTGCATGAGGGAAAGTGACGTCGAAGAGCGGAAAGAGCACGTAGAGCAGCACCGCGGTGAGCGAGGCGTTGAGCCCCGCAATCCAGACCTGGGCCACCACGACCTGGGCGAAGGCGCTCTGCAGCCGGCGCGCGCTCTCGCGCAGATTCGCCGCCAGCGGGCCGCCCGGGGCGCGTGGCGTGACGTTGGCGAGAAGGATGCCGCACACGAGACCCACCAATGCCATCAGCGTGGCGTTCAGCGCAGAGCCGCCGAGCGAACGCAGCCCCGAGGCCTGCGACTTCACCAGCCCCATCAGCCAGTGCTGCACGGCCGCGGCATCTCGCGGCACGTATTCGAGCAGCGGCGCGGGGAGTTTCTCACGCCACTGGAGAACGAATTTCGTGACGGCGGTGCCCAGCGCTGCGATTTCGGCCGGAGCCTGGCTCGCATAGGATGCGAGCGTCATCGAACCCAGCACCAGCGCAGTGAGCGGCACCAGCCCCACCACCAGGCTCGCGGCAAGGCGGGCGCGCGCACCGACCGCGGCGAGTGCCCGGGCATGGGTGAGCCGATTGGTGAGCGCATAGGCCGCACACGCCGCGAGCAGCCCTGGCAGCAGCCCGAACTGAAGACTGGCCCACAGGGCAAGGCCCACGAGCACGAAGGCCGCCATCCGAAAGGCATCGGGCGCGGCGGCCGAAGGACGAAGCGAGGCGTCTGCGGACGCGTCGCTGGAAGAAGAACCGGAGGCAGGTGAATGGTGCATGAGCGGGTGCGCGCAGGAGCCGGAAAACTCCTTCGTCTAGCCCCGCAGATTTAGCGCCTGCCCAAGGCGCCGCCGCTCAGAGCGAGCGATACCAGACCCATCCCAGCCCGAGCAGCCTCGAGCCGTCGTCGAGCGCCAGCTCCATCAGCTCACGGATGGGCGCTCCGGCTCGAGCCGGCAGCCCCGGGCCGAATCCGTCGCCCAGCATCTGGCGGGCATCCGCGCTCACCTGCAGTCGGCCCTGGACCAGGGCATCGAAGAGCTTCGCATCAGCCTGCGAGCGCTCCTGCACCGAGTAGCGGCTCGAGAGCCCCAGCTCGCGCACGCTCGCATGCGACAGCACCGCCAGGGGGTAGAAGGCGAGCGCATCGGGCTTGTAGGTGAGCTCGGCGCGAGCCCGGCTCACGCTCGGCGCATCGAAGGCGGCACTGGCCTCCAGGCTCGCCCAGGTATCCGGCCCATAGGGCTCCAGTGCAAGCAGCTCGACATCGGTGCCCGCGTACTCCGCGTAGTCGCCGGCTCGGCACACGCGGGCCACCCACCACGGCATCGAGGCGGTATGGGCCAGCTCGCCACCGAGCGCGTCGGTCAAGGGATGGAGGGATTTGAGTATCGAAACCATGGTGAACCTGGGTATCTCCTCATTTTAGCTCAAGGGCTCGGTCCTGTCTTTAGTCGCAGCGATGTGAAAGCGCCCCGACAGGTCGGGGCGCTGAAGAACGAAGACGGGGAGGTCGGCACGATTCACTGCAGGGCGCGGCGCGCCTGTTCGTCGGCAAGCTTGTTGCGACGTCGCTCGATGTTCTGAAGCCGCACGACGCCTGCCTCGCGCAGCCGCTCGGGCAGCGTGTCCAGCGCGGCGTAGCGGCCGGACTGACGTTGCAGGTGCTCGAGCGCCTGGTAGCTGTCCAGGTAGACGACGGTCGGCTGCGCAGGTCCTTGCGAGAGCAACCAGCCGAGCGCCCAGTCGAGCGCGTTGACTTCGGCCTCGGTGCTGTCGGCGCCGAAGGAGTCGAGCCGCGCACGACCGAGTCGCACCTCGCCGTCGGCAAGCCGCAGGGCCGCGCCCGCGCCCTGCCGGCCGCGCACGACGGTGCCGTCCACGAAGAGCGAGCGGACCGGTTCGGTGCCGCACGGACTGTGCAACGCAAGGGCATGGCCGCCCGGGGGAACGGGAAGAAGCATGGGGAGTCTCGCGGTCTGAAGTGGCCTGAAGAAGGGGTTTTCCGGTGTAGCGACGTCACGGGCCGGGAACGTCCGGGTCGCCGACGGCTCTCACAAGGTCGACTGGCGCACGAGCGCCGCCCGGGCGCCGGGTTGCCGCGCTCGCAAGACAGAAAGACCCCGCGATGGACTCTCCGGAACCCCTGGACCCCCTGCACTTCCTCAAGACCCTGCCTGCGAATCGAACCGGACGAGACTTCGTGGTCGGGGACCTGCATGGCTGCTTCTCGCTGCTGCGCGAGCAGCTCGAGGCCGTGAACTTCGACGCGACCTGCGACCGACTGTTCTCGGTGGGCGACCTCATCGACCGGGGGCCCGAGTCCTTCGCGTGCCTGGAGCTTCTTCGTGAGCCCTGGTTCCATGCGGTGCTGGGCAACCACGAGGCGATGCTGCTTACCTACTGCCAGGCGCGAGGCAGCGACTACCACCGCCCCCGCGACTTCCTGAACAACGGCGGTGACTGGCTCTTCGCGCTCAACCCCGAGCAGCGCGAAGAGGCCGAACGCGACCTCATCCCCCGGCTGCTGCACACTCCGCTCATGCTGCGCGTCGAGCATGACGAGGTGCCCTTCTTCCTCGTGCACGGCGAGCGGCTGGGCCGCGGTGTGGATGCCTTCGTGCGCGACGCAGACCTCGAGGACCCCGTGGACGAAGACGCGTGCCTGGCTCTGCAGACGCCGCTCACCTGGGGCCGACGCCTGGCGGCTCAGGCCCGTTCGGCAAGCCTGAAGAAGGAAGGCCGAGAGCATGCGGGGCTGTGGCTCACCGAGACGCCCTGGGAGCCGGGCGTGGGGCTCACCTACACCGGACACACCATCTTCGAGGACCACCCGGTGCTGCACCGCTCGCATGCCTTCATCGACCGCGGCGCCTACCGGACCGTGACTGAAGCCCCGGCGCCTCGCAACACGCTGCTCATGCTCGAGCACGGGGCGTTCATCCGGACCCTGCGCGAGGCCGGCGTGCGACCCGACTGAGGCCGGGCGCCGGGGTGCGCCGCGCCCGTTCCAAGGACCGTCTCTAAACAGGACAAGGTCACTTCAAGAGAACGACATGCACCCAACC
>JACCDU010116227.1_pt1 | contig 10970 bp, 9 predicted proteins | sample 7446081 | NCBI WGS metagenome assembly JACCDU01 (sample SAMN15323447, study PRJNA562643) | freshwater metagenome | isolation source: river surface water | place: USA:Blue River Watershed | collected 2017-08-17
CAGACCGCGACCTAAGCCTTTGGGTTTTTTAGTGACCATGGTGTTGTTTCTCTTCTTCTATCAATAGTTCGTCTAACAGTGCGTGACCCTGGGGCCAGGCACCTAAATTGGCATCGGCATTGATGTGCCCACAAGCGCCCATGTCTACCAAGCGCGAGCCCCAGGCGTGGGCCAACGCACTGGCGCGCATGAAGCTGCAATACGGGTCGTTGCGGCTACTCACCAAGGTGCTGGGAAATGGCAAACGCGCACGCACGATGGGGCTCCAGCTGTGCAGCAGGTGTTGCATTTCGGGCCGCTCCACATCGCCAGGGGCAACCAGCAAGGCCGCCTTGACACGCTGTGTGTTGCGCGAATGCGCCGCCCAGGCGGCCACCAGCACACAACCCAAGCTGTGGGCCACCAACACGACTTGGTCGTTCGCAAGCACGGCCTGTTCCAGTTGCGCCATCCAGTCGCCGCGCAGTGGCGCATCCCAGCTGTGTTGTTCCACGCGGGTGTAGCCGTAACGGTTTTCCCACAGGCTTTGCCAGTGCGCAGGCCCACTGTTGTGCCAGCCAGGAAGAGTCAGTACTTTGGTATTCACAATGTGTTGACGCGAGCCACCATCTCTTGGGCAAACTCCACAAAGGCCTGGCTGCCTTTGGCAGACGGGTCAAACACCACGCCAGGCAGGCCATAGCTGGGGGCTTCAGCCAAACGGACGTTGCGCGGAATCACGGCATTGAACACTTTGTTGCCAAAGTGGTCCTTGAGTTGGTCGCTCACCTGTTGTTGCAAGGTGATGCGGGGATCAAACATGACGCGCAGCAAACCAATGATCTTGAGGTCGCGGTTCAGGTTGGCATGCACCTGCTTGATGGTGTTGACCAAATCGGTCAGCCCCTCGAGCGCAAAGTACTCGCACTGCATGGGCACGATCACCCCATGGGCCGAACACAGGCCATTCAGGGTGAGCATAGACAGCGAAGGCGGGCAATCGATCAACACAAAGTCATACTCACCGGCCACCTGGGCCAGGGCCTCTTTGAGCCGGTTCTCGCGCCGGTCCAACTCCACCATTTCCACCTCGGCACCGGCCAAGTCACGGTTCGCGCCCAGCACATCGTAGGTAGCGGCTTTGGCCCGACTGCCTTCATCGCCCCAATTGCTGCGCACCCGCGCTTCGGCAATGCTGGCCGACTCCAGCAACACGTCGTACACCGAGAGCGTGAGTTGGCGTTTGTCGATGCCCGAGCCCATGGTGGCATTGCCCTGAGGGTCCAAATCCACCATCAACACGCGCTGGCCGACGCTGGCCAAACCGGCGGCCAAATTGACCGTGGTGGTGGTTTTGCCAACACCACCTTTTTGGTTTGCAACGCAGAAGATTTTGGCCATGAGGTGCTTTCGTGAAAGAGAGAGAAATTATTTAGACAAAGCCAGCTTGAGGCCGAAAACAACCAGTAACAAGCCTGCTGTTTTGTTCAGCACCGAAGTGGCCAAGGCGCTGCCGCGAACCCGCGCCGCCAAGAAATGAGCCAACAACACCAGGACCAAACCGTACCCAAACGTCAGCACCGCAATGGTGGCCGCCATGGCGGCAAAAGTCAGCAAGCCTTGGTGAACGGAGGGGTCCACAAACAAAGGAAAGAACGCCATGTAAAACACAATGGCCTTGGGGTTGAACAGCGTGATGACCATCGCCTGTCGCAAGTAATGATGCGGCTGAAGCTCCAGCACCGGTGCATCGCCCATCTTGGTGCCCAGCAACTTCGCGCCCAACCACACCAAGTACACCGCACCTAACCATTGCACCGTCACAAAAGCAGCTGGGTAGGTCGTCAACAAGGCAGAAACCCCAGCCACCGCCATCCACAACAAAGCCTGATCGCCAGCGATCACACCCAGCGTGGCGGCCATGCCTGCGCGCACACCGCCCTTGCCCGTGGCGGTGAGCAAGGCCAAGTTACCAGGGCCGGGAATGGCCAAAAAAATGATGATGGCCACGACGAATGCGCCGTAGTCCGCGATACCGAACATGGAAATCTCTGTTTTTGAAGAGGAAGAAGTTTAACCGCGCATCCAGATGATGCAGCGCTCGGCATCCAGACCAGGCACTTGGAGCTGTTCCACGTGAAACACCTTCACATCTTGGGGCAGCACGGCCAGCTCTTGGTCAGGATGTTTGCCCTTCATCGCCATCCACACGCCATGTGGCGCCAAAGCCGCTTTAGACCAAGTGGTGAAGTCGAGCAAGGAAGCAAAAGCACGCGAACACACCACATCGTAGGGTTGGGTCAAGGTCTCGACCCGCGCGTGTAAACCTTTGAGATTGGACAACTTCAAGGTGACGGCCACTTGCTGGATGAACGCTGCCTTCTTCGCCACCGTATCCACACAGGTCACCGCCACCTCGGGACAGGTGATGGCAATCACAATGCCGGGCAAGCCGGCACCGGCACCCACATCCAACAGGCTGAAGCGAGGTTGCACATCCGCTGCCCGAGCCGCAACGTCTTGCGCCAAGGCCGCCAACTCGCGGCGCAGCGGCGCAACGACCGCCAAGCTGTCGAGCAGATGGTGGGTGAGCATTTCCTGCGCGTCACGCACCGCCGTGAGGTTGTAGACCTTGGTCCATTTGGCAATCAAGTCCATGTAATCCAGCAGCTTGGTTTGCTGGTCATCGGTCAAGGACAAGCCCAGATCATCGAGCCCTTTTTGCAGGGCTGGCAACAAGGGATGCATCAGACTGCCTCGGTCGAATTGCTGGCGACTGCCTCTTGGGCAAAGCCCTTGACGCGCGAGCGCTTCAAGTGAATCAACAACAAAGAGATGGCCGCAGGCGTGATGCCCGACAAGCGCGAAGCCTGACCCAAAGTTTCTGGACGCTGGCGGCTCAGGCGCTGACGCACCTCAAACGACAGGGCGGTGACTTGGTTGTAGTCCAAATCGTCGGGCAGCTTGAGGTTTTCGTAATGGGCTGCGCGCTCGACCTCGTCGCGTTGACGGTCGATGTAGCCCGAGTATTTGGCTGCGATTTCAATCTGCTCGATGATGGCGCGGGTTGTTTCACGTGAAACCTCTTCGCCCACCAGGCCATCTGCCAACTCTTGGTTTTGGTACTTCGCACCCTCCAAGGACATCAGCCCCTGGTAGCTCACATCGGGGCGGCGCAGCAAATCGGCCAAGTTGTATTCACGGTCAATGGCTTTACCCAACACGCGCTCGGCCTCGGATGTTGCCAGGTTACGGGGGTTCACCCAAATCGATTTGAGGCGCTCTGTTTCACGTGAAACAGCGTCGCGTTTGCGGTTGAAAGCCTCCCAGCGGGCGTCATCCACCAGGCCCATTTGACGACCCAACTCGGTCAGCCGCATGTCGGCGTTGTCTTCGCGCAGTTGCAAACGGAACTCGGCCCGGCTGGTGAACATGCGATAAGGCTCGGTCACGCCCTTGGTGGTCAGGTCATCGACCAACACGCCCAGGTAGGCTTGGTCGCGGCCCGGCGTCCAAGCGCCGCCAAAGTCGTTGGCTGCACCCGCCAAGCTGCGGCACTGCAAGGCCGCGTTGATGCCCGCGAACAAACCTTGTGCCGCCGCTTCTTCGTAACCAGTGGTGCCGTTGATTTGACCGGCAAAAAACAGGCCCCCAATGGCGCGGGTTTCAAAGCTGCGCCTCAAGGCACGCGGATCAAAGTAGTCGTACTCGATGGCGTAGCCGGGGCGGATGATGTGGGCGTTTTCCAGGCCCTTCATGGAGCGCACCAGTTCATACTGAATGTCAAACGGCAGGCTGGTGCTGATGCCATTGGGGTAGTACTCGTGGGTGGTCAGGCCCTCGGGTTCCAAGAAAATTTGGTGGCTGTCTTTGTCGGCAAAGCGGTTGATCTTGTCTTCCACACTCGGGCAGTAACGTGGGCCCACGCCTTCGATCTTGCCGGTGAACATGGGGCTGCGGTCAAAGCCGGAGCGGATGATGTCATGGGTGCGCTGGTTGGTGTGTGTGATCCAACACGGCATGTGCTGCGGATGCATGGACGCACGCCCCATGAAGCTGAACACCGGCACCTCGCCAGGCAAACCGCCCGGCACGCCGTCACCGGGTTGCTCGGTGCATTGGCTGAAGTCAATCGTGCGGCCATCGATGCGCGGCGGTGTGCCGGTTTTCAGTCGGCCCTGTGGCAGCTTGAGTTCTTTGAGTCGGGCCGACAGGCTGACCGCCGGCGGATCCCCCGCGCGGCCACCCGCGTAGTTATTCAACCCGACGTGAATCTTGCCGTCTAAGAAGGTGCCCGCCGTCAGCACTACGGTGCGGCTGCGAAATCGAATACCCGCTTGGGTACAGGCGCCCACCACGCGGTCGCCCTCGACCATCAAGTCGTCCACCGCTTGCTGGAACAACCACAAATTGGGCTGGTTCTCAAGCATGCGGCGAATCGCCGCCTTGTACAAAATGCGGTCTGCCTGTGCGCGCGTCGCGCGCACGGCCGGACCTTTGGAGCTGTTCAAGATACGAAACTGAATGCCGCCCTCATCGGTTGCCAAGGCCATGGCACCGCCCAAGGCGTCCACCTCTTTGACCAAGTGCCCTTTGCCAATGCCGCCAATCGAGGGGTTGCAGCTCATCTGTCCTAAGGTTTCAATGTTGTGCGACAACAGCAAGGTTTTCGCACCCATGCGCGCCGCCGCCAACGCGGCCTCGGTGCCCGCGTGGCCACCGCCAACAACGATGACATCAAACTCTTGGGGATACAACATAAACAACCAATCTTTGGGGATGCAGGGGCTGTGGGCCGCCCTGCCTGGCAGGGGGCGATTTTACAAGTGGCCTGCGCTACACGGCTGGGCTCAGCCCAAAAGCCACAAAACGCCGCTGGCCTGTGATGGCAACCCCATCACCACCGGCGCATCAGGCCACAGGCGGTTTATGGAAGGTCACGCTCACGCGCAAACCCGTGGGCTGTTCGTTTTGCATGGTCACGTGCGCGTTTAGCAAACGAAGGCATTCATTCACAATGGCCAGACCCAAGCCGGACCCCTCTTTGAGCGCCTCACCGGCCGAGCCCTGCACCCAGCGCTGGCTGAGTTTGTGCAATTGCTCGCGCGACACACCTGGCCCGTTGTCGCTGACCGACAGCACCACCGCTTGCGGTGCGTCTGCTACCGACACGGTGATGCGCCGCTCACCCTGCTCTGCCAGACCATAACGCAAAGCGTTGTCGAGCAAGTTGTTCAAGACCCCCTCTATCAGCGCATCATTGCCCAGCACATACACCGGTTGCTCCACCCCGCGCGCGCCCAAGTCCACGTGGACCGCATCCGCGCGCGGCAAAAAGCGAATCACCGCATCACGCACCAAGACATCCAAAGCCACGGGCTCTTGCACCAAGGTGTGTTGCGACTCATCAGCCAGCGCCAGCGCCAACAATTGGTCCACCAAGTGGCTGGCCCGCTCTTGGCTTTGTGCGATACCTTCGAGCTGCTCACGCCAGACCTGGGGGTCGCGGTGGCGCAACCCGTAATCGGCCAGGGCGCGAATGCCTGCCAGCGGTGTGCGCAGCTCATGGGCCACATTGCCCGAGAACTCACGTTGCGCTTGCACACTGTTGGCAATGCGTCCCAGCAAGGCGTTGATGGCTTGCCCCAAGCGCTGCACATCCCGAGTGCTGGCCGACACCGGCAGCGGCGTGAGGTCGCGCGCATCGCGCCGCTCAAGCGCTTGCTCCAACGCCACCAAGGGCACCAAATCGTTTTCGATCGCACGTTGCAACCACGCCGCCAACCAGATCAACAACAAAATTTGGGGCGCAATCGAAAACGCCAACAAGCGCTGCACCATGCGATCACGGCTGGTGGTGGTTTGGGCCATCACCACATAAAAATCCGCGGGCTGGTCACGATGAATCACCACGCTGCGCAGCGTGCGATTTTGGTAATCCATGGCATCAAAGTGCGGCGTAGCCTTAGGGTCCAACAGCGCCGGATACAAACCTGCATGGCCCGCCAACAGCGAGCCATCGGGTCGCAACACAGCAAAAAACAAAGACTCGGTTTGGTCGAACAACACCGTCTTCATCTCTTGTGGCGACAGGCTCAGCTCCAGCCCCCCCACGCCCACATCGGCCGTGCGCCGCACATGGCTGGCGACCAAGTACGCATCATCTAACAAAGCACGGTCAAACGCCTGTTGTGTGAAGTAAGAGGCAATGCCCACCACCAACGCTGACCCCAGCAACCAAGTGACCGCCAAAGGCACCAACACATGGCGCAACAAGCGGTTGCGCAAAGAAGGTTTGGTGTGCAACGGTTGGGGGTTCATGCGTCTTCCAACAAATAACCAATGCCGCGCAAGGTCCGAATGGAGGCGCCACTGTCGGCGAGTTTTTTACGCAAGCGAGAAATAAAGGCTTCCAGCGCGTTGTCGCCCAGGGCTTCGTCAAAACTCGACAGCTTGTCTGACAACACACGTTTGCTGACGGCGCGTCCTGGTGGCGTCATCAACTCCCACAGCACCTCGAATTCGCGCGCGGGCAAGGCCAAGTCGGCATCATCTACCAAGATGCGACGGTTCTTGCGTTGCAACTCCAAACGTCCCACGCGCACCACATCGTCTGCGCCTTGGGTGCGGCGCACCAGTGCGCGCAAACGGGCCTCCACCTCTTCCAAATCAAAGGGCTTGCCCAAATAGTCATCAGCCCCCGCATCGAGCCCCGCAATGCGCTCGTCGGTGCGGTTGCGCGCGGTCAGCACCATCACCGGGGTGCGGTCGCCACGGCGGCGGGCATCGCGCAACAGCTGTAAACCACTGCCCTGCGCCGCACGGGCTTGCCCATTGATCGGCAAATTCAAATCTAACAACACCGCGTCATAGCTTTGGACCTGCCAAAAATGGGCCGCATCTTCCAAGTGCCCAGCGGCGTCCACGCGATGGCCTGCATCGCTCAGGCTGCGCAGCATGACCGTTTGCAACACGGCATCGTCTTCAATTAGCAAAATTCGCACGTTTTGATCACAAAGAAGGAGTCAGGAGTTGGTCAGGCACGCTCAGCGATAAACGCGGTATGAGCATACGACAGAACCCGCGTCCTCGCCTGCCTGCGCAGCTGCGAGTAGCCGCCTTGACCGCCGCCCTCGCTTTCGGCCTGTGTGGTGGTTGGGCGCACGCGCAAACACCCACCGAGACCTTGGGGCTGTCCCACGTTTTGGAGGCCGCCCGTAACAACCTGGATGTGTCTTTGTCACGTCAATCACTGGAAGCCGCCAAGGCCGACGTGCTGGCCGCCGATCGCGCACCATTCCCAGTGTTGACCGCCAAAACCAGCCAAATGTATTTGGACAACGGCGTCAACGGCAACCAAGGCGTTGGTCCCGGCCCTTTTGGACAAAAGAACATCGACAAATCCGGTGGCATTGACTGGACCTGGGAACGTGGCAACAAACGTCAGCTGCGCACCCAAAGTGCCAACGCGCAAGCCAACGCCGCACAGGCCGACTTGCAAGACACCGTCACCATGCAACAACTGGCCGCTGCCAGCGCCTACTTTGATTTGCTCGCCGCTTTGGAGCGCAACCGTGAAATGCAAGCGCTGTCCCAAAGCGCAGGACAACTGGCCAAAAGTGCCGGCCTGCGTCTGAAAGCTGGCGACTTGTCGGCGCAAGACACAGCACGCTTGGAAATTGAAGCCCAACGCGCCCAGGCCGATGGCCACAGCGCTCAGCTGGACCAACAACGCGCCGTGCTGCAACTTGGGCAACTCACCAACTTGCGCATCGTCTTGTCCAAATGGCAAATTCAACCCGACTGGCCCGCCCTGCAAAGCACGCTCAACACCCACGCAATTCAAGAGGCTTGGATTGAGCAACGCAGCGATGTGATCGCCGCACAAGAACGCGCGCAAGCAGCACAAGCCGCACTCGATTTGGCCTTGGCTCAGAAGGCCTCTGACGTGACGCTGGGCAGCAGCATTGACCACGACCCACGCGTCTCGCGCCGCAGTTTGGAACTGCGCTTTTCGGTGCCGCTGCAATGGGGTTATGGCTACGAAGGTGAGATTGGTCGGGCCCAGGCCCAACGTGTGCAAGCCCAAGACCTGTATGAAAAAACCAAAATCGATGCGCGCGCAGATTTGCAACGCCTCTTAGAAGAATTACTCGCCGCCACGCAGCGTCAAGGCTTGTACGAGAAAGACATCGTGCCACGCGCACGACGCGTGGCCGAACAAGCCGAACTGGCCTACAGCAAAGGCGCCTCGTCGCTGACCGATCTGCTCGACGCGCGACGCACCTTGCGCAGCACGCTGATCGAAGCCGCCTTCACACGCGCCGAATACGCCAAAGCCCACACCGCTTGGCAATTACGCACCGCACACATTCACAGCGCAGCGCGCTAAGTCCACACCATGTCTCCAGAAAAAAACAAACTCATCGACACTGCACAGGGCCTGTTCAGCACGCCTGCACGCCGCTACAGCGCCATCGCCGGCGTGGTGGCCTTGCTCGTGATCGGCTACACCCTGAACAACCCCACACCGCATGTGCGCCCCCCCGCGCCCTTGCCCATCGTGCAAGGCGAACAACTGCGCTTTCCGGCTGGCCACCCACAGCTCGCGCTGCTGGCCACCGCACCCGCCGTGGCGGCACAAAGCGTGACGATCGAACTGCCGGCGCGCTTGGTGTGGAATGAAGAACGCACGCACCGTATCTACCCTGCGTTTGCGGGGCGCGTGCTCAAGCTCAACGCCGACATCGGGCAAAGCGTGAAAGCGGGCCAGGTGTTGGCCACCTTGGCATCGCCAGAGTTTGGTGCCGCACAAGCAGACACCGCCAAAGCGCAAGCCGATGCACAACTCAACGCCCGCGCCTTGGCGCGTCAACGCGAGCTGTTTGAAGCCGGCATCGTGTCGCGCAAAGAGCTGGAACAAGCCGAGGCGGATGCCGCGCGCGCGCAAGCCGAAGTGGCACGCGCCCACGCTCGCACCAGCATGTACGGCAGCGCCAGTGGCGTAGACCAACAATTGGGCTTGTCATCCACCGTGTCTGGTGTGGTGGTTGAACGCAACCTGAGCGCCGGGTTGGAAGTTCGTCCCGACCAGGGGGGGCCCGGCTCCCCCGCCTTGATCGTGGTCACCGACCCCATGTCGCTGTGGGTGCAAATTGATGCCCATGAAAACGATGTGGCCTCGCTCAAACCGGGCACCCCGATTGCCATCGTGCTGCCCAACTTTCCGGGGCAAAGCTTTCAAGCCAAAGTTGCTGCCACAGGCGACTTCATCGACAGCAACACACGCACGATCAAAGTGCGTGCGGTGATCGACAACCCCCAACGCTTGCTCAAAGCCGAAATGCTGGGCACCGCCAAAATCGAACGCAAACTCACCGCTGGCGTGTTGGTGCCTGCCAGTGCGGTACAACTGCGCGGCACTGAGCATTGGACCTATGTGCAAACCGAGCCTGGCACCTTTGAACCCCGCTTGGTCAAACTCGGCTACGAAGGCTTGCAAGAAGTGCTGGTGATCAGCGGACTGCAAGCGGGTGAGTTGGTGGTCAAAGACAACAGCCTGTTGTTGGCACGCGAGTTCCGCAACGCGCAAGAAGAGGCCAAACGACACACCCCCGCGCCCGTCAGCGCGAGCGCACCGGCAGAGCACAAATGAAGCGCCTGATTCATTACGCACTCAACCAGCCGCTGTTCATTCTGCTGGGGACCTTGCTGTTTGTCATGGCGGGGGTTTTCGCCTTCAAGAATCTGTCGGTCGAAGCCTTCCCCGATGTGACCGACACACAAGTGACGGTGATTGCACTCTACCCCGGTCGGGCTGCTGAAGAGGTAGAAAAAGAAGTGTCTTTGCCCGTCGAGGTGGCGCTCTCAGGTTTGCCCAACTCGATTCGCGTGTTCTCACACACGCAATTTGGTTTGTCTTTCACCGTGGTCACCTATGACGACAAGGCCGACGTCAACCTGGCACGCCAGCAAGTCAACGAACGTTTGAGCGGCGTGGACCTGCCCCCCGGTGTGCAGGCCAACGTCATGCCCAACGCCACGCCTGTGGGTGAGGTGATGCGCTATCGCCTCAAAGGCGATGGCAAAACCTCCACCGAGTTACGCACCGTGCAAGACTGGACGGTGGAGCGTGCCCTGCGACAAATTCCAGGCGTCGCCGATGTGGTGGGCATGGGTGGTTTCATCAAGCAATACGAGGTGCAACCCGATCTGCAAAAACTGCGCGCCTACAAACTGACTCTGCAAGACTTGCAAGACGCCTTGGGCCGCGGCAATGCCAACGCTGGCGGCAGCTATGTGGCACAAGGGGCACAACAGTTCGCCATTCGCGGCATTGGTTTGCTGCACTCGGCCGACGACATTGGCCGCATCGTTGTCACCGCACGCGGCAACACGCCGGTGCTGGTTCGCGATGTCTCCACCATTGCCATTGGCGCGGTGCCGCGCTTGGGCACCGTCGGCCAAGACATGGACGACGATGTGGTGACCGGCATCGTCATCATGCGCAAGGGCGAGAACCCCAGCGTGGTGCTCAAAGGCGTGAAAGAAAAGGTCGACGACCTCAACGCCCGGGTGCTGCCCAAAGGCGTACAAATCGTGCCGTTTTATGACCGTACCTGGCTGATGGGCAAGACCTTGACCACGGTGTTCAAAAACCTGGTCGAAGGTGCGCTGCTGGTCTCGTTGGTGTTGTATTTGTTTTTGTCGAACATGCGCGCATCGCTGGCCGTGGTGGTGGTCATTCCACTGGCCTTGCTGTCCACCTTCTTGGGTCTGAAGATTTTGGGCGTGCCTGCCAACTTGCTGAGCTTGGGCGCGATGGACTTCGGCATCATCGTCGATGGCGCGGTGATCGTGATTGAAAACATCATGCACCGCTTGGCCGAACGGGGCGAAGGCATGAACGAGAAAGAACGTCGCACCCTCATCACCAATGCCGCCAACGAGGTGGGTCGTCCCACCCTGTTCTCGATGCTCATCATCATTGC
>JACCDU010328739.1_pt1 | contig 10969 bp, 21 predicted proteins | sample 7446081 | NCBI WGS metagenome assembly JACCDU01 (sample SAMN15323447, study PRJNA562643) | freshwater metagenome | isolation source: river surface water | place: USA:Blue River Watershed | collected 2017-08-17
ATGTGTTAATGATATTTATCAGATATGAAAATAGAAGCACTTTTTATATCTGATGTCCATTTAGGATCAAAAGGTTCAAATGCGGAGGATGTACTCGAAATATTAAAAAAATACCAACCCAACTATCTTTTCTTGGTTGGTGACATAATAGACGGATGGTTATTAAGAAGAAAATTTAGGTGGCCACAATCCCATACAAATGTAATTAGGAAGATATTGTCCTATTCTAAAAACGATATTAAAGTCATTTACATTCCTGGTAATCATGATGATTTTTTAAGGGAATATGGTGAGTTTTCATTCGGTAATATCGAAGTACATAACGAATACATTTGGAACAATACTTTCATTACTCACGGGGATTTATATGATGGTGTGGTTAAATTAAAATGGTTAGGGGTTTTAGGTAGTATAGGATATGATATGGCAATATCAATTGACAGAGGATTAAAGAAAATAGGTTTTAAACGTTCCTTGTCTAAATTTCTAAAAAATAAAGTTAAAGAGGCGGTCAAATTCATAACTCAATATGAGATAGAATTAACTAGACAAGCAAAAAAACATGGATGTTCTGTGGTTATTTCAGGACACATTCATCACCCTGATGATAGAATTATTGATGGTGTTAGGTATTTGAATACTGGTGATTGGATTGAAAACAATTCATACATAATATATCATAACAATCAATTTGAAGTTCATGTATATAAAAAATAAGGTAACTATTATTATTCCATGCTATAACGAGGAAAAGTACATCTCACAAACAATCACATCGATTGTTAAACAAAATAATATCAATGGAACTAAGGTAATCATTGCCGATAACAATTCAACAGATAACACCAGAAAAATCATAATGGATTGTAAAGAAGTTTATAAAGATATTATTGATATACAATTAATTGATGGAGGAAATGTATCTGTTGCGAGAAACAATGGTGCCAAACTATCAAATACAAAGTATACATTGTTTATTGATGCTGACTCAGTATTGATTGACCGCGATATAATTGATAAAACATTATTTGTTGCCCAACATGGTCATCTTGATTTAGTTACTGCGGAAATCAATTCTGTCAGTAAAGATATTCGAACATTCTTAATGTTTTTTCTTTTTAACATATCAAATAGAATTATATCAATAAAAACACCTTTTGCTATTGGTGGTTATTTTTTTACAAGGACAGATAAGTTTAATGACTTTGGGGGTTTTGATGAAACATTAACAACATCAGAAGATTTTTGGTTATCAAAAAAATATGACCCCAAAAAATTTAAGATTCTTAAAAAAAGATATGGTCAAGACGATAGGAGATTTAAGAAAATGGGGTACACTGGGATGTTAAAAATGATAATCAATAATTTTATCAATAAAAATAATATAGAATATTTCAAAAAAGATATTGGATATTGGAATTAATTTCTTACATTTGAGTTATAAATCAAATTGTATGAAAAAATTCATTTTCTTCTTTTCAATTGTTATTCTGGCAAGTTGTTCTCTGATTAAGTTTTCAAGTGTAAAGTACAAATCTAAAGACCACTATGACATCAAAGATAACAAAGTAGTGTTATATGATGGTAAACCATATGCCGAACTTCAGGCGGTAACATGGTCACTCGATGGTGGGGAACTTGTAAAAGAATTCAATTTCAAATTGTTGGATACTCAGGACTTGTCCATCATTGGTGGAATGATTGACTTCATTTCAGATAGACATAATGGTGATGAAGTTGAAATTGAATTTAATGTAGAACCAAATAGTGAACAATTCAAACTTTAATAATGGTATATTTTATAATCATTCTGTTGTTATTTGCAATTAATGAAAACATAAGAAGATCATATCGCAAATGAGTTTCAAATTTTTTAAAGGAGGAGATAAAAAACAATTCGACATAAATTGGACCACAATTTTTGGTTCTACTTATGATGTTGATAAATACACAATATACAAATCAGTATATCGTGATATAACATGGACCGAATTTACATTATCAGTTTTTTATTTATTCCCATATACCGTCAACAAAATAAAATATGGAAATCAAATTTTAACCGAAGGTGTTTTAGAAATCTTTGATGGTTCTAAAATTGACGAAATTGAAATTTCTTTTTATGTTGGAAAATAGTTTCGTATTTTTAAAAAGCAACATTTATTGGAAGACTTATCATGGTATGTATGTTTTAATTGAAGATTTGACATTGGACCATATCAACAATATATTAAATTGTCTTCATGGTCGAGGTACTATGAGTATACCTGAAAATTATTTAGGTAAGTCACACGACGAGTGGATAAAAATCATGAACGAACAATTAACAAAAAGATTGTCATGAAAGGTACATTAAGATATGTTGCCAGAATTGGGTTTATTGTGGGAGGAACATATTATAACGAAATATGGTCTAACTATCGTAGATTGGATATGGATTCAACATCATTAATTGAAACAATTTCAGATTCTGACTTCATCATAAATGAATATGAAATCGAGTATGAAATAAATAACGATGGTAGTTGTAAGTTAATTAAAATATTGGACAATAAAAATAACTCTTTGTGGTCTGAAATTGAGGAGGAATATGCGAGAGATGAATATCCACCTTTCGGAGGACCATTCACAAACGCATTGTCACCATTTGAATGGTTAAAACTAAATTATAATCCACCAACAAGAAAAAAATAAAAACTATGAGTTACATTTCAGTAGACGTAGATATTGATGACATTATTTCTAACATGAGTAGATATGATAGAAGAGTTTTTTTTGAATCAATGCAGGATGATGGGTATATTTCTAAATCATGTGAAATAACAAATGAGGGCGAGGTTAGGGCACCAGCACATATAGAACGAAACGCTTTGGTTGAAAGTCAAGATGAATTCAATATTGCACTTAATAAACTATGGAACAATGGTTGGAAATTAACCAAAGAACAAGAAGACTATGTAATAAATTTAGCTAAAAGATTTTAATACTATGAAAGCAACATTGGAATTTAATATGGATGAAATTGATGATGTTACCGCACATAAAAGGGCGGTAAAATCATTAGACATGATATTGGTATTATCAGATTTTGATAACCATCTCAGAAGTGAATTAAAATATAATGAAAAGTTGAGTGAAGTTGAGTACGATATATTGGATAAAACAAGAGAGAAACTCTATGAGATAATGAATGAACATAATGTTTCAATTGATGAGTTGTTGAGATGATAACAAATAAAGAACTTTGTGAATGTGGCGCGGTTGCGGTATGGGATTACATGCCCGGATTTTCATCTGGACGAAATTCATGTTTTTGCAATGATTGTGTCCCAAGGGGATGTGAATGTAATTATATCTATCTTGACGAAAGGACACACAATCCACCTTTAAAAATTCAAAGTTTGCCTGAAGGTAAAGAAGGTGTCGATTGGAAATGGATTGAAAAAGATGTAGTTTGGACATATATCGATGAAAAAGGGAGAGAATATCCATGTGTCGAGTATATGTACGATGAAGATGGTTGGGATATTTAAAATATTTTTTTGGTAATTCAAGATATATCTTTATATTTGTAAAAAAATCACAAATGCCAACACTTACGGTAACAAATGAACAACTCCGTCTCATTCAGAAAGCTCTTGATATGTATTCAAGAATAGGTATTGGCCAGATGTGGGCAATTAAAGAACATCCAACATTTGAGGGTGTACTCCGTGATAAATTAAGACCCAAGAAAGAACTTGAAGTGGGTGATAGAACTGAGATGGGAGATATCGTGGAAATCAAAAAGAAAACAATCAAAACCAAAGGTAGTTGGGGTAAGGGTGAAGAAGTTCGTGAATGGCCGAAGGACGAGATTAAACTATCGATTGATTATTCTCAGTTTCATAATATAAGAGATAATGCGGAGAAGATTCTTAATCAAGGAAGGAACATGCTTCTCCAAGATGATCTTCATGACAATGCTTCCTATGGAATATACAATCCAAATGTAGATGAATCATGTAGAGTTGCATTTGATATTATTCAAGTGATTAGACATGAATTTTGGAAAGCAAATCCTGATAGAAGTAGTATCACCGTAGATTCTCATTTACATTTGGGGACCAAAGATTCAGATAAAATAAAAGTTGAACTATGATACCGAAAGAAAAGGCGGAAGAACTAGTAAGAAGGTATTATACATTTGGAATAAACAATACACCATCATCTTCGTATAGTTGGTATGAATGTAAACAATTCGCATTAATTGCTGCGGATGAAATAAAAGAACAACTAATTGAGAATCTCGATAATGAGGTGTCAACCATTCATGCAATTTATTGGGAAAAAGTAAAACAAGAAATAGAAAAGTTATGAAAACATTTGGATTGTTTATGTTATTATTTGTACTATCATTGGCGGTATCTTTCATTGCTTTAAAAGATGTATCAACCGGTGAAATATTAAAAATAATCTATGGTACCCAATTTGCCTATATTTTGTATAAATTATGTAAAGAAGAATACAAATCATGAATAACAAAATCAAAGCCGGGATTTATACAATCTTAATATTATTACTATTAGGATTAACAATATATTCAATAGCAAAATATCCATTAATTGTACTCACTATACTAGTAATATTTGCGTTAGGAGTTTTAGTATATTGTGTATATGGATTAGTCTACATATATTTAGAAGGTAAAGAAGAAGACCCCTTTCTCTTTTAATAAAACAATATGGACAAAGAATTTATTCCATACGAACAATCATTGGAACTTAAAGAATTAGGTTTCGACGAGGTATGTATGGGCGGATATGATTTAGAAGATAATAGTTTATATATTGGGTATATTTCAGATGATGGTATCCAATATAATCCTGAATACTACACACCAGCACCACTATACCAACAAGCATTTAGATGGTTTAGAGAGAAGTATGGTTATAACTGTTTTGTAGTGACATCCATTATTGATGGTAGATATTTCTATTTTAGAGAAAACATCAAGGACAGAAGAGAAGATTCTGAACCTGAGCTTACCACTAAGTTTGACACCTACGAAGAAGCGGAACTTGATTGTCTTAAAAAACTAATTCAAATATTAAAAACCAAATAAATTATGGCACAATGTAAATGCTGCGAAAGAGAAAAAGAATTAAGATTTGGATTTTGTTTTGACTGTGCGGATGGTGAATCCGTGATAGAAGAAGGTGTGGATATGTGGGATGAAGAAATCCCAAAGGAGGAAGGGCTATCCGTATCAATGTCCAAGTTAAAATGGATACTTAGAAAATTCAAGGTAATTGAAAACAAATGAAAGTAAGAATAATAGTTGATTCTCAAGATCTCTTTCCAAATCTATTTGAGGGTTCGGTTATACAAGATGTGGTTGAAAAGAAAAAGTCATATTATGGTGTGTTTTCTTCATTCATGGGTTCATATTATGTAAGTGTCCCAAAAAATAGATGTGAAATAATAAAAGAATAATAACATTTTACTATCTTTGTAAAATAATAGTCAGGTGGCGGAATTGGTTAAACGCAGTGTAAAGTGTCACCAATGTAGATAGGTGACTGGTCACGCAGCGAGATAGCGTACACTTTCTATTACAGGTTCGAATCCTGTCCTGACTACTAAAAAAATCAATTTTTATGGTAAACAATAAGTATTTAATTTTGGTTTTGATAGTTCTTGTATCTATATTTGGAATAGTGTGGTCATTTAATCATATTAATCCATGGATTGCCTTTATTTTAGGATTTATAATTATTTTGAGCTTTAATCAATATTTTAAAAATAAAAACAAATGAAAAGAGTTATCATCGGTTTTGTGTCAGTATTAACAATTTTTGTATTTGATTCATGCGAACGAGTAGCACCCAACTACTATGGAGTTCTAATGGAAAATTATGGTAAGAGTGGTAAAGACGATTATTCACCACAACAGGGTAAAGTAAGTGTAATGAGTCCTGGAACAGAGTTGTTTCAAGTACCTGCATTTGAACAAAGAGCAGATTTCGAAGACAAACTACTTCACCTAAAAGCAGCAGACAACACAGAGTTTACCGCAAAACCTTTATATAGTTATAAAGTGATGAAGAGTAAAGTAGTGGACCTTGTATTTCAGAATAGTAGATTAGGGTCAGGGGATGACTTTATGAGAGCACTTGAGGATAATGTACTCGAACCTCACGTTTATGATCTCATAAAAGAGGAATCGCGTAAGTATGTTACAGACACTTTGATGGCTAATGGTGGTTCACTTAGATTTGAAGATGCCGTGCAGAGATTAGTTAAGAAATCATTTGAGGATAAAGGTCTCGAATTAGTAACCTTTAGTTGTAACCTAGACTTCTCTGAGAAGGTAAAGGCTAAGATTGATAATCGTAATGAAGTAAATACAAACATTACTGTACTCGACCAACAGATTGCGGAACAGAGGAAACGTAATGAACTTGCCGAACTGCAGGCGCAGGAAAATATTATCAAGTCAAAAGGCATCACTCAAGAGTTATTACAACAAGAAGCAATTCAAAAATGGAATGGAGTTTTACCATCTACTTGGTCAGGACAAGGACTCCCATTTGTAAAAGCTATTAAGTAAGTATAAGGTCAGTCAGGTGGCGGAATGGTAGACGCATGCATGGCTCAGTAGCAACGTGAAAAGAGCCTGTAATTAAGTTGCTACGTACAGGTTCGAATCCTGTCCTGACTACAATGAGTAAGAGATACTCAGTGTCTTTAATCCAAGACTTGAACAATGGATAGATGTTTAGTAGTATCAGTCGTAAATGACTACTCATGGGAATAACGTCGATAAACCTATCTTCGCCCAGTAAAGGTTGACTGTTTTTATGAGGGATGCCTCGCAGGTTTTGGAACAGAATAAAAAACCGAAATAACTACTCACCTCTAATCTCAAGGTGGGGAAATTTGGGACAGAGCAGGGTATTGCAGTTAGAGGTTCCTAGGCTCTAAAAGATAGGTTTCGAATACCTACTGTCCCGCAAATAATTCTGATGCACAGTATAGGGGATGTACACTCGACTAGAAGTGCTTAGTTGGCCAATACAGAATTATTTAGTGTGTTGTTCCCTTGAGAAGGGAAATATAAAGATGAGTGACATTACTTGAATTATGAAAAACATAATCGTACACTACAACACAGAGGACTTCTCATCCTCAAAGAAGTTCTGAGGCAGGCGAGCTCTTCTATAAAAAAGCAATCCTACCACCATAGTCAGGTGGCGTATATCCGTCTCACCGAGTGTGAATATGTGAAATTCATAGACTTAGGAAATACAGGTTCGAATCCTGTCCTGACTACGAGGCCAAAGTAACTTAAAGAGAGGGCCAAATGGAGAATCTGTACAACTTATCTAGGTTATGTACAGTGCGACCGCCGGTAAAGATCTCAGCAAGTGACATACGGGGAGAGACCCGACCAGCCCCGTTGGTGGAATAGGTAGACACGATAGATTTAGGATCTATTGCCGTAAGGTTTGAGAGTTCGAGTCTCTCATGGGGTACAAGTCAGGTGGCCGAATGGTAAGGCAAAATGCGACTTTAAAGAGGAAGAACTTGGTCCTCACAGATGGATTGATCACCATTTGTAAACTGTAGGAGTTTAAACGTGCGTCGCGCAGGTAAACGGAAGCGGTGTGGGTTCAAGTCCCACCCTGACTACACGTTCCGAAACATAACAACGGATAGTGTGCCCAACATGATGAGAAACGGGGTGATGACCGTATGGGTAAGTATCGTTACTTGGTAACGGCAGGGTGATTACCTGATGATGAACTTCTGAACAATCTATTCCTAACCTAGCAATAGGGACAGCCATAACATCTGAAAGTTGGATAAATCAGGGTGTTAATTTTCATTATACAAATATTGATAATTCAGATATGATTTGTTATCTTTTAAATCAAAAGATATACAATATGAAAAGAATTATTTTAACAATCCTAATTGCTGTGGGATTAACAGCAACATCATTTTCACAAGAACAATTCATTGGTGAGGTTAGACTATTTGCAGGAAACTTTGCACCAAGAGGTTGGGCGTTTTGTAATGGACAATCAATGCCAGTTAGTCAATATGCAGCACTATATTCTGTTCTTGGAACAACATATGGTGGAAATGGTATAAACACATTTAATCTTCCTGATTTGAGGGGAAGGGTTCCATTCCATGCGGGTTATAGTCAAGGACCAGGTTTATCAACGGTACTTCCTGGTGAAGTTGGTGGAATTGAAACCAATACGGTATTGCCACCGAATGTATCTGCCAAAACAGAAAACGTATCATTGGATACAAAGACAACAGGTAGAGATGGTGCTCCGATGGTTGTAACATCCGTGGTTATGAATAATTCAACTCCACCACAGGTGATTACCAATCGTCCACCATATCTCGGGATGAATTATATTATATGTATTGAAGGATATTATCCATCAAGAAACTAAAAAATCCAAATCATTATGAAAAGGGACCTATATGGTCCCTTTTTGTTATATTAATATCGATGAGCTAAACTAAAACAATTAATAAGTATATTTATATAGGTAAAATATAGACATGAAAAAAGTTATTAAATTGACCGAGAATGATTTTCGTAATTTAGTTAATCGAATTATAAATGAACAACCTATTGGTGATTATACTAAAGACTTCAATGATGCGTCTTCAAGTAAATATGGTCAAAGTGTTGGACCTGGTAAATTTACTGATGGTAAAATTACACCATCCGTTACAATGGATGGAAGTTTATTCAAGAATGGAATTGATTTAATTGATAAAAATTCTGAAGCTTTTAAGTCAGGGGTTGAGGCAATAAAAAAATCAATCCAATCTAACCCAGGTCAACCCATAGCTGTTATAGGTGGAGCATCTGCAGTAGGTTCAAAAGAAGGATATGATAATGAGGCGTTGGCAACTAGAAGAGCTCAAAATTTCATTAAGTCAGTTCAATCTTTATTTCCTAATGTTAAATTTAATTTGAAAAGTCCGGTGGTTGGTAAGTCAACCAAAAAAAATTCACCTGAAGCCAACAAGGAACAATTTGTTAAATTATTTTTTGCTGGTTCCATGAAATCAGGAAAACAAATGCCAGCGGTTGACAACACCCAACAAGTTTATAGACCAATGAAAGGTGTATCAAAAGAAGAAACTAAAGTAGAAGATAATATAACATATGTAAAAGTTTGTTATTGGGTTCCTGTTAAAAATGTTTCTACATTTATGGGTTCAGTTAAACCAACAGGTGCAAAAAAAATATAAAAACATTGGTAAGATAGATAATTCAATATAAAAGGGGGACTATTATGGTCCCTTTTTTATGTCACAAAACAACCCCGGTTCCGGCGCCCGAGGAATGATATTATGAGAATTGCAATATGTTTTAGTGGTCAGATAAGAACCGCAATAGAGTCATCGGAGAATCTAATAAGATATTTCGGGGAGGAATATCCCAACTGTGATTTCTTTATTCATACATGGAATATGGATGATGATAAAATAACCGGTGAACAAACAATGGTGGATAAAGATAGAATCACAAAGTTAAAGGAGATATATAATCCAAAAGAGATTGTTATAGATGATTATAATAAGATAAATTCAATTGAAAACTTCGACAGGGGATATGTTCTATATTATACATTCATGAGGAGTGTGGATCTTAAAAGGGAATATGAGATAAAGAATGGATTCCAATATGATTATGTTATAAAACTGAGGATGGATTTAATATTCAACAGTCATAGAAGATTATCAATGGATATAAATGAATTCCCATATAAAGAACAGAATGGAATATGGATTGAGAATCCACCAAGAAGGTTCACAAAGAATACACTATGGGTGGATGATATATTTTTTATTGGAACCTCTGAGAATATGGATATAATGTCCATGTACTATAGATTTATAAAGGAATATATAAAGGGTGAACAATATGTCCGTACCTATGAGAACTCACTACCGAAGTATCTGTTTGATAGAGGGATAACCATATTCAATAACAGACGTGATGAAAGTGGTAATGTTCTACAACAAGGATATGTAATGGATGGTTATACAGTATACAGGGAATCCTGCAAACATCTATCCCCTATGACGGACTTCCTAAAGATATTACACCACGGACAAACTCGGAACTAAAATACGTCCAAACTCGGAAGTTGTTATGAATGTCCCAATACATAGTTATCCTCTTCTTCGTAACTCTGTACGGAAGGTAATCCACTATAATGACACAACGATTCTTCTGATTGGGTCTCCTCTTCCCTATCGAAATAAACTCCGTTGGATTCCATGTCTGACAATGGTCTATACATCATTCCTATCATCTTGTTTAATTTAATGTGGGACAAAATTAAACAATAATATCCATATAAAAAAATCCGTGGGAAGAATAAAAAATATATTAAGTATATTCCAAATTATACATATCTTTGTATAAACACACAACATGGAACAACTAACTTTAATACCATTTAAAACTATAAATTTATATAACCATTTGGGATATAAATTTTCTGATTTAAAGAACAACACCGATTATGAGGATATGTGTAGAAATTTATTTGGATTGGAAAGACCTCAGACATGTGATAGTAATCGGGGGGATATGATGAAGATAATATATAATGATAGTGGGGAAATAGATTATAAAGAATATTGGGACCATAAGAACTGCAAGGTTATATCCGAAAACCAGGGAGGACGAGATTACTTCATTAGGGTAAAATATTCTAACGTATATTCCAAATTATGGATTCAGATAGCAATGAGAGAACTCGATGAGATAATGAAACATATTGGAAATGATTATAGAATAAAAATATTAAGATATAAGACTGAGTTAAAAAAAGATGATTTTAGTTATATTGATAATCAAATTGATTATTATAGAAGATTTCCTGATAGATATGAAACTCCCATAGATAATACAGAATCATATTGTTTAAAATATAAT
>JACCDU010996264.1_pt1 | contig 10967 bp, 6 predicted proteins | sample 7446081 | NCBI WGS metagenome assembly JACCDU01 (sample SAMN15323447, study PRJNA562643) | freshwater metagenome | isolation source: river surface water | place: USA:Blue River Watershed | collected 2017-08-17
AGACTCTTCTTATCTAACATCATTTACAAATGGTATTTTTACTTTTGTTAGTAATTTTACCGAAGCTGATTTAGAGTTCAATGGTGTTACTAATGCTGTCGGTAATAATGATTTAGCAATCTTAGTAGGAATTGATTCTTCTGGTACAAGTAACACACCTGATAGATTCTTATACGTTTCCGGTAACCCAGTTACATATGCTACAAGACAGGTACCTGGAACATATAATTTGAACAACGGAACTCAACAAATACAATGGTCTAAGGGAACTTTATCAGCAACCGTTAAAAAATGTTGGCTATTCATAGGGTATAATAATACTACAAGAGGAAAAAATTTAAATATGACAAATATACATTTTACATAAAAAATAAAAATAGAACATGACAGATATTAAAGTAACTAAACTATTTAAAGATCCTAATACAGGAACCGACATTTATATTTTATCAATACAAATGGGAACTGAATACTACAATATTCCAGTAACAAAGATTCAATTTGAAGAGATATTTTATAAAATGAGAGCAATATTTGATAATGTCGAACTTTAATTAAAAATATATAAGATATGTCTAATCAAAACTCAAATCTACAAAGAACAGCAGCTTTTTATCACTCATTAGGTAAGGTTCAAACTGAATACAATAACCTAGTTGGTAATGAGTTGTATAAGAGCGCGCATAACGTTAGGTCCACCGAAGTTTGGATGGACTCGATATCTTATGCTCCGACTGTAGGTTCTGCGTCTCAATATGGAGATGGTGTTGTAGTTAGACAGGTTGGTAGTTCTTCAACTGCGCCAGACAATATAAGTATTTTTTCTACACCGGTTTTTCTTTATCCTTTAGCTCAGTCTAATTATCAAACTTGGTTTATAGATACCGGAACTCCAAGTGCGGTTGTTGATGGATTCGTTCCTTCAAGTGATTGGGTAAAACCTCTTATAAATCCATCGGACGTACCTAATAGTTCCGGTGCTCCTTCATTTGGATATGAACTTATAATGTACCAAAGAGATGGAGTAACACCTATTGCTTATGGTAGTGCTTATTATGATGTTGATTATTTTGCGGGTTTAGTAAGATTTGATATTAATAAAACTCCTATAGACACATCGATTAGCAGTGGTTTAGGTTTTCAATTTAGTCAAGCTACTTTTGAAGCATTGGCTGTTAATGATGCCACAAGAAAAGCATATATTCAAAATACTTCTACTGGTGGTCCTCGAGTAGTTGCTTGGCAGTATGTTGGTCAAAAACTAAACAATTATACATTTAATACTGGTGGTGGAAGCGTTTCTTTCTCAGATACAACAACAATAGGTTTCACACAAAGTGGTATAACTTATTCAGCTTTTGTTTTACCTGGTAGTTTAACAACATCATTAATAAATACTGGCACTAATGGTGGTGCTACATCTGGATATGTTTTATCAAATACAGGTGATGGTAACTTTGCTTGGGTTCCACAATCAGGTGGTTCTATTGCGGTTGCTGATTATGATACTGGTTCTACATTTAGTAATGTTCAGAATATAATATTTAGAGGTGGATTAGTTAGTACACCAACTGGTGGTGGTACCGCTCTTGGTGTTTTAGCAACTGGTCCATCACCAACTGTTACGGTTTGGATACCAGCTCCTCCTCAAGCAGTGTATGCTTCGCATTTTAATCTAACTGATGGTAATACGACCGGTACTGTTGTTAGATCTTTATCAGTCGCTAATGTTAGAATAAGTGATCCAGTGTCTGAAGGAAACCCTTTTGAGACTAATGGTTGGGCTGGAACAAATCAAGCGGCTACTATATACTCAACGCCAGTTATTTACACAAGTGGTTTAGTGACCGGATTTAGTGGAACATCTAGTGGTGATTCAACTATTACGGTGGAGGTTTTTAGAGCAGACGGTACTACATTATTTGATACATATACAACTCCTGTTTTGTATCAAAATGGTACCCATGCAAGTGGAACGGGTATAACAGTTAGTATATCTGGCTATGCTGCTGATGATAGTGGTTTTCCTCAAATTTATACTACCAAATGGAAAGCTTCGGTGAGTGTTTCTGTAGACATGGATGTTATATTTGGTACAAACACATTAGATGGTGGAAGATATAAAATAAGCGTTCATCACTTTACTGATACCCTAACTGATGGCGGTTCTACATACTCGGCTACAACGAGTGATGTGTTTTACGACACTAACTTATCAACACCTTCTATAAGTGGTACCACAACAATTATTGAGTCAACAAACCCTTCAAATATACAAACTAAACATATTAGTGGTGTAGAGTACTATACTACTGGTTCTCAGTTTGAGATTACAACCACTGGTATAGATGATTTGAATCAAAACACACAAGGATATTCAAATAGCTCGTCTAAGAATTTTACTATAACAGCACCCCTTTATAATTTACCAAGTTATGATTTACAAGCTTGGTTTCCAAGTGTTGGGACATTTGTTGGTTGGTCAAATATTTATACCTTGACATCAGTGACGTATTCATATACAAGTTGGGCAATTAGTGCTTCTAGTACATATAGATATAGAGGAAGTAATGCCAAGGCAACGGCTCAAGATTTTGAACCTTGGAATAACGGAACACTATCTAACTCTGCAACATCATCTGTGCTTATTGACCAAGTTTCTGATAACTCGTCAAGACTTGGTGAAAGTTTTAATGGTGAGATTGAAAGATTAGAAAGAGGTTCCTCATCGTATAATGTTTGGAATGCAACAGCATCATTACAAACAACTATTTCAAATCAGACAGGAACAGGTCCATTTTGTGATGCATGTGTCGTTGGTGGTTATTTAGTTAGACCTGATAAGTATTTCTTAACAGATCCAAACACTAGTACTTTACAACCCAATCTTACTTCATTTAAACCAGACAAAAATGGATCAAATCCTGACTATTCTTCTAATACTCAAATAGCAACTTATCATAGAAAATTCTATACGGCTTCTACTAAAAATATACCATCTTTTCTTATGGCATTTAGTGGAACCTTTGGTTCTTCTGGTAATGCAAAAACTGCCTTAGTTAATTCACAACTAAAGATATACATAAGAAGAGTTGATTGTGTTACCGGTGGTAGTTTTGGATTTAGTGCAAATCCTTTGGCTTTACATGGTGGTGAATATAATTCAGGATCTCCTGCTAATCCATTTAATGATGGTGCTTCTGGAATAGATACTTTAGGTTCACTAATAAGAAGAAATGATAGTAGTGGTAATAATATTTATGGCACATTTGGAACTAAAGCTGCAAAAACCGGATTCTGGGTTGAGATACAAATAGTTGATCCTGATATAAAAATAGATCTTATAAATGTAACTCTTAATTTTTCTGACTCAACTACCGACTCGGCACCAGTGGCATAAAAAAAATTAATAATAATAATGGATAATACTTTCAAAAATTCTATAATGTTGAAAATTGATAAAAAATCTGGATTAGCACATTTATCTGTAAGATCTTCTGAGTATAAAGTAGAGGTTTTTAAATTAAATATTTCCGATATAGGAAGTATTTTGATGCAATTTTCTGAGGCTATGAGAGACCAGGATGGTCCAGATGAAATTGTTATAGAACCTCATGTAGAAAATAATAATAATTCACAAGAAGACACCGGAATGGAATCTTAAAATTAATATATAGTTTATAAAATTATATATAGTTAATGGGATTTTCATCAAATGAAGTAAACAGGTTAGTCTTCAAAGTACAAGCAGGGAATGTAATAGATGCTTCATCTGGTAAATTTTGGTATGAATCAATATTTCCTAACAATCCTGCTCTTTTAGCTGATAGAGTTTTAACTCAATTCGACCAAGTTAAATTATATCCTGCTGCAAATTTAGCCGCTGCTCAATCTGCATCAACTACACTTCCTTCTATAATAGAAGATAGGTCTTCATCTATCATAAGACTAACACAAGCTGTATCGGGTGAAAATAATACTTGGGTAGCATACGCAACTTATAGTGTTCCATCGTCTGGTATACTAGATTTATGGATTCAACCACAGAGAGTTCCGCAGTCAAATGGTGATCCAAGTGCCGGTTATGAAATAGCACTTTATAGCGGAGACCCTTCTTCCGGTGGTGTTTATATTTCTACTACTGTTGGTCAATCAGGTGGTGAAGTTGGTTGGGTCTTTAATTATGATATGGGTCTTTTGTTTTTAGCAAATGATCTAGTAAATACAATACAAAGTGATACAAGTACTTATCCATCAGGACTAGACTTTTACATTCAAGGATTTAGATATATCGGAGAGACTCTTGCTGATGGTAATATTAGTGGTGCTTCTTTCTCTTTTGCAACAAGTAGTACTATTGATTTTTCTCAAAATGGTATAACTTATTCATTTTTTATACAACCTAATAGTATAACCGCCTCTCTTCTTAACACTGGAACCAATGGAGGCGCGACATCAGGCTATGTATTGTCCGTAGATAATGATGGTAATTTTGTTTGGTCACAATTTGCTGGTTCGTCAGGAACTTCAGGAACAGACGGATCTAGTGGAACTTCAGGAACAGACGGATCTAGTGGAACTTCAGGAACAGACGGATCTAGTGGAACTTCTGGTACGGATGGATCTAGTGGAACTTCTGGTACGGATGGATCTAGTGGAACTTCTGGTACGGATGGATCTAGTGGAACTTCAGGAACAGACGGATCATCTGGTACATCTGGCACAGATGGAAGTGCTGGTACTTCTGGTGTTACTACTCAATTGGAGTTGTATAATACAGATACAATTACATTTGTAACTCAAAGTACACCAAATGGTTTATCAGCTTCTGCGATAATTGCTACTGCATCAATAACAACTGGTTTATTAGCAACCGCATCTAATGGTGGTGCAACAGCTGGTTATATTTTATCAAACACAGGTGATGGAAACTTTGCTTGGGTTCCGCAAAGTAGTGGTACGGCATTAGATGTTGTAGATTACATAACAGGTGAGACTTTTAGTTCTGTTTCTACAATGATATTTAGAGGTGGTAACCTTACTGTTCCCGTAAACTCTACACTTGCTGGTGCTACTGCGACCGGTGTGTCAGTAACTGGACCTGCTCCTGTCGTTACTGTTTGGATACCGGCTCCTAATTATGTGGGTTATTTTTCTCCTTCTTTAGGTGGTGGTAGTGCTAGATACATTTCACAACCAACAACCAACACATACAATAGCACGGCTGGCAATTCGGGTCAGTTTGGTGTTGGTACTTGGGATCCTGGTACAAACTTCACAGCTAGTACAACAAGAAGTACAATAAACTCTTCTGGTAACTTGACAGCATTTACAGAAGCTGAATTTGGATGTTTTAATAACGGAACTACAATGAGTTTTACTTTATACAACTACGACTCTAGTGTATTATATAGTATTCAGAATTATGTTATTAATGGTGCTGGATCAACAACATCAAATGGACTTACTATTACAGTAAATAGTTTTTCAGCTGATAATGATAGATATAAAGCTAATGTTAGTGGTACAATAGCAGTTGGTACCATATTTCCTAATGGTGGTAGGTTTAGTTGGAATGTTACACATTATAATGGAGAAGGTGCTGGAAATTCAGGATATGGAATATACTCATTTACATCAACAGATTTGTTTTATGATAATGATGGGTCTTCATCAAGTGCTAATATAGCAGGCGGTGCCAATTTTGATGAATTGACACCAACAACAGTTCAATACTCAGGTGTTAAATTTTATGCTGCCAGTTCAACATTTGCTTTAACCGCATCTAATATCAACTTACTTAATGATATATCATTTCCTACAACTAAACAGATAGATTTTACTTGTTTTTCTATGGCAATTTCTGGATCATTAGATGGATATGCTGATGGAACAAAAGGTGCTGGATCGGCTATAACAGGCTGGACAATTGATTGGAATAAATCAGGATTAACATATTCAAGAACAGCGACAGTAAACTCCGGTTCAAATTATATACCTGGATTTTCAACAAATAACACTATAAGTAGTACACCTGCTTCCTATGTTAGATCAACAATTTATGACTGGTCTACTGTTGGATATAGTCAGTCTACATCAAGAGCGATGTTATTTGATACTTATTCTCCTAGCTCTGTTACTTATAATAATAATCCGATAGATAGTGAGACTGGTAGATTATCAACTACAGGTGTATTAACGAGTGGATCATCAGCATTTGATTCTACTTTATCATTGAGTACAACAAATACTGACGAGCTTCAATATATTTTCGGTAGAGTTATTTATCCACAGACTGATTTCACCGCTTTCTATCCAACTTTCAACTGGTCAGCTTCTGTGAATTATTCATCGTTATCTGGTGCGAATAAGACATTTACCGTTTATACCAATATCAATACAGGTTCAACAACTACATTATCTTTGAATGGTTATAGATGGCATGTTACCGCATATGGTAAAGATTCTTCTTATACTACATCATTTGGTAATGGTATTTTTACATTAAATAGTAATTTCAGCGAATCTTATTTACATTATGATGGTGTTAATAGTGCGACTGGATCTCAAGATTTAGTCATATTAGTTGGTATAGATGACACGAGTAATAATACAACACCGAATAAGTTTTTATTTGTATCGGGTGATCCAGTCACCTATGCAACTAGACAAGCTCCGGTAACATATAATCTTAATAAATCAGCGGCTTCTAAAGATATTCAGTGGTCTAAAGGTACATTATCACCGGTTGTTAAAAAAGTTTGGCTATTTATTGGTTATAATAATACCGCAACTGGTAAAAATTTAAATATGACAAATATAGCATTCAGTTAAAAAATAAAATAAAAAAATGTTTGATATAAAAATAAATAAAGTTTTCGTAGACCCAAGAACGGGTCAAGATATGTATGTCTTATCTATACAATTAGGTGATATCTACTATAATCTTAATGTGACAAAAGAACAATTTGAAAAAATTGCAATTAGATTAAAGTCGATATTGGATAATAATGAATTAAATTAATCAATAATTCAAATTATCATATACTGGATAAAATATATAGATTATGCCAAATAGTATACAGAATACAAAAATTAATGCTGCTTTCTACCACTCTCTTGGTAAGGTTTTGACTGAATCAACAAACCTGGTAGGTAATGAAAAATACAAAAGTGCCCATAATGTCAGATCCTCAGAAATATGGATGGAGGAAGTTACATATGCGCCTACTTTTGCATCAGCTTCTCAATATTCTGATGACATAATAGTTAGACAAGTAGGTACTACATCAAATCCAGTTTATTTATATCCTTTAACTAATACTAACTACCAAACTTGGTTTATTGATACTGGAACACCAACTGCCGCCGCTGATGGTTTTGTACCATCAGAAGATTGGGTAAAATCATTAATAAATCCCTCAGATGTACCAAATAGTTCAGGTGCTCCTTCATTTGGCTATGAATTACAAATGTATAGAAAGGACGGAACTACAGCAATTTCCTATGGTAGTGCTTTTTATGATGTTGATTATTTTTCTGGATTAATAAGATTTGATGTTGGATATACACCTATAGACTCCGGAAATGGTTTAGGTTTTACTTTTAATAAGACTACTTTTGAAGCAACAGCTAATGGTTCAAAACAAGCTTATGTTCAAAGTACATCAACTGGAGGTCCTCGTATAATAGCTTGGCAATATGTTGGTTTAAGACTTAATAATTATACTATGGGAGCAAGTGTGTCCTTTGCTGATACTGCTACTATAGGTTTTACACAAAGTGGAGTAACATATTCTGCTTATATTGTTCAAGGAAGTCTAACAGCTTCTTTATTAAACACTGGTAGTAACGGCGGAGCAACTGCTGGATATGTACTTTCAGTGGATAACAGTGGAAACTTTGTTTGGTCTCAATTTGCCGGATCAAGTGGAACTTCTGGATTAGACGGATCTTCAGGAACATCTGGATTAGATGGTTCGAGTGGTACTAGTGGATCAAGCGGAACATCAGGATCAGATGGTTCTTCAGGTACATCCGGCTCAAGTGGAACTTCAGGATCAGACGGATCTTCCGGTACCTCTGGAACATCCGGTTCAAGTGGCACATCAGGATTTGATGGTTCAAGTGGAACCTCTGGATCTTCAGGAACTTCTGGATCTGATGGCTCTTCTGGAACATCCGGATCAAGTGGTACATCAGGATCTGATGGTTCAAGTGGTACTAGTGGATCAAGCGGAACTTCTGGATCAGATGGTTCTTCGGGTACATCAGGATCTAGTGGAACTTCTGGATCAGATGGTTCTTCAGGCACTTCAGGATCTAGTGGAACTTCTGGATCGGATGGTTCTTCAGGTACATCAGGATCTAGTGGAACTTCTGGATCGGATGGTTCTTCAGGTACATCAGGATCTAGTGGAACTTCTGGATCAGATGGTTCTTCAGGTACATCAGGATTAGATGGTTCTTCAGGTACATCCGGCTCAAGTGGTACATCCGGTTCAAGTGGTACATCCGGCTCAAGCGGTACTTCTGGATCAGATGGTTCTTCAGGTACATCCGGATCAAGTGGTACATCCGGTTCAAGTGGTACTTCTGGATCAGACGGATCTTCAGGTACATCAGGATCTAGTGGAACTTCTGGATCTGATGGTTCTTCCGGTACCTCAGGTACATCAGGATCTAGTGGAACTTCTGGATCTGATGGTTCTTCCGGTACATCAGGATCTGACGGATCTTCAGGAACTTCAGGTTCTTCCGGAACTTCCGGTTCCGATGGGTCTTCAGGAACTTCCGGATATGACGGGTCTAGTGGAACTTCAGGTTCTTCCGGAACTTCCGGTTCTGATGGATCTTCAGGAACTTCCGGTTCTGATGGATCTTCAGGAACTTCCGGTTCCGATGGATCTTCAGGAACTTCCGGTTCATCTGGAACTTCAGGATCTGATGGTTCTTCTGGAACATCAGGATCAAGTGGTACAAGTGGATTTGATGGTTCAAGTGGAACATCAGGATCTAGTGGTATTAGTGGTGTCGATGGTTCGGACGGATCTTCAGGCACTTCAGGATCTAGTGGAACCTCAGGATCAGATGGATCTTCGGGTACTTCAGGATCTAGTGGAACCTCAGGATCAGATGGATCTTCGGGTACTTCAGGATCTAGTGGAACCTCAGGATCAGATGGATCTTCAGGGACTTCTGGTTCATCAGGAGTAAGTGGTTATGTTATTGATAATACATGGGTTTTCAATGATCTTACTTCTATAAGTACAGGTCAGTTGACGAATGGAACTGGAGGTATTCCCAGCGGTTTAATACAGATAGGAGGATTTGGCTCATTTACGCTAAGTATATTTGATATTACGAATGGATTAAATTATGACGGCATTCTTGATGCAATTGGAATCGGATCAGTTTGGAAAATCTCACAAATTGGCGGCTTTAGCGCAGACTATGTACAAACGTCCGCATCTGTTGATAGTGGTAATTATCATGAACTAACACTTCAATATTTCACAGGAACTGGATTCACTGCTATACATAATGATGTTCTTCAGATTCAAGTATTAGGAGTTGGTGCGGCAGGTTCATCAGGATCAAGTGGTACTTCTGGATCAGATGGATCTTCAGGAACTTCTGGATCAGATGGATCTTCAGGAACTTCTGGATCAAGTGGTAGTTCAGGATCTGCGGGTACATCTGGATCTTCAGGATCAAGTGGTACTTCTGGATCAAGTGGATCTTCAGGATCAAGTGGATCTTCAGGATCTTCTGGAACATCAGGAAGTTCAGGATCAAGTGGTTCATCCGGTTCTTCTGGATCAGATGGATCTTCTGGTACATCTGGACTAAGCGGATCTTCGGGTACTTCTGGATCAAGTGGATCTTCGGGTACATCTGGACTAAGCGGATCTTCGGGTACTTCCGGTTCTAGTGGTACATCTGGTTCTAGTGGTACCTCTGGTTTATCTGGTATTGACGGAACTGATGGTACGAGTGGTACTTCTGGCTCAAGTGGATCATCTGGTACTTCTGGCTCAAGTGGATCATCTGGTACTTCTGGATCAAGTGGAACATCTGGATCAAGTGGTTCAAGCGGCTCTTCCGGTACTTCTGGATCAAGTGGATCTTCTGGTACATCTGGATCGAGTGGTTCAAGCGGTACATCAGGCTCTAGTGGCTCTTCAGGTACATCTGGATCAAGTGGATCAAGTGGAACATCTGGATCTTCAGGAACTTCTGGATCTGATGGTTCAAGTGGAACTTCTGGATCTTCAGGAACTTCAGGATCTGATGGCTCTTCTGGAACATCCGGCTCAAGTGGTACATCTGGATCAAGTGGATCATCAGGCACTTCTGGATCAAGTGGAACTTCTGGATCTTCAGGATCTTCAGGAACTTCTGGATCTGATGGTTCAAGTGGAACTTCTGGATCTTCAGGAACTTCTGGATCAGATGGTTCAAGTGGAACTTCTGGATCTGATGGTTCAAGTGGAACTTCTGGATCTGATGGCTCTTCTGGAACATCCGGATCAAGTGGAACATCCGGATCAAGTGGCACATCCGGCTCAAGCGGATCATCAGGCACATCTGGATCAAGCGGTTCTAGTGGCACATCCGGATCAAGCGGATCATCGGGCACATCTGGATCTTCGGGTTCATCAGGTACATCCGGTTCAAGTGGCTCAAGTGGCTCAAGTGGAACATCAGGTTCTAGTGGTTCTTCTGGTACTTCTGGATCAAGCGGAACATCTGGATCAAGTGGATCATCGGGTACATCTGGATCAAGTGGATCTTCGGGTACATCCGGCTCAAGTGGATCATCAGGAACATCCGGCTCAAGTGGTACGAGTGGATATTCTGGTTTAGACGGTACATCAGGTACATCCGGCTCAAGTGGCTCAAGTGGATCATCAGGTACATCTGGCTCAAGTGGTTCATCTGGAACATCCGGCTCAAATGGATCA
>JACCDU011034784.1_pt1 | contig 10965 bp, 7 predicted proteins | sample 7446081 | NCBI WGS metagenome assembly JACCDU01 (sample SAMN15323447, study PRJNA562643) | freshwater metagenome | isolation source: river surface water | place: USA:Blue River Watershed | collected 2017-08-17
CTGGTCTAATCTCTTTAAATATTCTTGGGACAGTTTCTAGATTATGAGCAAAAACCTCAGGTCTGGTTTCAAATACCTGATTTAAAAGATTTGAGTGACCACTAAAGTCTGGCGCCAACATCTCAACCCCAACTCCAGGATTTAACTGATGAACTTGGGAGATGGTTTCGGCATATAGCCAGGCACCCTCATCATCTAAATCATCCCGAGCCACTCCAGTAATTGTTGCGTACTTTAAATTCATTGCTCTAACAGATTCGGCAACTCTTCTTGGTTCATCACGATCTAGTGGTAGTGGTTTTCCAGTGTCGATATTGCAAAAATCGCAGCGCCTTGTGCATGCCTCACCACCAATTAAAAATGTGGCTTCGCGATCTTCCCAGCATTCAAAAATATTTGGACAAGCAGCCTCTTGGCAAACGGTGTGAAGTCCTTCTTTGGCAACTAAGGAACGCAGCTTTGTGTACTCAGGGCCCATGTGTGCTTTAGTTTTAATCCACTCAGGTTTTCGCTCAATTGGGGTTTGGGCATTTCTTGCTTCAATTCGCAGTAACTTGCGACCGTTTGGATCAATACTCATTTAGAAACTCGATCTAAAACAGGAGTTAGTACATCCTTTAACACAGGCAGTACTTGTGCAACTGAGATTGATCTACCCAGCTCAACCTCAAGGGATGTAACTTGAGCATCTGCAATGCCACAAGGAATTATCTTTGAATAAGCGGAAAGATCAGGGTTAACATTCAAAGCAAAGCCATGCATCGTTACACCTTGCGCAACCCGCAATCCGATGGCAGCAATTTTTCGATCTCCCTTTTCATCTCTAATCCAAACACCACTTCGTTCGCAATATCTATCAGCTTTGATTCCAAACTCACTGCAGACCTTGATTAATGCTGTTTCAATTTCTCTAACAAAGCCGACCACATCGGTGGAGTTTTTTAATCGAAGAATTGGATATCCAACTATCTGTCCAACTCCATGCCAGGTAATTTTGCCGCCTCGATCAACATCAATTACTGGAGTTGAATCAGTTGGGCGATCTGAATCTTGCGTTCTTCTTCCAGCTGTGTAAACAGAGGGATGCTCTAAAAGTAGTAAAGTATTTTCAGATTGGTTGTTTATAACTTTTTGCTGAATTTCTTTTTGTAGCTTCCAGGCATCGAAGTATTCAAGCAAGCCTAATTCTGAGATCTTGATTTTCTTCTCAATTGCTATGGTTGAACTCACATCCTTAGCCTAATTGGAAGCGCAATATTTTGCGAAAGTTAGACCAACCAACGCCCATGCGGTGTGATCAAAATGGCATGCCTGATAGATTTCACCCCTATACCGCAACAACTGGAGAGGCTTTTATAACCCATGGCTAAACAAATCAAAAACAAGAGTTCTGTAAAAGGTCGTAAACCACTTTGGATTGCGATCATTGCAATAATCGCCTGGCTGGGTATTTCATCGGTTGCGGGACCAACATTTGGAAAACTTTCAACAGTACAAGAAAATGACAATGCAGCATTTTTGCCTGACAATGCCGAATCTACTTTGGCAAGCAAAATTACAGTTAAGTTCACTGATAGTTCCAATGACCAGATCCCAACTTTGCTTGTGTTTTTGGGCGATGTCGATCCAGTCAAGAATCCAGGAAAATTAAATGAGATTCAGAGTTATTTAAATGGATTAGGTGACAAAATCTTGCCAGAATCTGGCAAGCCAATTAGTTCCTATATTGTTCCAGGATTTCCAATACAGGCAATTCCATCTGAAGATGGAAAAGCAGCCCTGGCGAACATAGCCTTGAACTCTGCAATTGGTGAAGAGAATATTGAAGAAAAACCTACATTACCTATTTTAGTTGAGTTTATTCGCGAGGATTTAAAGGCAAATTTTGAAGCAAAGAATTTAACTACTCACGTCACAGGTTTTGGTGGCATTTTCGCGGACTTGTTTGGCGCATTTGGATCAATCGATACAACCTTGTTGCTTACAACATTGATTGTGGTTTCTATTATTTTGATTGTTGTTTACCGATCACCATTACTTTGGATACTTCCATTATTCACCGCTGTAACAGCGCTATCACTAGCTGGAACAATTGTTTACTTTTTAGCTAAGGCAGGAACCATTGACTTAAATGGTCAATCGCAGGGAATTCTTTCAGTATTGGTCTTGGGTGCTGCGACCGATTACGCCCTCTTATTAATTGCTCGGTACCGCGAAGAGTTGCATCATCATGAATCAAGATATGACGCTATGAAAATTGCTTTACGTGGCGTGGTTGAACCTATTCTTGCCTCTGGATCTACCGTTATTGCAGGTTTACTTGTTTTGCTATTAAGCCAGCTTTCTGGAAATAGAGGCTTGGGTCCCGTGGGAGCTATAGGTATTGCATCTGCAATGATTACAGTTCTTACTTTTCTTCCTGCACTTTTAGTTGTTTTTGGACGTTGGATATTCTGGCCGAAAATTCCACGCTTTGATGATGTTGATGAACAACTGAGTGGAACTTGGGCAAAAATTGGTGGGTTGGTTGAGAGAAATCCAAAACGTATTTGGATTTCAACCGCATTATTGCTGACTATTTTTGCTGGATTCTCATTCACACTAAAAGCAGATGGATTAGCGAATACGGAAGCCTTTACTTCGCGCACTGATTCAGTGATTGGTTTAGAAAAATTAGGAGAGCACTTCCCAAGCGGGGAGGGTTCTCCAGTTGAAATCTTGGTTAAAGAAAGTGATGTTGCTTCGGCAACTCAAGCTTTATTAACTGTTTCTAACGTGGCTTTTGTTGAGCCAATTGTCGCCGGTCAGAAAATTCCTGGTCAGCCAGTACCGCCAATTAAAGTAGTAGAGGGCAGAGTTCTGTTAAATGCCACTTTAAAGGTAGCCCCTGATTCAGTTGAAGCAAGAAATACAATTCCATTGATTAGGCAGGCAGTTAAAGAGGTTGACCAAGAGATCTTGGTTGGTGGAGGCACAGCGGTTCAGTACGACACTGATGTTGCTTCTCGCCATGATAATAAATTAATTATTCCAATTGTTCTGGTCATCATCGGAATTATCTTAGGTTTATTGCTTCGCAGTATTTTGGCGGCAGGAATACTTCTTCTGACTGTAGTTCTCTCATTCATGGCCACTCTAGGAGTTTGCCAATTAGTCTTTGAGCATGTTTTTAACTTCAAGGGAGCCGATGCATCATTCCCGTTGTTTGCCTTTATTTTCTTGGTTGCTTTAGGCATTGATTACAACATTTTCTTGATGACTCGTGTTCGTGAAGAATCGATGAAGATCGGAACTAGAAAAGGTGTGATCAAGGGCTTAACAGTTACAGGTGGCGTAATTACCTCAGCTGGAATTGTTTTGGCTGCAACCTTTGCAGTTCTTGGTGTATTGCCGCTTGTGTTTCTGGCTCAATTAGGCTTCGCAGTTGCATTTGGAGTGCTGCTAGACACAATTATCGTTAGATCATTGTTGGTACCGGCATTAGTTCATGTCATTGGACCAAAGATTTGGTGGCCATCAAAGCTTCAATATGAGAATAAGAAGTAGAGTTTTCTCATGGCACCTCGCGTTGGAATCGCAGGCTACGGACTAGCTGGCCGATATTTTCACGCCCCACTTCTTGTTGGAGCAGGCTTTGAAGTAGCAACGATTCTTACAACTAATAATCAGCGCATTGCAGATGCCCAGACAGATTTTCCATCTGCAAAAATTGTCGAAAATCTAGATGATCTAATTGCATCAAAGATAGATCTACTAGTGGTCGCTTCAGCTAATGATGCCCATGCCAGCCAAGCAATCGCATCCTTAAAAGCTGGAATCCCAGTTGTAGTAGACAAGCCAATGGGAAGAACATTAAAAGAAACCCAGGAGATTATTGATGTATCTATTCAAACTGGTGTTCCCGTAACAACCTATTTCAATCGACTGTGGGACTCAGATGCACTAACAGTCAAGAAGATAATTAATGAGGGAGTTTTAGGAGATATTTTTAGATTGGAATCTAGGTTTGAAGTTTTTCGTCCTGAATTGAAGGGTAATTCCTGGCGAGAAGACCAAACTGCTGCTCAAGGTGGCGGTAATTTGTTAGACCTACAGCCTCATTTAGTTTCAACAGCATTGGATTGGTTTGGACCAGCAGAGTTAATAAGTGCATCGGTTCGCTCCATCAGAGGTGCATCAGATGATGACATTGTTTTGGTTTTGAAACATAAGAATGGTGTGGACTCATACCTATCCGCTAGCGCAATTATGGGCTCTCCTGGACCAAGAATTAGAGTGGTTGGAAATAAAGCAACCTTGGTTATTAAGGATTTAGACCCTCAAGAGAATTTGTTAAAGAGTGGTGCTTATCCAAAAGATGGAAAGTGGCAAGTAGGAACTACAAGTGCAGCGTTCATCCACAAAGGTGATCAGGTAGTTGAATACAAGGGAATTGATGGAAATTACACCGAATTTTATTCGCTGGTAAAAAACGCATTATCTGGTGGTAAGTGGCCGATTAGCACAGATCAAGCACTAGCGGTTGCAAAAATTATTGATCAGGCCAGAGAAATCTCATTTAGATAAGAATGAGTTTTGACTGCATTGTTGTTGGGGCAGGGTTGGCCGGCCTTACAGCTGCTAGGAAGTTGCAAGCGTTAAATCACTCAGTTCTACTCATTGAAGCAAGTGATGGTGTTGGCGGCCGAGTAAGAAGTGATCAAATTGATGGTTTTATCTGTGACCGGGGATTTCAGGTAATTAATCCTTCTTATGAGCAGGTTGCAAAAACAAATTTAATTTCCACTTTAGATTTTAGATATATTGCTGGACAAATTAGATTAGTCGATCAGAATTTAAAGGTCGGATTCGCACCTGCCACACTTTCTAGCAAAATTGGTTCTCTAGGAGAGAAGTTAAATTTTGTTAATTTTGTGATAAATCCTGTGATTAGTAACAGCAAGGATTTCGGTGAATATGCCAGTAAATTCCCTAAGCTGTATGAGAAAGTTTTACAACCTTTTTTATCAGGTGTTTTTCTTACTGATCCTAAAATTATTGCAGCAGATGTTGCGCAAGAGATTTTACGCAGTTTTGTTAAATCTCTTCCCGGCGTCCCAGCTGCAGGTGTGGGGGAGTTTTCAAAGGCATTGGCAAAACCTTTGCTTAACCTAAGGTTAAATGAACCAGTCCAATCTGTGGCTGCCGGGCAAGTGATAACCAAGAGGGCTAAATACAGCGCGAAGTATGTAATAGTTGCAACTGATCCAACTACTGCAGCTCAGATTGTTAATGGCGTTAAGGTGCCAAAAATGTTGGCAAGTACTACCGCCTATTTTGCGACCTCGGAATTACCAAATCAGAGTAAGTACTTAGCAATTTCAAATAGATCCAAATTGGTTAATTCCATTGTAATTAGTCAGGTGTCTAGGAAATATGCACCAAAGGATAAGCACCTAATCAGCGCAACCTCATTACAGCCCATAACGGAAAGTGTTTTCAGAAAAGAGTTGGCAGATATGTGGCAGGTAAATACAAAAACTTGGGATTATGTGGCCAAATACGAGATTAAACAATCATTGCCTGAGCATTTACCTGGGCAGAAAAAAACTAGGAATTTACAGATTGGTGATGGGATCTTTATCGCAGGCGATCACATGTCAGTGCCATCCCAACAGGGTGCAATGAGCAGTGGGTATTTAGCTGCGAAAGCTATTCATCAACTAAAGCGGTAAGAGCAGCCAAAACATGCGGATAATCAAACTCAAAATTATTATCCATTAAAACTTTTGGAATAACTTTCTTCGAACCTAGAACCTCAGTTGAAAATCCACCAAGCACGGCGCGAAGGGCAAATGCCGGAGCTGGAAATATTGCTGGCCGCTTTAGTGTTCTGGCAAGGGCGGCGGTGAATTCTTGATTTGTGACTGGATTTGGTGAGGTTAAGTTCACTGCGCCCTCAAGCTTAGAGTTCATTAAGAAAACCATGGCTCTAATCTGATCATGCAAAGTGATCCAAGACCACCATTGTTTTCCAGAACCTAACTTTCCACCTAATCCAAACTTAAATAATGGCAACATTCTTCCAAGTGCTCCACCAGTTGGATCTAGTACTAATCCAGTTCTCAACTTAATAGTTCTAACACTTGGTGCAAGATTGGCTACAGATTCCCATTCTCTGCAAACAATTGATAGAAAATCTTCGCCACCTCGGTCTACTTCAGTAACTGATCTATTGCCTGTTTCACCGTAGTAACCAATCGCACTTGCTGAGATAAAGACCTCTGGTTGTAATTGTTCGCAAGCATTAGCAATTGTGGTAGTTCCTAACAATCTTGAGTTTAGAATTTCAGAACGGTATGAGGCTGACCAGCGCTTATCGCCAACACCAGCTCCGGCAAGATGAAAAACAGCATCTACGCCCTCTAATAAATCTAAATTAATTTCACCTCTTTGTGGGTCCCAGCTGACCTCATCAGACAATCGTGCTGGCCTTCTAACTAGCTTTATAACTTGATGGCCATCACTTTTTAATTGAGCACAAAGAGCGCTTCCAATCAATCCGGAGGCGCCAGTAACTGCAATCTTCTTATTACGTGGCAAATTACAACCCTAAATCAGATTCGAATCGACCTTCTTCTAATCTTTCCTTTAAAGTTACTAAGAATCTTGCCGCATCCGCACCATCAACAACTCGGTGATCGTATGAAAGAGCTAGATAAACCATGGACCTGATCGCAATAGTTTCGCCACCATCTGCACCTTTTACAACCATTGGGCGCTTAACAACTGCACCTAAGCCAAGAATTGCAACCTGAGGTTGATTAATAATTGGTGTGTCAAACAACGCGCCACGTGATCCAGTGTTGGTGATGGTGAATGTCCCGCCGCCTAATTCATCTGGTGTAATTTTATTTTCACGAGTTCTTGCTGCTACATCTGAAATCTTTCTTGCAATTCCACCCATATTTAAGTCACCAGCATCTTTAACAACTGGAACCAACAATCCACGATCAGTATCAACTGCGACACCTAAATGTTCGGCGCCATGATAAGTAATTTGATCACCCTCAACAGATGAATTCAGAACAGGATGTTGCTTTAGCGCTTCGCAAACTGCGACGGCAAAAAATGGTAAGAAAGTTAACTTAACACCTTCACGGGATTCAAATGAAGCCTTAGCTGCATTTCTTAAACGATCAATCTTTGTTACATCTACCTCAACAACTGTAGTTAACTGGGCTGAAATCTTAAGAGATTCAACCATTCGATCAGCAATAACTTTTCTTAATCGCGACATACTCACAGTTGTTCCACGAAGTGGTGAGACTGCAATTGGACCACGTGGGGCAGCAGCTGTTGATGCCATTACTACAGCAGTTGGAGTTGCAGCAGCACGAGGTGTTGCTGCCAAAATATCCTCTTTACGAATACGTCCACCGACACCGGTGCCTTTAATTGTTGAAAGATTCACACCAGCTTCTGCGGCTAATTTTCTAACGATTGGTGTTACATATGCATCATCGGCTCTTACGGCTGCAGCTGATGAAGATGCAATCGGAGCTGGAGCAGTAACTGCCGGTGCGGCTTGTACTGGAGCAGGTGTTGGAGCAACTGGGGCAGGTGTAGAAATTACAGGAGCAGCTTGCATAGGAGCAGGTGTTGGTTTAGCTGCAGCTGCGCCACCTGAACCACCAATTGAGGCAAGTCTTGCACCGACAGCCACAGTTGAATCAACAGGAACATCAATACTTAAAACTGTCCCTGAAACAGGAGATGGAATTTCGGTATCTACTTTGTCAGTTGAAACTTCAAGTAATGCTTCATCGGCTGCAACAGTATCGCCCACCTTTTTCAACCATCTAGTAACTGTTCCTTCGGTAACTGATTCACCTAAAGCAGGCATTGAAACGATGGTTGCGCCTTGGTTATTTGCCGCAGGTGTTGAAACTGGAGCTGGTGTTGAAACTGGAGCTGGTGTTGAAACTGGAGCTGGTGTTGAAACTGGAGCTGGTGTTGAAACTGGGGCAGGAGTTGTTGCCTTTGCGGGTGATCCTGATTCTGAAATAACTGCAAGCTCTGCACCAACTGCAACAGTTGAATCAACTTGAACAACAATTTTTTGTAATACTCCAGCAACTGGAGATGGAATTTCTGTATCAACTTTGTCGGTGGAAACTTCTAGAAGTGGTTCATCAACGGCAATCTGATCGCCCTCTTTTTTAAGCCAACGCGTAACTGTTCCCTCTGTTACTGATTCGCCAAGTGCAGGCATGGTTACTGAAAATGTCATTTGCTTCCAACCTTTCTATTAACCATAGCCAAATTACCCGTGAGCATGAAGCGGCTTACCAGCCAGGGCTAAGTGTGCCTCACCCATGGCCTCTGACAAGGTTGGATGGGCATGGATGTGTTGCGCAACATCGGCAGCATCAGCCTCCCAGTTGAATATTAATTGCGCCTCAGCCAATAATTCACCAACTCTTGAGCCAACCATGTGAATACCAAGAATTGGACCATTTTTCTTGGCAACCAATTTAACTGACCCGGCAGTTTTCAAAATATTTGCTTTGCCATTTCCAGCCAAATCATAATTTAGTTCAACCACATCATTTCCAGCAGCTTTAGCTGCAGCAGTTGTTAGTCCAACTGATGCCACCTCAGGTTCAGAGTATGTAACTCGCGGAACGCCATCATAATTAATCGCACGTGGATTTAATCCAGCAATCTCTTCGGCCACCATGATTCCTTCAGCAAAACCAACATGGGCAAGTTGTAAGGTAGGAATTAGATCACCCACCGCCCAAACTCCTGGCACATTGGTACGGCACTTGTTATCGACCAATACATAACCACGATCCATCTTTATGCCAGCCTCTTCATAACCAAGACCTGTTGAAACTGGACCGCGACCAACTGCTACTAACAAAATATCGGCAGAGAACTCTTTGCCATCTTCCAAAGTAATCTTCACACCTTTTTTGCCTGACTCTGCTGATTTGAATTTAACCCCAAGCTCAAAATTAATTCCCCGTTTACGGAAAGCTCGTTCTAACTGCTTGCTAGAAGACTCATCCTCTAATGCAACAAGGTGATTAAGTCCCTCAATTATTGTTACCTCAGCACCGAAAGATTTCCAAACAGATGCGAACTCACAGCCAATTACTCCGCCGCCTAAGACAATTACAGATTTAGGAACATAATCAAGTTTGATTGCCTGCTCGCTGGTAATGATTTGCTTTCCATCGATCTCAAGGCCAGGCAAGGTTTTAGGATATGAACCGGTTGCAAGAATTACATTCTTGCCTGTGTATTTAGTTCCATTGACCTCAACTGAGTTATTTGAAACCAATTTACCGGAGCCTTGTACATATGTAACATTTCTAGATTTAACTAAACCCTCTAATCCTTTATGAAGTTTGGCAATCACTCCATCTTTATAAGTGTTAACAGCTGGCATATCCATAGAATGAAAATCAGCCTTTACACCAAACTCACTAGCATGGCGGGTGTTATCTGCAATCTCACCAGCATGTAACAAAGCCTTGGTTGGGATACATCCTTTATGTAGGCAGGTTCCGCCTAATTTATCTTTCTCAATCAATACAACCTTTTGGCCCAGTTGAGATGCACGAAGTGCTGCGGCATATCCACCACTGCCGCCACCGAGAATTACTAGATCAAAATCGGCCATGAGGTAATCCTGCCACGAATTGACCCTGCTGATAAACCAGCCAGTTTGCCGACATTATGATTGTGATGAAGCCAACTCAGCTAATTGCACAAGTGAGCGCAGACCGATACCGGTGCCACCAACTGGCGTATAGCCATGTGCATTTTTTTCATTGTAAGCAGGCCCTGCAATATCCAAGTGAAGCCATGGAGTTTGCGGGTCAATAAACTCTTTCAAGAACAAACCAGCCACCAACATTCCACCCATTCGATCGCCAATGTTTGCTAGATCGGCAACCGGGGAGTCAAGTGATGCTCTAAGTTCTACTGGAAGTGGCATTGGCCAAAATGATTCACCAGCAATCTCAGCTGCTAATAAAAACTGACTACTAAACTCTTCATTGTTGGTCATTACTGCAGAGGTTCTAGTGCCAAGTGCTACCACTTGTGCTCCGGTCAATGTTGCAACATCAATAATTCCGTCCAACCCTCCAGATTTTTTACCAACCTCTGCTGCTTTAACTAAAGCATCTGCTAATACCAATCTTCCTTCAGCATCTGGGTTTAAAACCTCAACAGTTTTTCCACCATAAATAGTAATAACATCACTTGGTCTTGTGGCATTGTCACTAACCATGTTTTCAGCAAGTGGTGCCCAGCCATCTACGGCAATAGGCAGTTTTAATTGTGCGATCGCAAAAACGGCGCCGATAACTGCGGCTGCCCCAGACATATCAGATTTCATTGCTTCCATGCCATTGGCAGGTTTTAACGCTAGCCCACCAGTATCAAATGTGATTCCCTTGCCAACAAATGCATAACGCTTTTTAGCTTTTGCGGGGGAGTATGTGACATGCAAAAGTCTTGGCGGATTTGCTGATCCTTGACCGACAGCAATGATCCCGCCAAAGCCTGATTTTTTAAGTGCACTATCTGTGATGATCTCAGCTTTGACGCCGTACTTTGAGGATAGTTTTTTAAGCCGTTGCGAAAATGAATCTGGGGTTAAATGACTTGGCGGAGTGTTGATCAAATCACGCACCAAAAAAGTTTGCTCAGCGATAATTTCAGCACGTTTTGCTGCCGCTTTTGCTTGAGCGGTCTCGGTAAATTTAGAGTAAACACTGACAGACCCAAGAGGTGCCTTTTGTTCTGCCTTTGTGTTGCCCAAGAACTCAGTAAATGTATATGCACCAAGTGCTGCACCCTCTGCAATTGCAGATAGCTCAACTACTGATTTATGTGGCAAAGCAAAGGTTGCCATCTTGTTGCCATGCAGCTCTCTAGCAGCAGCTCCTGCTGCACGACGCAAAG
>JACCDU011284339.1_pt1 | contig 10959 bp, 11 predicted proteins | sample 7446081 | NCBI WGS metagenome assembly JACCDU01 (sample SAMN15323447, study PRJNA562643) | freshwater metagenome | isolation source: river surface water | place: USA:Blue River Watershed | collected 2017-08-17
CAGCTTGGTCGTGAAGTATAAGGCGCGAGCCAGCAAAGGCGCCTCAAAAATATAAACGTTGTGCTCCTTGGCTTCTTCACGAGTACGGGCTGCCAAGCCATCATCGCCCTTGGCCACCAACATGGGTGCACCGTCGCCCATCGGGTCATACGACAAGGCCACAGCAAAGTGGGTTGGGTTGGTGATGACCACGTCTGCGTCTTTGACTTTGCTCATCATCTTGTTGTTCAAGATTTCGTGCTGACGGCGGCGGATCTGGCCTTTGACCTCGGGGTTACCTTCCGAGTTCTTCATCTCGTCTTTGACTTCTTGCTTGGTCATCTTCAGCTTTTCATTGAGCTGATGACGCTGCAGCGGCACATCGACCAAAGCCACCAACACCAAACCCAGACTGAGCCACACACAGGAATCTACGATGATGGTGCCAGCGACTTTGATCGCCACATTCAAATCCATCTGCGAGATGTGGGTCAAATCATTCAAGTTGTTCATGACTGACACCAACAAAATGGCCCCCACCACACAAAACTTAGCGACGGCTTTACCCAAGTTGATCAAAGCATCTTTGCCAAAAATACGTGCCAATCCCGTCATAGGGTTGAGCTTGCTAAATTTAGGCAAAACCATCTTGGGCGAAAAAATCAAACCGCCTGCGAGGGTGGTCGACAAAATCGCAATCACATAAAGAATGGCCATCAAAGGCAACACAATCAAAAAGCCATCCACCATTGAGCTGCCAAAAATAGCGGGCAGTAACTCAGCTTTGTCGGTGATGCGGCGGTCAAACTGCAACTGCTGCTTGAACAAACTGCTCATGCCATCAAAAATGTGATGGCCCATCATGCTGAAAAACATGGTGGCAATGACCATCATGGCCGCAGGTGCTAACTCTTGCGAGCGGGCAATCTGGCCATCCTCACGGGCTTTGGACAGTCTCTGCGCCGTGGGTTCTTCGGTTTTGTCTTGGCCGCTTTCTTCCGACATATCAGCCTCCCAAATATGAACGCAGCATCATGAATGCCTGCGTCCACACCCAATCAATACGAGCCACGTTGTTGCCCATCGAGAAAATCATCACCACAAAGCCCATCAAAATGAGCGCCGGAAAGCCGACGGTAAAAATATTCAAGCTTGGTGCAGCACGCGCCACAAATCCAAGACCCACGTTGATGAACAGCAAGGTCATCATCACAGGCAGCGCAATCAGCAAGGCACCCAAGAACATCATGGAGCTCCAGTTGATCATCTTGCCCAACATGTCTTGACTGAAAAAAGGCTGCCCAATCGGGATGAGTTTGAACGACTCCATCACCAAACCAAACACAATCAAATGGCCACCCATGCCTAAAAACACCAAGGTGCCCATGATGTTGAACAGCTGAGACAGCACAGGCACGCTACCCATATTGGGATCGACCATGTTGGCCATAGACAAACCCATAGAGCCGGAGATGGCTTGGCCTGCCACAACCAAAGCCGCTGACGCAACTTGGAAAATCAGACCCAAGGTCAAGCCAATCAAAATTTGACGCGCAATTTCCATCAGGCCATCGGCGGTGACAGGGTCAATCTTGGGAATCTCAATTTGTTGCGACACAAAGAAAGACATCGCAAACGCCAGCGTCGTGCGAATACGCATATTGACCGCACGGTTTGAAAATATAGACGTGAACGCCAAAAACGCAGACAAGCGAAGCATTGGCCAAATGACGACCAAAAACTTGTCTAGGATTTCAATGAGCGAGGCGTTCATGACTGAGAAGCGTTACATGAACAAGCTGGGAATGCGGGTGAAGATGCTCTTGGTGTAGTCCACCATGGTGTTGATCATCCAGCCACCTGCGAGCGACATGGTCAAACCAATCGCCAAAATCTTTGGAATAAAGCTCAAGGTTTGTTCGTTGATCGATGTAGCGGCTTGAAAAATACCCACCACCAAACCCACGATCAAACCCACAGCCAGCAAGGGGCCTGAAATGATCATCGTCATCCACAGGGCTTGGCGGGCTAAATCTACGACTGCTGCGCTATCCATGATGCGGCTCCTTAAAACACAAAGCTGTTGGCGAGCGAAGCCATCAACAGCGTCCAACCGTCAATCAGCACGAACAGCATGAGCTTGATCGGCATCGAAAGAATCATGGGCGACAACATCATCATGCCCATGGACATCAACACGCTGGCGACGATCAAGTCGATCACCACAAACGGGATGTAAATCAAGAAACCAATCGTGAACGCACTCTTAATTTCAGAGGTGATAAACGCTGGCATCAGCGTGGTGAAAGGCACTTGCGTGGCATCTGTCAACTCACGACGGTTAGAGATTTGCATGAACATGGCAATGTCGTCTTCACGAGTTTGCTTAGTCATGAAGTCACGCACTGGCACCTCGGCTTTGATCAAGGCTTTATCAAAGTCCAAACTGCCGTTCATGTAAGGACCTAAGGCTTCGTTGTAGACCTGTTCAAACACAGGTGACATGATGAAGAAGGTAAGAAACAAAGCTAAGCCCACCAACACGGTGTTAGGTGGGGTTTGTGCCGTACCAATGGCTTGGCGCAAGATCGACAACACAATGATGATGCGCACAAACGAAGTCATCATCATCAGCATGGATGGCAACAACGTGAGCGTTGTCATCAAGCCCAGCAATTGCAGACTCATGCTGTATTGCTGACCGCTTTTGCCGGTACCTGTCACGTTGACCAATGGAATACCTTGGGCATGCGACACCATGGGCAGCGCTGCCAATGCGATCAGCAACATGGCCAAGATCACATAAAGAATTTTCTTGGTGATGGGCTTACGCAGCATGGCGAATCTCCTGCGTCCAAGCGTGCAGTGTTTTCACCTCGGCAGGGCTGACGCTGGCCAACACCATTTGGTTGTCCACTTGAATCAACACCATCTTGTGCTTGAGGCTCAAAGGCAAGGCTTCGAGCACTTGAATACGTTTATCTTCATCGCCATTGGCTGCAAAGCCACGGCTGCGCTTGACCCACCACAAAGCGCCAACGAGCAGCAGCAACACACTGAAGGTGCTGGCGATGAATTGACCCCAATCGAAACTTTGCATGATGTTTTTCCTGTGCGCGATGACGGTTTTTTGACACTGAACGTGACTATGTCTAGGGGTGTTGCAAGTCGTGTGCCAACTTTGTGAGCGGTATAGTTATTTGATGCACCACCTCAAAGCCCTTTTTCTTGCCAGCGTTTTGCTCACCAGCAATTTGGCTCTTGCTAACCAATGGACGGCCCTTGGCTTGTTTGACATCGGTACTTTTTATGTAGACACCGACCACATCACAAGCTCTGGCGAGCATCGCAAGGCATGGACGATGCTGGACTACCGCCAGCCAAAAGTTCACGCCCCCACGGGTAAACAATTCAAGTCGACGCGCATGCAAATGGAATTTGATTGCAAAGATCAAACTGTGCGCACTTTGTCACTCTCCTACCACACGGGTGTGCGCCTGAGTGGTGACGCTTTGTCTACCGAGGGTGTCATTGGCCCATTTGAGCCAGTCCCCCCCGACACCCCAATTTTCAAAATCATGCGCTTGGTCTGTTAAACCACATGGGTTTGATACGCGACTTGATCCATGCGGGCGGCACTGGCGGCCTGCACTGGCATGTTCACGCACATGACTCACTGGAGCGCTGGCAACCCACCGTGCAATTGGTCGACCAATTTTTGGGGCAAGTGCAGCCTCAATCAGAACACTTGTTATTGATAGGCGGCAGCGCGGGCTGGATGATGCCGCAGGCTTGGCTAGCCCGTTTCAAGCGCATCGACGCCTACGACATTGACCCACTTGCGCCTTGGCTCTTTGGTTGGCGACATGGCAGGCGTTTGAAAGCGCAAGGCATAGACGTGCAACACCATCGACTCGACGCGTTAGCCGCCCTGCCCGATTTGCTGCGTGAGCACCCCACTGCTTGCATTTGGTTTGACAACGTGCTGGGACAGCACCGCTACCGCGTTCGCGATGAAGCGCTTGTGGAGCACGAACTGGCACAACTCAAAATCACGCTCAATGGTCGCCACTGGGGTAGCTTGCACGATGTGTGGTCTGGTCCCACCGATGGGCGTTTGTTGCCAGCAGGCCTGAATGTGTGGAGTCACCACGTCACAGCCAAGCAAGGGCTGGATGCGGGGTTTTCACAAAAGCTGTTGACAAGCGTGGGTGCTAAAGATATTTGGCATGACCACTTGACCGGCCATGTGTTTACACCTGAAACCCACACCACTTGGATGCCATGGGCCTTCAAACCCAACTACTGGCATTGGCTACAAGCGGCTTGGGTGAGCGCTTAAAGATCAGTGCTTGAGGTTGTAGAGCGTGACGCCCGCAGCGTCCATCTCTTTTTGCTCGCGCTTGCGGTGAAAGTCACGCACAGCTTTGAGGTCTTGCTCGACCAAAGTTTCCATTTGAATACGTTTTTGCTCAGCGGCCTTGAGGGCTAAGCGCTTGACTTCGACCGCGTGCTGCGCCTCCATCAAGTCAACCTCTACACGACTCACCAGTGACTGCAACTGCTGCATAAAACCACGGAAGTTGAGGGTTTCAGACATGCTGTGCGGACGGCTTTCGGCCTCTTTGCTGCGCGTCACATAGTCGGCGTAGAGCACCTGCATGCGCTCGCGACTTTGCTCCAAATGGGTCACACGGTCGCGCGCCTTCTTGAGCTCGGCAAACGCTTCATCACATTTTTCTTTGGCTTTCTTAGCCAGCACTGGCCACGCGGCGCGAGGTTTCATGACAGCATGTGACTCAGTTTGTTACGCGTCATCGCGTAATCTTCGCCCTTGTCCATGTCTTGGCGCAAGAACGCCACCATGTCTTCGCGCACACGAATGGCTTCGTCTAGTTCAGGGTTAGAGCCCGACTCATACGCACCCACCTGCACCAAGTCAGCGTTTTGTTGATACACCGACCACAAGCGGCGCAGCTTGTTGGATTGCTTCAACTCGTCGGGGCTCACCAAGGTTTGCATCACACGCGAAATCGAACCGTTCAAATCAATCGCGGGGTAATGGGCTTGGTCAGCCAAACGGCGTGACAACATCACTTGGCCATCGAGCGAGGCGCGTGCAATGTCCACAATCGGGTCGTTACCGTCATCGCCTTCGGCGAGCACGGTGTAGATGGAGGTGATAGAGCCATGGCCATGACGGCCCACGCCACCACGCTCAATGAGGTTGGGCAACAAGGCAAACACCGAGGGTGGGTAGCCTTTGGCCGTGGGTGGCTCGCCAATGGCTAAGCCAATTTCACGTTGGGCGTGAGCCACACGGGTCAAGCTGTCGCACAACATCAACACGTTTTTGCCTTGGTCACGGAAGTATTCAGCCACGACGTGAGTCATGTGCGTGGCCTTCAAGCGCAGCACAGGCGATACGTTGGCAGGCGCTGCGATGACCACTGATTTAGCCAAGCCTTCTTCGCCCAAAGATTCGTGAATAAAAGCCTGCACTTCGCGGCCACGTTCGCCGATCAGGCCAATCACCACGATGTCTGCTTTGGTAAAGCGCGTGAGCATGCCCAAGAGCACACTTTTACCCACGCCAGAGCCGGCCACCAAACCAATGCGCTGGCCACGGCCAATGGTGAGTGCGCCATTGATGGCCTTGACACCCACATCCAAAATTTGGTCAATCGGGCCGCGCTCCATGGGGTTGAGCGGGCAACCCAACAGGCTGAGTTGATCGGGCAAATGGGGCATGGGCTTGCCATCAATCGGTACACCACGGCCATCAATCACACGGCCTAATAATTCGTTGCCCAAGTTCACCATGCCTGAGTTGCTCATCACGCGCACCGTGTCACCAGGGCCTACACCTACGGGGTCGGTGAAGGGCATCAAGTACAAAGTCTTGTCGTTGAAACCCACCACCTCAGCTTCCACGCGATGGCCAGCTTGGCCAATCACCTCGCAGCAAGCACCCAGAGGTGCCATGATGCCGCGCGTCTCCAAAGTCAGGCCGACCAAGCGCACCAATGTACCGCTGCGTTGCGGCTCAGGCGTGCGCAGCTTAGGCAAGCTGGTCTGAACTTCTTTGGAAAAATCTAGCATGTGATTTATTTACCAATCTGAATCATGCCGCGAATGACTGATGCCACACGGCTTTGGTCGGCTTGCACCACCATACGCACCACACCCACTTTGTCTTCGTAGCTGTTGGCTGTGTTGAGAAGTTCTGGCGGAATGGTTGGTTTTTTGGCTTTTTGTTGCTCTTTACGGATGCGCTCTTTGATCTCGGCCAAGGACTCGCCTTCGCGGATTTCAATTTCACCTTCAGCCAAGGGCTCATCCTCTTCTGCAGGCGGTTCATCGGAAGACACTTGTGCACTTACGTCTTCTGTCCCCGCCTCTGCCACAGGCTCTTCGACTGGGACTGGGACTTCGACCACTTCCTCAACTGCAGGTGTTTCTTCGGCCACTGGGGATTCTTCAACCTCAGACACCACCTCTGCTACGGGCTCTGGAACCTGTTCAGGCTCAGGCTCCACCACAGGCTTAGGTTTTGGCTTCTCTGGTTTTTCCAGCAGCATCATTTGGTATTTGATTTTGTCAGCGCGCTGAGCTTCAAACAACTCTGCCTTGCGAATCATCTCGCGCTCCACGGCATCAATGGCCGCTTTTTGCATATCGCTGTTTGAGGCGGCTTCGCCCACCAAGTTCAAAACAAAGGGGCGCACGATGGTGACAATCACCACCATGAAAATCAAACCCATCAACAGGGTGTTGATGACGTCAGGAATGAACATCGCCGTCCTCCGCTTCTTCTTGTTGAACTTCTGAAATTGGCTGTGCCAATGGCGATTTTTCACGCCATGCATCCACATCAATGAGCAAGGCCTTGGCCAAGCCTTCGAGGCGATGACCAACCAAGTCTTCCACCACCGTGTCGTTGGCAAACACACGCACGCTGCCGCGTTGCATGTCGTGCACAGCTTCAAGGCGCATGCCTTTGGTGAAATCACCCCCTTGCGCTTGCAAGAGTTCTTTATCTTCGGGGTTGAGTTCTAACACCACCGCACCATGCACGGGGTGGTCTAACTCATCCAAGCATCGCTGCACCAAACGCTCAATGCCTTTGCTGGAGGTTTGCAACTCACCCACCACTATTTGCTCTGCCATGTGCATGGCCAAGCGCTTGAGGGGCTCAAAAAACTTCTTGGGATCTGCAATCAGCGCGCCCAGTTCATTCGCGACGTTTTCAAACACCACGCGCTGCGCGGCCATTTCATCCGCCACTTCGGCGCGTGCTTTGGCTTCGCCTTCGGCCAAGCCTTGTTCTTTGCCAGCTTCAAGACCTTCGGCTTTGCCCTGCTCTAGGCCAGCGGCTTTGCCTTCTTCTATGCCTTGGGCCAAACCTTGCTCTGTGCCTGCCGCTAGACCTTCAGCTTTACCTTGGGCCAAGCCTTCTTCTAAACCTTTGGCCATCGCCTCTTCGGTCGCTACACGCACAGCCTCGGCCAATTGCACGGCAGCTTCTTCGCGCGCTTGAACCAAACCTTTGGCAAATTGTTCGGCCTCACGTTGTGCCACTTCTTCGGGAGCAATGCCACCAACAACTGCTGGCAGTTCTGGCTCAGCAGCTTCGATCAGCGCTGGTGCAGCATCGGTCGCCACAGGCGCCGTGTGTTCAAGTGCCGCTGCACTCACAGACGTGTCTTTGTCAGCTGCTTCATCGCGGACATCTGGATGAATAACGATGGGGTCAGCCACTTTGTCATCCGACGTGATGGGACTCACCACCAAAGACTCAGCCATTTCAGCTTGCGCCATGGCGCGTTCCAGCACAGCTGCGTCTACGTTGACACGTAATTTTGATTTGCGTGAAGCGCCGTAGGCATCCATCACAAACGGCAAATGCTCGTTGGTTTCTGAACTCTGGACAGGCGCAGGCTTGGCTTCGCCAAAATGTTCATTGCGGTACTCGCCCTCTAGCAGCGCGAGCGAGGCTTGTGCCTGCTTACTCAGTGGCTGTTTGCTGGGCTGGTAGTGCGCAGCAGAAAAGCCGCTGGCCTTGGCAGGATAGCCTTGGTCAGCAAAGCTCTCTGGCGCATCACTCGTCCAGCTGGTCGTGGCGTAACCACGGCTGCTGAGTTTGTTCGCAATGCCAGCATTGGGTTGCCACGGTGTGGCCGCCCGAGCGGGGTGTGGTTGATTAAACAAAGTCTGCGCCGCCCAAGATCAGTTCGCCCGAATCGGACAACTTACGCGCCTTACGCATGATTTGCTTTTGCGCGTCTTCCACGTCGGCCATGCGTTGTGGGCCTTTGGCTTCCATGTCGTCGCGGAACATACCGCGCGCACGTTCGGACATGTTGTCGAAGAAACGGGCTTGGCAGTCGTCGCTGGCGTTTTTCAAAGCCATCATCAACAAGTCAGGCTCCACCGCACGCATGAGCACCTGAATACCTTTGTTGTCCACGCTGACCAAGTTCTCGAAGGTGAACATGTTGTCTTGAATTTTGAGCATCAAGTCTGGGTCGATCTCATTCAAGCCGCTCATGATGCTGTTCTCGAGCGCAGTCTTGGTCAAGTTCATGATCTTGGCTGCGGCTTGAATGCCACCAAAACTCGATGACTGAGCGGATGCGTTCTTAGAGAACTGTTGCTTCATGATGGCTTCAAGTTCGGCCATGGCCGAAGGCTGCACAGTGTCCAAACTGGCCACGCGTTGAATCACTTCGGGGCGCACATCAGGTGGCAAGTAGTTCAGCACATCGGCGGCAACTTCACTTTCAAGCAAGGACAAGATGATGGCCACCACCTGTGGGTGTTCGCCACGAATCATGTCGGCAATACCGCGAGCATCCATCCAAGTGAGGATGTCTAAACCTTTGGTACCTTGGCCCGGCATGATGCGACCCAATACTGAAGCCGCTTTGTCGTCGCCCAATGCCAAGCGCATGACGCGCTCCACATAATCGGCGCCGCCAATGCTGACGTTGTTTTGATTTTTCAAATGGTCCACAAATTCGTCGAGCACGTAGTTGACCGCTTCTTGTGAAAAGTTGGCCACTTGCACCATCGCAGCACCGAGGGCTTGAACCTCTTTGGGGTTCAAGTATTTGATGATCTCAGCCGCTTGCTCTTCACCAAGCAAGAGCATCAAAACAGCGGCACGTTGGGTGCTGGTAATGTTGGCAAGCTCAGCGCGGAGCTTATCGGTCATCACAATAGAGTCGTCAGCCATGATTCAAATCCTCAGAAAATTTATTACTTCTCGATCAAGCTCTTGAGCACGCCAGCCACACGGGTGGAGTCTTCAGCCATGATCATGCGAATCAATGCCACTTTATCGTCATACGAGTTGGCCGTGTTGAGCAAGTCAGCAGAAATTGACTGCTTCTTAGGCTTCATGCTCGCCATGCGGGCCTTGACCTCTTCGAGTGTTTCGCCTTCTTCAATTTCAATGTCAGCGGCATCTGCATCGGCTTCAGCAGTTGCGGCTTGCATGGCTGCCACGTGTGCGGCTTCGGCTTCAGCGGCTGCTTTGGCGGCCATCTCAGCAGCCAAGGCTTCTCGCTCGGCAGCCAAGGCTTCTTCTCGCAGACGGGCTTCTTCACGCAAACGGGCTTCTTCGGCAGCTTTGGCTTCTGCAGCCAAACGTGCCTGCTCAGCGGCATAAGTGGCATCTTGGGCTTGGCGCGCAGACTCTTCAGCCGCACGCATGGCTTCTTCAGAAATACGCAGCATCTCGCCGTCATGTACTTTCTTGGCAAAGGCCGCAGCGGCTTGGGCTGCTGCATTCTCAGCGGTGGCCACATCAATCGCCATCTGCGCTTGGGTGGTGGCTGCATCGGCAGCAGCAGCAGCCAAGGCTTTGGGATCGATCTCAGGAGAGAGCAAGCGGCGGACCATCGGACGAACCACAGTCAAGAGGATGAGCAAGAAGATGCCACCCACCACACCAGCGTTCACCATCACTTGGTAGTTTTCATCGCGCCACCATGGGATCACAGTTGGGTCGTACTGAGGTTCAAACTTTGTACCCACCACAGTGACCACGTCACCACGGTCGTTGTTGAAGCCCACAGCGCCCTTGACCAGTTGGTTCAAGCGTTCGATCTCTTCTGGGGTGTAAGGCACAGATGTTGGGGTAGAACCATCGGCGTTTTTCTCAGCCTTAGCACCGGGTGCCAAAGGACGTTCGTTGATCAATACACCGACACCGATCTTGGTGATCGTGCCCATCGCACCTTTGGTGTGACGCACAGCACGGTCGAGTTCGTAGTTTTTGGTGCTACGGGCTGTCACTTGCACGCCTTTTTCGCTCACGCCCTTCAAAGGGTCGGCATTGGTTTGCGTGGTCGCTTGTGGGTTGGTGGGTGCGGGTGGTGTGTTAGACAAGGCACCAGGAATACCAATCGCATCACGGAAAGTGTTGCGGTCTTCCACAAACAATTCTGAACGTGTCTTAGGACCTTTGTCTTGACCATCAAATTCTTCGTTGGTGACTTCGGTTTGTGTGAAGTCCAAAGTCATGCTCACCTGCGCTGTCACGTTGGTCTCGCCCACGATGGGTGCCAGCAACTGAATCAAACGGGTGCGATAGAGGTCTTCCATCTGTTGCTTGTGCGTCAACTGTTGTGCGGTCAAACCCAAGGGGGCTTCTGTCAACATGTCGTTCATCAAGCTGCCAAAGTTGTCTACCACCGACACGTTTTCAGGGGCGAGGTAAGGCACGCTAGAGGCCACCAATTGAATGATGGCTTGCACGTTGGCCGATGAAATGGTGCGGCCAGGCAAGCGGGTAATCACCACCGAAGCCTTGGTGGGCGCACGGTCACGCACAAACACGCTTTGCTTAGGCGCGGCCAAATGGACGCGCGCTGATTTGATACCGCCAATTTGCACAATGCTGCGCGCCAGCTCTTGCTCCATGGCGTTGTTGTAGCGCACTTGCTCCATGAACTGGCTGGTGGTCATGGCAGG